>Ga0208758_100524_pt1 | contig 12254 bp, 6 predicted proteins | sample LakWasM116_HOW13_2_FD_183930 | JGI IMG/M metagenome (GOLD analysis project Ga0208758, IMG submission 183930) | Freshwater sediment methanotrophic microbial communities from Lake Washington under simulated oxygen tension - Sediment Metagenome... | ecosystem: Environmental > Aquatic > Freshwater >...
CACTCATCATCCCACCCTTTCTTAAACTACTAAAATAATTTAATAATTCTTTAACCATTTTCAAAAATGTGACCAGGCCTGTATAAGACTTTTATTTCTGCAACATCAAAAAATATTAAACTGAATCTACCAGTCTTTACTAGACACTTTCTTGACTACTTTAGTATTCGTTTATGAATCCCATAATTCAAGTTAAATCTATAGTTACCCTTAACAATACATAAAACTTAAGTTGTTTTTTCTAATAAAAATTTCTCGCATTCAAGTATTGGTAGCGGTCTACTAAATAAGTAGCCCTGATATTTCTCGCAGCCATGTGCTGATAAATAATCAAGTTGCCCCTGCGTTTCCACTCCCTCTGCTATTACGTCAATATTTAGGCTTTGAGCAAGTCTAATAATACTAATGACTATGGTTGCATCATCACTATCAATTAATATGTCTCTAACAAAAGATTGATCGATTTTAATCTGATCAAGTGGTAGTTGTTTTAAATAAGACAAGGATGAGTAACCAATCCCAAAATCATCTAATACAAATCCAATACCCATCGCTTTTAAAATATTAATTTTATTGATTGCATCTTCAGTGTTCGATACCAGAATACTCTCTGTCAACTCCAATTTAAGCTTAGAAGGATCAACATTAGTATCTTTAATTACCTTTTTTATATCATCTATAAAACTTATATGACTGAATTGCCGGACACTAACATTCACAGCAATTGTCATATTTGAAAGCCCTTCAGTTTTTGACCATATCACAAGTTGATGACAGGCACATTTAAGTACCCAGATGCCTAAAGGTATAATTAAGCTTGTCTCTTCAGCGACCGGAATAAAATCTGCGGGGGAGATCATCCCGAGTTGCGGATGATCCCAACGTACTAAAGCCTCTACCCCAAAAGGAGTTTTTAATGAGATTTGAGGCTGATAATGCAGTACAAACTGCTCTTGATCTAACGCTAGCCAGAGTTCAGACTCTAGAGTTGCACGTTTAGTCACGATTTCCTGCATAAGGCTACTGAAGAAGCAAATCGTATTTTTACCAACGGCTTTCGCTTGGTACATCGCTAAATCTGCTTTTTTAAGTATTTTTTCTACATCTGCATCTTCACGGCTAAATAAAGCAATTCCTATACTTGGTGTAATTAAGTAATCGGTACCTTTCAGAAGAAACGGCTCAGCAAAAGCAGCCATGATTTTTTTGCCTATGATATTAGCTTGCTTAACTGCCTCCTGATGAATTTCGCTTAAATTTGGAAGCATCAATACGAACTCATCTCCGCCAAACCTGGACGCTGTATCACCTTTACGAATACTCTGACTTAAACGCTGGGCAACTTGAATTAATAATAAGTCACCTATATCGTGACCCATTGAATCATTTAGACTCTTGAAGTTATCTAAATCAATAAAAAATAATGCACCATGTTTCCGGCTCCGCGAAACCGTTACGAGCTGATGCTTCAATCTATCAATAAGCAATCGCCTATTCGGTAACTCTGTCAATGAGTCGTAAAAAGCCAATTCCTCAATCTTACTTTCTGCTAGCTTGCGTTCAGTTATGTCGCGTTCGATAGCAACCCAATGCGTATACCAACCGGTTGAATCAGCAATTGGTGTGATATCAAGTTCCATCCAAAACTCACTACCATCTTTCTTATAATTTATAAGCTCAACACGAATAGGTTTCCAACTGCTGAGCGCTTTTTTAATTTGATCGAGTTGGGCCTTTTGAGTATTGGGCCCTTGTAATATGCGTGGTGTGTTGCCTATGGCCTCATCTCTTGTGAATCCAGTCATACGTTCGAAAGCATCATTTACGAACAATATCCTTGGTCCTGGAGGTGATATTGGTTCAGCCTCTGTAATTAATACAACATCATTTAAATGCGAAATACTAGTTTCAAGTAACTTTAATTGCTCTTGGGATTTACGTTTTTCAGTAATATCATCAATAATGCAGATATGTATCGGAGAAGCATCCTTAAATCCGATTGGCACAATCGTTACATCAACCCAGACGACCTCATTATCAGGTTTAAGATAACGCTTGATCATATGAAAGCTTGTCTGCTTTTTAAGCATAAGCTCCATATTTTCAGCTTGTTCTTTAATGTCATCTGGATGAGTCATTTGCATCCAGTCCATGCTTAAAATATCACCTACAGACCAACCTACGATACGTGAAAATCGAGGATTTACCTGCTGAAAAACACCAGTAATCGAATCAATAATTGCAATGCCTAAAGGGTTTCTTTCAAAAATAATTCGAAATTTTCTTTCACTTTCCTGGAGTGCAATTTCAACTAACTTTCTTTTTGTAATATCAAAGTCAGTGCCTATCATTTTAAAAGGCTTGCCATTCGCCGTATGGCTCAATAACTTACAACGGGTAAGTATCCATTTAACACTTCCATCCTTACAAATCATACGATGTTCGCTGTTAAAAACGCCTTCGCCTATCTGTATATATCTTTTGATCTTTGCAGATACTTTTTTTCTATCATCCCGATGTATTCGGTTTAACCACCCTTCAGCTTTTGCACTTACCTCATTAGCCTGATACCCTAGCAATTGCATCCAATTTTCAGATAAATTGGCTCGATTATTTATGATATCCCAATCCCAATCCCCTACATTATCGCCTTCAAGATATAGTTGATAACGTTGCCCTTCCCCATCAGCATGTTCATGTTGCAACTGATTTAATTTCAGGTTCATACTAAGCTGAGCAGTCACATTTTTAGCCAGGGACTTTAATATTTCCAAATCAAACTCACTAATTTCTTTTGGATTTAAATCGATGACACTCAGCAGTCCCAACTTATCTCCATTGTCAGTAATCAATGGAACACTTGCGTAAAATCGTAAATTAAATTTGCTTGTAACAAGTGAGTGATGGCGTAAGGTAGGATGCATTGCAGCATTGCTTATGGCGTAGTGATCGCCATGCATCATGGCCGCATGATGTAAGTCCAGGCTACAATTTAACTCATGGATACTAGCGCCGAAAATTGATGCTATCCAAGTAACATTTTTATCTGACAAACTAATGATAGAAATTGGACAATTCAGAATTTTAGATGCAAGTGCCGTGACAGTGTCTAATGCTTGCTTACAAGTCTGATTAAGAATAAATGCTTTGTCATAAACATTATTTATTTCGGTAGTAGACATGAAGAGTTACCCTCAAATTAGATGTTTAACAATCGAGAAAATGCACATCTACAAAGTAAAATGCGTTGTATTGCATATCTCTATGCTGTTAAATTAAATGATTAATGAGGATTGCAATTACACCGGAAAAACAATAGCCCGATTTCGCAGGTTACTCGCGAAATGATTTGATATTTTGGTGATCCCGCTATCATAGAGTTCCCCCTTTAGACCGGTGATTTTGCGTCCTCATTTTTCAATGAGTTTGCCTTTTTCAATATTTTGAATTTTATATTATATCATCATCAAATTAAGCTCATCTGAGCTGAGTATCACTTTAAGAAATCTGTACTTAAACCCGTCTGCACCAGTCATCTGAATTGAATGTCATTAAACGACTCCTTATTTCAGACACTGAAATCTAAAGGTCGGCAAAGGCATTTCCCTATCGGCATCGAGTGTAAATGTTACAGACTTCACGCTCATCAACCTCGACACCGTAAACACTATTATCAGCAGGATATTCGCCGCCAGCCAGAAAATTTGGAATCTCGGAATCATCGTGGTTCCGACGTTTGATGATCTGCCTTCTGGCGTAAAGAATGCCGCCATAAACGAATATGGCTAAGATGAAGCAAAAAGTGAATCCAATATAACTCATGATGGCAAAGTATATGCTATGGCTAACATGACTGTTAATAAAGCAGAAGGGAATCGGCTTAGACAGATTGCAGCGTTCTCAACGTTCAAATAAATAAAAGCAACGCGGTGAGTTTGCACCCCCACGTTGCTTTTTCAAGCTTAATTTAAAACCTGATTACAATCGCGATTGCAGGTCAAGGTTCTCATTAGGATTGTATGCAATACCCCACGCACGTTGTTCTCGCTTGTAAGGTTTTTTGATGCTGAAAATCTGCAGCTTCAATTTCACGTGCAAGTCGATGATCATCGAAAGTAGTGTCTGCAATAATTTTTAGGACGTTTGTTGGCGAAACAGCTTACTCCCCAAATGGAGCAGCAACATCTTGCCCAATTCTGATTGCAAAAATCTTTTGGACGGTTTCTAAAGTTTTCCAAGTGCCCTTGAATCCAGCTTCAACAAAAAAACTATCGCCGCCAACATAAGTTTTTGATTCACCCTTGTCATTAGTAAGGGTCGCCTTACCCTTGAACATGTGTACCATCTCATCCGCGTTATAAGTAACTTCGTAGGTACCGGGAGTTGCTTCCCAAAAACCTGTAAGGAATTTTCCATCAACTGGTGCATGTTCTATCCAAGTTTTCATGGTCGGGTTCCCTTCAACAGGTTTCCAACCTCCCAAGTCAGCCGTGATAGGCACAGAGTTTGGGGTATCAAACTTTCCAAACGAAATTATTTTCATTTAGTATCTCCAAGAATTATTAATAAAAATAAGAAATTTTATTGAGTTAGTTTTTCGTAAAAAACATAACAAACACATTGCACTTATTGAATATTCCAGACAATACTAACTAGGACTTAGTCCTTATGAGCTAAGCTTAAAACGAAATGTGCATAGGCGAGGGAGGGAAAGCCGTAAAATATTCTGAATGCAGTTCACAATGTTGAATCAACATCATTACGATGTGTGAATCAGCAAGTACGTGTCACGTAATGAAGGCGTATTGAATTGGCTCTAAACTAAAGGGCTTGCATCAAAATTAAGAATTGTTTGAGCATGATTATCAAACATAGATGGCTGGTGACTTAATGCAAAGCCAAAAATTAGCGGTGCAAAGATAATAGTTTTTGTTTAAATAAACATTATCATATAGTTACCTAAGCGAGCTAAGTCCAACAGATAATGCGGACGCTAGTACTCAGTAACGAAATTTTATGAAAACTCCATCTAAAAGGATTGATTTATCATTACTCAGTTAACAATACGTCAAAAAATCACTGGGTTATTGCTGTTTTATTTTTTTGTTGCATTAATTGCAATAGGCACGACCTTGCTGGTTTCATTACGTTTAGAAGGCGGCGCAGCGGCAATTAATGATGCCGGTAGTGAGCGTATGCGCTCCTATCGAATAGCTTACTTGCTGAAACAGCACGTCGAAATCCCCTCCGCGCAACTGCTGGGTGATATCAGGCATGAAATGGCATTGTTTGAAATGACTTTAAAAGAACTGGCACACGGCAATCCGCAACGTCCTTTGTATTTACCGAAAGATCAGCTTGTGAATGCGCAGATGATCCGTCTGATTCATTCATGGCAGGCAGACATCAAGCCGCATATTGAAAGCGTCCTTAACACTACCGATGTTAGTAAACAGCAGGCAGAATTAAAACGCTACCAACCATTGCTTGAGCAATATGTGGCTGGCATTAACGAGCTGGTGATGATGGTGGAAAATAATAACGCTCATTCGGCATCATTCCTGCGTTATTTACAGATTGCCTTAGTGATTCTGGCGGTGGTTGGCACAATTTCGTTGCTTTACCTTTTTTCGCATATGGTGGTGCGGCCCATATTGCAACTGCAACAGGGCATCAGCAGGATGGCAACGGCAGATTTTGATGTGCGGGTACCCGTAACCAGTAAGGACGAATTAGGCGATCTGGCTATTGGCTTTAATCGTATGGCGGATGAACTGCGTGATATATATGCCACGCTTGAGCAGAGGGTGGAGGAAAAAACGCGCAGCATCGAAGCCAAGAATCAGGAGCTGGCCGCACTGGATAAAGCCATGGCAATATCGGAAGAGCGCAATCTATTTGCACAGGAACTGCACGACAGCATTGCGCAGTCCCTGGCCTTTCTTAATATCCAGATACAGATGCTACAGGAAGATTTGCAAAAGGATCGTATTGCAGAAGCACAAAAGGGATTAACACAGATTCGTGAAGGCGTACAGGATAGCTATGATGTTGTGCGTGAACTGCTGCTGCATTTTCGTACCCGTATAGACAGTACAGATCTGCAAACGGCTATTCGCTCTGCGCTGGAAAAGTTTGAAGGTCAAACCGGAATTAAAACAATTTTTGAAATACGCGACAATGTGCCTGATTTGTTGCCGGAGCAAGTATTACAGATCATGCATATCGTGCAGGAGTCGCTCTCAAATACACGTAAACATGCACAGGCCAGCCAGATTAAGATCGTATTAAATGGTGCAGATCGTTGTGTGATTGATATTTATGATAATGGCACAGGTTTTGATGTAGCAAACGATGCCGGAGACGAGCATGTAGGATTGCGTATCATGCGTGAGCGAGCACAGAAAATCGGGGCTGAATTAATCTTTAAATCCGGTAGGGCTAAGGGGACGCATATTAGCCTTATACTTTCAGAAAATCGTGGATAGAGATCGTCCGTATGAATGTAATTCGTGTATTGATTATTGATGACCATACGCTGTTTCGCAGTGGCATTAAGTTATTACTGGAACGTCAAGAGGGTTTTGAAGTTGTAGGCGAAGCCGGTGATGGGCTGGATGGTGCCAAGCGCGCAAAGAAACTTAAGCCGGACGTTGTGTTACTGGATTTGCATATGCCTGGTACCAGTGGTTTTGCTGCGATTCCGTTACTGTTGGAAGAAGCGCCACAGGCGCAGATTATCATGCTGACAGTATCTGAAGATGCCGAAGACTTACTGGATGCTTTACGCGCCGGTGCCTGTGGTTATCTGTTGAAGAATATAGACACAGATTTTCTATTGGATTCGATAAGGCGTGCTGCTGCTGGTGAGTCGGTGATGTCACCGCAGATGGCAGTCAAAGTCGCTGATGCCATACGCAAACCGCAAAATATTAATTCAAATGCAGTTGCTGATGCAGTAGAGTTTTCTCCGCGTGAACGTGAGGTTATCATCTGGTTAGCGCGCGGCCGCAGCAATAAAGAAATCGCACGCGCACTTAATATGGCTGAATCTACTGTTAAAATTCACGTGCAGGGCATACTGCGCAAGCTCAATTTATCCAGTCGGGTGCAAGCTGCGGTATATGCCGTGGAGCATGGTTTGGCAGATTCAAACAGTTAAAAGGCACTCTATAAATTAAATATTAGGGTGCATTGCTGCGTTGCGACAACATTTCAAATAGACTCGTAACCTAGCTGTATACCATATTCTATCTTGGCTCCTGTGTTCTGTAGTGCCAACATTGAGTGCATAGTTTCTATGGACACGCCCTTTAGGGCGTGTACTGCATTCCAACCCTTGTATTTATAGAAGTTCCCTAAATCATATCTAAGCTAGTACAACTCGTAACACTCACATTATTATCTAAAATAACTATGCTTTATCCAAAAGAACTAGTTCTTTTGCTTCATGTTGATAAGCCTTTTGGAATTTAAGTCATTGATGTAAATCAAACCCCTCTGTCATTCAGTCCGTAAACTCACTCAGGTAATACATCAGCATGAACTGATGGTAATAATCAACGTGAAGGAGTGATTGATGGCGACACAACAATATAAAGCATGGTCGGTAGTAATTGCGAGTACGCTGTCTTTTACCGTGTGCTTCATGATCTGGATGATGTTTGCAGTCATCGGTATTCCAATTAAAGAAACACTAGGGCTCAGCGAGACCCAGTTCGGCGTTCTGATCGCCACTCCGGTATTAACCGGATCTCTTATTCGTTTGCCGCTAGGCATGTGGACCGACAAATTCGGCGGTCGCACAGTGTTTTTTATTCTGATGCTTTCTACAGTTACTCCTATATACCTGATTTCCAGATGTACTGAGTACTGGCAATTTCTGGTTACCGGTCTATTTGTCGGTGTTGCCGGCGGATCATTCACGGTTGGCATTGCTTATTGCGCGCGCTGGTTTCCTAAAAGCAGACAAGGTCTTGCAATGGGGATTTTTGGCGCTGGGAATACCGGGGCGGCAGTTACCAAGCTGGTTGCACCTGTCATCGTGGTAAGTTATGGCTGGGCAATGGTACCGCAGGTATATGCGGTAATGATGCTGGTGACGGCTATCCTATTCTGGTTTTTCACATTTTCAGATCCTGCGCATAAAGCTGGCAAGGGCATTACTGTGCGTGAACAATTAGTGGTTTTGAAAGACCCGAAAGTCTGGAAATACAGCCAATATTATTCAATCGTGTTCGGCGGCTATGTTGCACTGGCCTTGTGGATGACTAAATATTACATCGGCGAGTACGGTTTTGATCTTAAAACAGCTGCGCTAATGGCTGCGGCGTTCAGCATTCCGGGTGGCGTGCTACGTGCGGTAGGTGGTCATTTTTCAGATAAGTTCGGCGCACATACCGTGACATGGTGGGTGCTCTGGATTTCTCTGGTATGCCTGTTTTTTCTGTCATATCCGCAAACTCAGATCTCTATCGTCACAGTCAAAGGTCCGCAAACTTTCCATATTGGTCTAAATGCCACCTGGTTCACCGTCATTATGTTCACCATGGGTATTGCTTTTGCAATCGGTAAAGCCTCGGTCTTTAAATATATTTCAGATGATTACCCGCATAACATTGGTGTTATTTCAGGTTTGGTAGGCCTTGCCGGTGGCTTAGGCGGATTCCTTATGCCGATCATGTTCGGCGCGCTGCTTGATTTAACAGGAGTACGTTCTTCAGCCTTCATGCTCATGTTCGGCGTCGTCTGGGTATCGCTTATCTGGATGTATTGGACAGAAGTGCGGCCGGTAAAAATAGGTCGTCACCACGAACGTCAGGCATCAAAACAAGCTGCATCAATCTAGGAGAAACACTATGTCAACCAACATAGAAGTATGGAACGTCGAAGATAACAGTTTTTGGGAATCTACTGGTAAGCGTATTGCTTATAGAAACTTGTGGATTTCTGTGCCAGCGCTGCTGTGCGGTTTTGCCGTATGGCTCATGTGGGGCATTATTACCGTGCAGATGAGTAATCTAGGCTTTCCGTTCAGTAAAGATGAACTGTTTACGTTGACTGCGATTTCAGGTCTGGCAGGGGCTACTATGCGCATCCCGTCTTCGTTTTTTATTCGCCTTGCTGGCGGACGTAATACTATTTTTCTAACTACCGCAATGCTGCTAAGTCCGGCGATTGGAACCGGTATTGCGTTACAGCATCCGGAATGGCCGCTATGGGTGTTTCAACTAATGGCGCTATGGTCAGGAGTGGGCGGCGGCAATTTTGCCAGCTCCATGAGTAATATCAGTACATTTTTCCCTAAGCGTCTGCAAGGCACGGCGCTTGGCTTGAATGCTGGGTTGGGTAACTTCGGCGTTACCACCATGCAGATTATGATTCCGCTGGTGATGACTGTTGGTGTGTTTGGTGCATTGGGTGGGGATGCCACCGTGCTGGTGAAAGATAGCGGCTGGATTTTCGGCAAGATTCCGGCAGGTACACCGACTTTTATCCAAAATGCAGGCTTTGCCTGGGTCATTTCTTTAGTGCCGCTAGCAATCTTGTGTTTCTGGGGCATGAATAATCTGCTGCCAATTTCAGCCGATGCACGTAGCACGCTGCTGGCGTTCATCAAAATTACCTGGCTGTATACCTTGGCATTTATACCTGCTATTGCCGGTTTGTATCTGTATTTACCAGCGCCTACCGGCCTAGGGCTGTTGAATATGTGGGTGGCAATGCCGCTCATCATAGGTTCGACCTTGCTCATTATGAAGCTTGCAGCTTTTGGCAGCATGAAAGAAAACATCACCAAACAGTTCTCAATTTTCAAGAACAAGCATACTTGGTCCATGACTGCGCTGTATCTGGTGACTTTCGGTTCATTTATCGGTTTTTCCATGGCACTGCCGCTCTCTATCACCGTCATATTCGGTGATCAGCATGTATTAGATGTAGCAATGCAGACCTGGTCGCATGTAAAAAATCCGGCAGCGCCTTCTGCATTGACTTATGCCTGGATCGGGCCATTTGTCGGAGCGCTTGCTCGTCCGCTCGGTGGCTGGATTTCAGACAAGGTAGGCGGTTCTATTGTCACGCAGATTATTTCTGCGGTCATGGTGCTGGCCTCAGCTTATGCTGGATACATCATGATGCAGGCTTACCATTCAGCGACTCCCGAGATTTTCTTTACCCAGTTTTTAGTTGTGTTCGTAGTGTTGTTTGCGGCGACCGGTATTGGTAACGGCTCAACCTTCAGAACGGTAGGCGTAATCTTTGACCGCATACAGGCGGGGCCGGTACTGGGCTGGACTTCTGCAGTAGCTGCTTATGGTTCATTCATCGCACCGGAAGTCATTAAAGAGCAAATCAAGGCTGGCACCCCAGAAATGGCGATGTATGGCTTTGCCGTGTTTTATGCGCTGTGCTTGATATTGAACTGGTGGTTTTACCTACGTGCAGGCAGCGAGATTAAAAACCCATAAACCTTAAACATCAGATATGTTTTATTAAGGAGTAAGTTGTCATGAGTCATTTTCTGGATAGACTGAAATTTTTCGACAAGGTCAAAGCAACCTTTTCAAATAATCACGGAATTGTCACCAATGAAGACCGTGAATGGGAAGATGCCTATCGCCATCGCTGGCAGCACGACAAAGTGGTGCGTTCTACGCATGGCGTGAACTGTACCGGCGGCTGTTCCTGGAAGATTTTTGTCAAAAACGGGCTGGTGTCATTCGAAATGCAGCAGACCGACTACCCACGCACGCGTGATGATCTGCCTGATCACGAGCCACGAGGCTGCCAGCGCGGTGCTTCATTCTCCTGGTATCTATATAGTCCGCATCGCATCAAACATCCGTTAATTCGCGGCCGCTTGGTAGATCTTTATCGTTCCGAGCGCAAAACCGGTAAAGATCCAGTAGATGCCTGGGCAGCAATACAAGCGGATGAGCAGAAACGCAAGTCTTACACCGCGGTGCGCGGTTTAGGTGGTTTTGTGCGCACTTCATGGGATGAAGTCAATGAGATCATCGCGGCTGCCAATGTCTACACGATTAAGAAATGGGGCCCGGACCGCATCTTCGGCTTTTCACCGATTCCTGCCATGTCCATGATTTCCTATGCGGCCGGTTCACGTTACCTGTCTTTAATCGGCGCGGCCTGTGGTTCATTCTACGATTGGTACTGTGACCTGCCTGCCGCCAGTCCACAAACCTGGGGCGAGCAGACTGATGTGCCGGAAGCTGCCGACTGGTACAACTCAACTTATATCATTATCACCGGCGCCAACCTGCCGATGACGCGCACGCCGGATGCGCACTTTGCGTCAGAAGTGCGTTACAAAGGCGCAAAAATCGTTGCGATGGCGCCGGATTATGCCGAATTTTGCAAGTTTTCCGATCTGTGGATGCCGATCAAGCAGGGTACCGATGCAGCTGCGTTTCTTGCCATGGGGCACGTGGCGCTCAAAGAGTTCTACATCAACAGCCAGGATCCTTATTTCCAGGAATATGCACGTAAATATACCGACTTGCCGATGCAGGTGATGTTGCGTAAGCAAAATGATGCTTATGTTTCTGACCGATTCCTGCGTGCTTCCGATTTTGATGGTGCACTCGGTGAAACCAATAACCCAGACTGGAAAACCACGGTATTTGACCGTAAGTCCTGCGCTTTCGTGGCACCTAATGGTAGCATCGGTTTCCGTTGGGGCGAAGATGGCAAATGGAATCTGCTGGAGCAGGCCGGTAATCACGAGATTACAGCTGAACTAAGCTGTATAGATGACCGCGATGAAATCGTATCTGTCGGCTTCCCGCATTTTACACCTGGTGAAACTAGCTTGCTGTATCGCAACGTACCGGTGCGCAGGGTTAAACTCGCAAATGGTGAAGATGCGCTGGTCGCAACCGTATTCGACATGCAGGTTGCACAATATGGCATAGACCGTGATTTAGGGGGCGAGAATGTAGCAACAGGCTATGATGACGCTAATGTAGCTTACACCCCGGCCTGGGCTGAAAAAGTTACAGGCGTGAAAGCAGCCGATATTGAACGTACTGGCCGTGAGTTTGCTTATAACGCCTCTAAAACCAAGGGTAAATCCATGGTGATTATGGGTGCGGCGATTAACCACTGGTATCACAATGATCTGGCTTACCGTGCGATCATGAACTTGCTGCATATGTGCGGTTGCGTAGGGCAGACTGGTGGTGGCTGGGCACATTATGTGGGTCAGGAAAAGCTGCGTCCGCAGGCTGGCTGGG
>Ga0208758_100526_pt1 | contig 12237 bp, 8 predicted proteins | sample LakWasM116_HOW13_2_FD_183930 | JGI IMG/M metagenome (GOLD analysis project Ga0208758, IMG submission 183930) | Freshwater sediment methanotrophic microbial communities from Lake Washington under simulated oxygen tension - Sediment Metagenome... | ecosystem: Environmental > Aquatic > Freshwater >...
AGCAGGCCAGGGCCGCCGCCCACTCGGCGGCCTGCAGGTGGTGGTGCAGCGCCTGGCTGGTGGCCACCAGCGTGGCGTCGTCGCACGGGGTGTACACATCCAGCCCCGTGCTGCGCCCGGCCAGCACCACGGTGTCGAGCCAGAGCAGGTGCGCGTGCTCCGGGGCCCCGGCGGGCAGGGCCGCGCGCGTGCGGCCGGAGAGCAGGATGCCGGAGCCAAAGGCCTTGTTGGCCCCTTCGAGCCGCGCGGCGGTGTTCACCGCGTCACCCACGGCGGTGTAAGTGAAGCGTTCGTGCGAGCCCAGATGCCCCACCGCCGCCTCGCCCGTGTGCAGGCCGATGCGCAGCTGCACCTGCGCAAACGGTGTGCCCGCCCACTGCGCGCGCAAGGCCACCATCTCGGCCTGCATGGCCTGGGCGCAGGCCAGTGCGCGTGCCGCATGGGCGGGCTCGGGCAGGGGCGCATTCCAGAAGGCCATGACGGCGTCGCCGATGAACTTGTCGAGCGTGCCGCCATGCTGGTGCACGGTGTGGGTCATGCGCGAGAAATAGGCGTTGAGCGCCTGGGCCACGGCCTCGGGCGGCAGACGCTCGCTGGCGGTCGTGAAACCGGCCAGGTCGGAAAACAGCAAGGTCAGCACCCGGCGCTCGCCCTGCAGGGCCGGGGCCGCGCCTTCGGCCACCAGCGCATCGACCACGGCAGGCGGCACATAGCGGGCAAAGTCGGCGCGCAGTTGCTCGCGGCGGCGGTGCTCGCGCCAATAGCTGTCGGCCGCGCCCACATTGAAGTGCAGCGCCAGGCCTGCCAGCGTGGGCAGTGCGCTCCACCACAGGCCCGCCACCAGGGCCCACCACCCGCCCGCCACGGCCAGCAGCGCCAGCACGGCGCTGAGCCACGCGGCCCGCGCCCCGCGCCAGCGGCGCGTGAGCGCTGCCACCGCGCCCACCGTCAGCACGGCCTGCAAGAACGGCCCCAGCGGGTGCGCGGGCCGGATCCAGTCGCCCGCCAGCCCGTTGATCAGCGCCGTGGCATGCACCAGCACGCCCGACTGGGTGCCCGCCCCCAGCACATGCAAGGGGGTGGCGAACTGGTCCACGCCGTCCACGGGCGTGTTCTGCCCCAGCAGCAGCACCCGGCCTTGCAGGGCGCCCGGCGCCAGCATGCGCGCGGGCTCCAGCGCCTGGGTGTAGTGGGCGTAGGGCAGGGGCAGCTCGGGCGCGTAGTAGCGCAGCAGCGCGCCCTCGGGCGGCGGGGTGGCCGCACGCCCTGCGGCCTGGGCCAGCACGCGCCACAGTGCTGCATCGTGCGCCGGGGCGCGGCGCAGCACGCCGTCGCCATCCGGCTCGACGGCCACACTGCCAAACCGGGCATGGGGGAACACGGAGGGCACGGTCTGCCGGTATTGCGCCACCTGCGAGCTGGGCACCGCGACCTCGGCCGTGGCCAGCACCACGGGCAAACGCCCCTGCAGCGCCTGGGCCAGGGCCGCGTCGTCCTCGGGCGTCTGGGGTGCGGCAAACAGCATGTCGATGCCCAGCGCGGCGGCGCCTGCGGCCGATACGGCGTCTACCAGCTGCGCATGCAGGCCGCGCGGCAAGGGCGGGCTCATGTTCAGCGCGGCCAGGCTGGGCTCGTCGAGCCCCACCACCAGCACACCCACATCGGGCCGCACCGGGGCGGTGAGGCTGGCCAGCAGGTCGTATTCCAGCCGCTGCAGCGGCGCCCACACCGGCAGCGCCTGCAGCAGGGCCAGCAGGCCCAGTGCCCACAGCACCCGCAGCGCCCAGGCGCGCCAGGCGTCTTGTGTGACCGGTGATTGCGTGCCTGCCATCCCGCCCCCTCTTTGGCTGGCGCCACACGATGCAGCCCAACATGGTGAACACACTGTAGTGCGTCCCCCGCCCCGTGCACAGCGGGGATACGCGCAAACGTGCCCAGCGGCCGCATCCTTGCACCCGGCCCTTAAACTGGGCGCCTGGACTGATCTGGAGAACCCCATGAAACTGCTGTTTGCCTCGGTCTCTGTGCTGGCCCTGCTGGCCGGTTGCAACGCCACCCAGCCCCACCACCCCTCCGGCCCCATGGCCTCGGGGCGGGACCGCACCTTCAGCGTGCCGGTGTACGGCCCGGACACATCCCAGGCCTACGCCACGGCCAGCCGCGAATGCCAGCGCCTGGCGCTGCACGCCAAGCTGCTGCGCAACGATGGCTCGCGCCTGGTTTTTGAGTGTGTGAGCGAACTGCCTGACAAACCTTGATGCCCGCAGCCCGCACCGTACGCACCCGCCGTGCGGGCGCCTGTGGGGCCCTGCTGGCCCTGGCCGCGCTGCTGGCGGGGTGCCAGCACGCACCTCGCCTGGAGCCCCCGGCAACCCCCGCCTGGGTCAACAGCCTGGGCATGGTGTTTGTGCAGGTGCCTGCGGGCCGGTTCTGGATGGGGGGCGTGCCCCCGGTGGAGATGCTGGCCCAGACCTACCCGCAGCTGGAGAAAAAACGCTTCACCGACCTGATCGATGAAGCGCCCGCCCATGAAGTGCATGTCCGCCGCGCGTTCTACCTGGGCCAGCACGAGGTCACGGTGGGGCAGTTCCAGCAGTTTGTCGAAGCCTCGGGCTACCAGCCTGAGTCCGAGGCCGATGGCACGGGCGGCTATGGCTACAACCCCCAGTACGACCCGACCACCACCCAGCGCGGCGACGCGTTCGAGGGGCGTTCCCCCCGCTACTCATGGCGCAACCCCGGGTTTGCACAGGGCCCGGACCACCCGGTCGTCAACATCACCTGGAACGACGCGCAGGCCCTGGCGCGCTGGCTGAGCCGCACCGAAGGCCACCGCTACCGCCTGCCCACTGAGGCCGAGTGGGAATACGCCTGCCGCGCGGGCACCCGCACCCTTTATCCCCATGGCGACGATCCGCAAGGCCTGGTGCGGGTGGCCAACACTTTTGACCAGGACGCCGCCCCCCTGTGGCCACGCTGGCGCAATCATGCGCTGGCGGGCAGCGACGGTCATGCCTTTACCTCCCCTGTGGGCAGCTATGCCGCCAATGCCTTTGGCCTGCACGACATGCTGGGCAATGCCTGGGAGTGGGTGGCAGACTGGCACGACGACCATTACTACGCCCACTCGCCCTCGGCCGACCCCCAGGGCCCGGCCGAGGGTGGTGTGCGGGTGCGCCGGGGCGGCTCGTGGCACACCTGGTCGTTTTATGCCCGCTGCGGCTTTCGCAACTGGAACACGCCACAGACGCGGTATCCGCTGGTCGGCATGCGGCTGGTGCGCGAAATCGCCCCCATGGCAGCCCCCCGGCCGCCATCGCCCTGACGGTGCCCTGCGTCTGCCACACACAACAAAGGGTTAACAAATGTCAAACCACCCGCACACCCGCACGGGGCCGCTAGGCCAGGCGCGGGATATCGCGAATAATTCCCGGCTTCGATTTCGATGGGAGACACCATGCGCATAGCCGCTCTGGACGACGATGCGCTTCAGCTGGATCTGATCAAGCAGGCCACCGAGGCGATGGGCCATGTCTGCCACACACACCTGACCGGCGCCGAGTTGCTGCGCACGCTGCGCCGCGAGACCTTTGACCTGCTGATCGTGGACTGGCACCTGCCCGACACCACCGGCCCCGAGGTGGTGCGCTGGGTGCGCAAAAACGTGGCCGCGCAGCTGCCCATCCTGTTCGTGACCAACCGGCAGGAAGAACGCGACATCGTCGAAGGCCTGGCCAGCGGGGCCGACGACTTCATGGTCAAGCCCGTGCGCATCGGCGAACTCAATGCCCGCGTGGCCGCGCTGCTGCGCCGCGCCTACCCCGACAACGCTGCCAGCGTGCTGGAGTTTGGCCGGTACCGGTTTCTGCCCGAAACCCGCGCCATCGAAATGGACGGTGTGCCCGTGGAGCTCAAGAACCGCGAATACGACCTCGCGCTGTTCCTGTTCCAGAACATGGGCCGGTTGCTGTCGCGCGACCACCTCAAGGAAATCGTCTGGGGCCAGGTGGCCGATGTCATGTCGCGTTCGCTGGACACCCACATCTCGCGCCTGCGCACCCTGCTGGACCTGCGCCCTGCCAATGGCTTCATTGTCACGGCGGTGTATGGCGTAGGCTACCGTTTTGAAGCCGTCGAGGCCCCGCGCAAGGACTGACAAAGGCGCCCAAGACCCCGGACAGGCACCGCCACAAGCGGCACCACCTGTGCCGGACCGCACGAAGGAGACATGACTTGACCCCCACCATCCCGCACATCCGCTGGACGCCCTGCGCCGCCGCTGCACTGGCTTTGGCCGCCCTCGCAGGCCTTGCCCCCCGGGGAGCACAGGCCAGCCCGCCTGCCCCCCTGGGGGATGAGGTGGCCCACATCGTCAAGGAGGGGGACACCCTGGAAGGCCTGGCCCGGGACTACCTCGCCGCGCCCCGGCAATGGCAGCAGCTGCAGGCCCGCAACAAGGTGGCCGACCCCCGGCGCCTGCAGCCGGGCTCGGTGATCTGGATCCCTGTGCGGCTGCAGCCCAGCGAGTCGGCCACGGTGCAGTTCGTGCAGGGTGCCGTCACGGCACAGGCGCGGGCTGGTGATGCGCCTGCCCCTGTCAGCCCCGGTGGCAAGCTGGAGGAAGGCACAGCGCTGCAGGTGGGCCCGGAGTCCTTTGTGGCCGTCAAGCTGGCCGACGGCACCGTGGTCCGGGTGCAGGCACAGTCTGAGCTGCAGCTGCGGCAGTTGCGCCGCCGTGGCCGCGCGGGCAGCGTGCAGTCTGTGCTGGAGATGCACAAGGGCGGCGTGGAATCGACGGTGCCCCCCAGCACCGAGCCCCTGCGCCGCTTCGAAATCCGCACCCCGCTGGCCGTGACCAGCGTGCGCGGCACCCACTTCAGCGTGGCCATGGCGGACTCGGGCCAGACCACGGCCTCGGTGCTCAACGGCTCGGTGGCGGTGCAGTCCCGGCGCGACACCGACAGCCACCCCGGCGCGTCGCTGAACGCCCCCACCGCCCTGCTCGCCCCAGGCCAGGGCCTGGCCGTGGCCACCGATGGCACCGTGGGCGCAGCCCGCCCCCTGCTGCCCCCACCCGACACCTCGGGCATGCCCGCCATGCTGGGCGATGCCAGCCTGCTGGCCATCGACCTGCCCACGGCCCCGGGCGCCACACGCTACCTGGCCCAGGTGGCGCAGGACGAAGCACTCACCCAGGTGCTGCGCCACGGCAGCTTTGCCGATGGGCGCCTGCGCTGGAAAGCGCTCGAAGACGGCCGCTACTACCTGGCCGTGCGGGCCGTGGACGATGCCGGGATTGCCGGCCTGCCCGCCGTGCAGCCCTTCACCATCAAGACCCGGCCCGTGGCACCGCTGCACCAGTCCCCCGCGCCCGGCGCCGTGGTGCCCAGCGGCGCGGCCGAGCTGCGCTGCACCGAGGTGCCTGGCGTGCGCTGGTACCGCGTGCAGGTGGCCGCCGATGCGAAGTTCTCCGAGCCCCTGCGCGACGAACAGCGCCTGGACGAATGCCGTCTGCCCATTGGTGCCCTGCCCGTTGGCAACTACTTCTGGCGCATGGCCAGCGTTCAGCAGTTGCCGGGCGGCCAGGCCGACCAGGGACCGTTTGCCCCGCCGCAACCCTTCACCGTGGCCGAGCGCCCGGCCACGCTGTCGCTGCAGGCCTTGCAGGCTGACGACGGCGAACCCACGGTGCGCCTGCACTGGCCGGCCCAGCCAGGCCAGCGCTTCCGGCTGCAGCTGGCCGCAGCCTCCGACGCGGCTTTTGCGCAGCCCGCCCAGGACACTGTGCTGGACGCTCCCACCTGGACTGGCAGCAACCTGCCCGCTGGCGAGTACCTGGTGCGCATCCAGGTGCTGGACCCCAGTGGCCTGGAAAGCGAGTTCTCGCAGCCCCGCAAGATTCGCGTGGGCACGGGCATCCGCACCGGCGCCGGGCTGCCGGTGTCCACCTCCAGCGGAGCGCCGGTGGGGCGCCCTTGAGCGCGCATTGCAACCGCTGTGCCCTGGTGGGCATTGACGGCAGACGCCCCTTTGCAGCGCCCCGCCCGGGCGCTGACGCCGCCCCATGCTGAGCATTGCCCACAGCCGCCGCCGCAGGCGCCGCCTGGAATGGTCGGTGCTGGCCATGGTGCTGCTGGCCCTGGTGGCCTGGCTCAGCACGCCTGAGAGCCTGGGCCGGGCGAACCACCTCGTGCAGGACGCCGGGCTGCGCCTGGTCTCCCGCGCCCCGCACCCGGACATCGTGCTCGTGGCCATCGACGACCCCAGCATTGCCGCCATTGGCCGCTGGCCCTGGCGCCGGGCCCTGCATGCTGAACTCATCACGCGCATTTCGGCACAGAACCCGCATGTGATCGGTATGGACGTGTTGTTCAACGAGGCCGACCTGGACTACCCCGAGGACGACCTGCTGCTCACCGACGCCATCCGGCGCAGCGGTCGGGTGGTGCTGCCCGTGCTGCGGCGCGGCTACGGCCCCACCGGCAACGCCACCGACCTTCCCTGGCCCGCATTTGCCCAGGCCGCCGCCGACCTGGGCCATGTGCATGTGGCCCCCGACGGCGACGGGGTGGTGCGCAGCCTGTACCTGCGCGAAGGCCCGGCCGCCGCGCCCTGGCACCACTTCAGCATGGCCCTGCAATGTGTGGCGCAGGCGCGGCAGTCTGGCGCGGCGCCCTGCCCCCGCCCGTCAGCCCTTGCCGCCGATGCAGGCCCCTGGGAGCGCACCGACCACGCCCTGATCGCCTACGCAGGCGGCCCCTCGCAGTTCACCACCTACTCTTACATCGACGTGCTGCGCGGCGCAGTGCCCGCCGATGCCTTCCGGGGCAAGTACGTGCTGGTGGGCGCCGCCGCATCGGGGCTGGGCGATATGTTTGCCACCCCGGTCAGCCAGCAGTCGCGCCTGATGCCGGGGGTGGAGGTGGTGGCCCACGTGCTGGATGCTCGCCTGTCGGGCGACCAGATTGCCCCCGCGTCGCGAACGCTCAACACGCTGTTCAACCTGGCCCCGGTGGCCGCCGCCCTGCTGGCCCTGTTGCTGATGGGCCCCCTGGCCGCGCTGCTGACCAGCGCGGCGCTGGCCCTGGCCACGCTGCTGCTGAGCGTTGGCCTGCCCTGGTGGGCGGGCCTGCAGTTTGCCCCGGCGGCTGCCCTGCTGGGGCTGGTGCTGGCCTACCCGCTGTGGAGCTGGCGGCGCCTGAGTGCTGCGGCACACTTTCTGCGGCTGGAGATGGAGAACCTGCAGCGCCAAGGCCTGTCGATGCGGCTGCGCAGGCGGCCTGGGGACTCGGCCGACTTTCTGGAGCGGCGCATCAATGCGGTCGAGCGCGCGTCGCGCCAGTTGCGCGACCTGCACCACTTCGTAAGCGAAAGCCTGCAGCAGTTGCCCTCGCCCAGCCTCGTCTGCGACCCCGAGGGCCAGATCCTGCTGGCCAACCAGGCCGCCCGCGAACACCTGGGCGGTGGTGCTGAGGCCCCGCTACAGGGGCAGTCAGTGGTCGATCTGCTGGCCGACCTGGTGCATGCGGGCAGCCGCCAGCCACTCATCACGCGGGAACAGTTGCACCAAAGAACACTGCCCGAACACAGCGAAGGCACCGATGCGCAGGGCCGCAGCCTGCTGGTGCAGTGCAAGCCCTTCACCGACCTGGCCAATGCAGGCTGGCTGCTCACGCTGGTGGACCTGACCGACATGCGCCGTGCCCTGCAGCAGCGCGACCAGGCGATGCACTTCATCTCGCACGACATCCGCGCGCCCAACGCCTCCATCCTCACGCTGCTGGAGATGCAGCGCGCCTACCCCGGCCGCATGGCAGACGATGAACTGCTGCGGCGCATCGAGCGCTATGCGCAGGCGTCCCTGGGCATGGCAGAAAGCTTCGTGCAGCTGGCCAGCGCCCAGGCACAGGAATACCGCATGGCGCCGATCGATCTGGTCGCACTGCTGGCCGAAACCACCGACGACCTCTGGGCCCTGTCCCGTGACAAGCAGGTGGATGTGCGCACCATCGCCTCCCCCGACACCGCCCTGTGCCTGGGGGACCAGGCCCTGCTGCGCCGCGCCCTGGCCAATGTGATCAACAACGCCATCAAGTTCAGCCCGGGGGGCGGTGTGGTGCAGTGCGCCATTGCAGAACGCGGCCCGCACTGGGTGGTGTCGGTGCGCGACCAGGGCCCCGGCATTGCCCCTGAACTGCAGGACAAGCTGTTCACGCCCTACCAACGGCTGCACGACCGCAGCCACCCTGCCGTGCAAGGCGTGGGCCTGGGCCTGGCGCTGGTGGCTACCGTGGTGCAGCGCCACGGCGGCAGCCTGGAGGTGGACAGCGACACGGGGCGGGGCGCCGAGTTCCGGCTGGTGCTGCCCCGCAGCGCGCACGGGCCGGAAGACAGCGAGGGCTAAACCGCCCTGCCGCCCGCCGCACCTGCCGTGCCTGCGGTGGAGGCAGATGCACGCAAATAATCCAGCACCGCCTGCCGGTCGCCCTGGAACACAATGCGGCCCGCCCGCTGGCGCTGCTGGTAGGCATACATCGGGTCGTAGTAATCGCGCACCAGCAGGGCGATCCAGTCCCGGTGCAGCGCGGGGTCTGCATGGTCCTTTTGCCGCGCCAGCGCCGCCAGCATGGTCGCGCGCAGTGCCCGGTGCCGGTCGCCACCCAGGCGCTTGGCGAGTTTGTCCAGGCTTTCGAGCAAGCGGGCCGCAAACAGATCCATGCCCACCGCCTCGCCATGGGCTGCCACAAAGTCAGCGCATTGCTGCACCACATAGTCCCGCAGGATGCGTTCAACCCGGGCATCAAAGCCGTCGTCCAGGCACACGATGGGGGCCTGCTCCAGCCGCTGCCGCAGCGCCAGCGGCACAGAGCAACTGCCCACATGCCGCCCCTCGTCCTCGATCACAAACGCCCCATGCCCCTGGTCGCGTTTTTTCAGCAGATCAATGGCCAGCCGGTTCTCGAAATCGATCTGCGACGGCTGGCCACTCACACGCTGGCCAAAGCTGGAGCCCCGGTGGTTGGCAAAGCCCTCCAGGTCCAGCCCCTGGGCCAGTTGCGCAATCACCTCGGTCTTGCCGGTGCCGGTGAGGCCGCCCAGCACCACAAAACCGCACTGCGCCGAGGCCGACTCCAGGGTGTCGATGAGAAAACCTCGCAGGGCCTTGTAGCCGCCGTGCACGCGGGGGTAGTCGATGCCCGCCTCGCTTTTCAGCCACTGCTGGACGATCTGGGACCGCAGTCCACCCCGAAAGCAATAAAGCACGCCCCCCGGATGGGCCTGTGCAAACTGTGCCCAGCCCGCAATGCGGGCCTGCTTGGTGGCCCCGGACACCAGCTGGTGCCCCAGGGCAATCGCCGCGTCCTGCCCCTTGTGCTTGTAGCAGGTGCCCACCTGCTGGCGTTCGCCATCGTCCATCAGCGGGCGGTTGACCACCCCGGGGAAAGCGCCCTGGGCAAACTCCACCGGCGCACGCACATCCATCAGGGGCACACCGTTCAGTAACAGGTGCCGGTAGTCCGACAGAGCGGCCAGCATCAGCGCAACACCACGGCCAGGGCGCGCCGCTCCGTCATCTGGCCAATGGGTGCCAGCGCCAGGCCCAGCCCGCTTGCCACCGTCAGAAACTCGTCCTCGCCTTCGGGGCTCACGGCCACCAGCAGCCCGCCGCTGGTCTGCGGGTCGCACAGCAGGTGCTTCTGCGCTTCGGTCAGCGGCGCAATCTTGGCGCCATAGCTGTCGAAATTGCGCAGGGTGCCACCGGGCACGCAGCCCTGGTCCATGTAGTGCTCCACCCCCGCCAGGCGCGGCACGGCCGCGTAGTCGATCTCGGCGCTCAGGCCGCTGCCATCGGCCATCTCGACCAGATGCCCCAGCAGGCCAAAACCTGTCACATCGGTCATTGCCTTGACCCCCGCCAACCGGCCAAAGCGGCTGCCGGGTTGGTTCAGCGTGCACATCAGGTCACGCGCCACGCCCACGTCCTGCGGGCGCAGCCGGGCTTTTTTCTCGGCCGTGGTCAGGATGCCAATGCCCAGGGGCTTGGTCAGGTACAGGCGGCAACCCGCCGTGGCGGTGTCGTTGCGCTTGAGGTGGCGCTTCTCCACCACCCCGGTCACCGCCAGGCCAAAGATGGGCTCCGGCGCATCGATGGAATGCCCACCCGCCAGCGGAATGCCCGCCGCATCACACACGGCCCGCCCGCCGCGCACCACCTCGCGCGCGACCTCGGGGGGCAGGACATTCACCGGCCAGCCCAGGATGGCAATCGCCATCAGCGGGTCGGCCCCCATGGCGTAGATGTCGCTTATGGCATTGGTGGCGGCGATGCGGCCAAAGTCGAAGGGGTCGTCCACGATGGGCATGAAGAAGTCGGTGGTGGACACCACCCCGCGCTCGCCATCCAGCGCATACACGGCCGCATCGTCGCGCGAGGTGTTGCCCACCCACAGCCGAGGGTCCATGTTCTGCGCCCCGCTGCCCGCCAGGATCACGTCCAGCACCTGGGGGCTGATCTTGCAGCCGCAGCCTGCGCCGTGGCTGTATTGGGTCAGGCGGATGGGAGGGTTCGTTGGCAGTTCTGGGGACATACAGGATTCTTTCCGGGCATCAGGCGCAAACCGCGCAGCCCTCCATTCTGGCCGTGAGGGCCCGGCGGCTCAACACGCCAGCCCCATCCCCCCATACCCGTGAGCAATCCGCAGAAGCTGCTGGGCGGTATACCGGGCTGGACATAGTCCCTTCCCCTTCGCCCCCTAGAATTGCACCAGACCGGTGCAGTGGCGCTGCACAGCCACCCCCAGGCAACGGCCGTGCCTCGCAGGCCCGTCGCCCTCCCCCCAACCCCACCATTTCGCCAGCCCCCATCCATTCATGCTCAGTCTTGACCTTCGCTCCCTGACCATCATGGCGGGCCTGATCGGCATCGTGATGGGGCTGGTCTTGCTGGGCTTGCGACGCAGCTACCCGGCGTCGATCCGGGGCATGCGGCTTTGGGGCGCGGCGCCCCTGCTGTGTGCCGGCTCCACCCTGTTTTATGGCCTGGACGGCGTGCTCCCGCCCACCCTCGTGGCCCTGACGGGCAACGCGCTGCTGCTGGTGGGTGTCACGCTGTTTCTGCTGGGGAGCGAGCGGCTGTATGGCCTGCCATCCTCAGGCCGCCGCTGGGCTGCGGTGATCGCGGTGGTTTTGCTGGTCCTCGCCTTCTTCATGCATGGCCACCCGGACTACCGCATCCGGGTGCTGGTCTTCAGCGGCACCCTGGCAGCCATCGTGGCAGAACATGCACGCCTGCTGGGCCGCCATGGCAGCCAGGGCTTCGCCCCCCGCTTCACGGCCATGGTGCTGTGGGGGCAGGCAGCGGTGCTGGTCTGCCGTGCAGTGTCCACCCTGTGGCTGGACCAGGCGGACACCCAGCGTTTCGCGCAGTCCTTCGTCCAGACCCTCTACATCGCCGCCTTCAGCTTCTCGGTGCTGCTGGTCAGCATCGGGGTCTTGCTCATGGCCGGCGAGCGTGTGCGCGCAGAGTTTGAGTACCTGGCCACCCACGATTCCCTGACGGGGGCCCACAGCCGCCGGGCCGTGCTGGCGGCCTGCGCCGACGAGTTGGCCCGCTGGAGCCGCTATGGCAAACCGTTCTCGCTGCTGATCCTGGACATCGACCACTTCAAGCGCGTCAACGACGCACATGGGCACCTTGCGGGCGACCAGGTCCTTACACGCTTTGTGCGGCTTGCCGAGTCGCACCTGCGATCGGCCGACCGGCTCGGGCGCTACGGGGGTGAAGAATTCATGGTGCTGCTGCCAGAAACCGACAGCGCCGCCGCCCAGGCCGTGGCCGAACGCATGCGCGCAGCACTCGACGCCACCCCGGAGGCCGCAGGCCTGCCGCACTGCACCGTCAGCATCGGGGTGACCACGGCACAACCCGGCGACGAATCGGTCGATGCCCTGATCGCACGCGCCGATGCCGCCCTCTACGAGGCCAAGGCACAAGGCCGCAACCAGGTCCGGGTCGGCTGAAGAACTGTTGGGAAGGGAAGGCGTGGGCAAGGAGGCCCAGAAACCAGAAAGGGTTTGCTTCTATTTTCATAGCAGCAAACCCTTTGGGTACTGGCGGAGAGGGTGGGATTCGAACCCACGGTAGTGTTGCCACTACGCCTGATTTCGAGTCAGGTACATTCGACCACTCTGCCACCTCTCCTAGGTGTGTTTCTCGGTCGAGAGCATGCGATTGTA
>Ga0208758_100533_pt1 | contig 12172 bp, 8 predicted proteins | sample LakWasM116_HOW13_2_FD_183930 | JGI IMG/M metagenome (GOLD analysis project Ga0208758, IMG submission 183930) | Freshwater sediment methanotrophic microbial communities from Lake Washington under simulated oxygen tension - Sediment Metagenome... | ecosystem: Environmental > Aquatic > Freshwater >...
AAAAAAATCGTTAAATTGATTAAGGACAAAAAACTGAAAGTCCAGGCCGCCATTCAGGGCGATCAGGTCAGGGTGACCGGCAAAAACAGGGATGATCTACAGGATGTGATTAAGATGCTGAGAGAAGAAAAGCTGGAAATGCCGTTGCAGTTTGAGAATTTCAGGGAGTAGAAGCAAAGCTCAATGAATCTAAATTTCGCTAAAAACAACGTCTTCTTAGAGTTCCCATATTCCGCGCTCGTCGTTATACACAAGCATTTTTAAAGCACGTCATTCCGGCAGGGATTCATGTCAGGCTATCCTGCCTGACACCCTTTGGGTTAATGCAAATCCGTTCCAGACGGATTTGTGCCGGGATCCAGGCTACATGGACATGCATAGTTCGCCTCCATGGCACTGGATACCCGCTTCTTTACCCTCGTTCCCACGAGCTGCCTCTTGCGTATACGGGACGCAGCGCGTCCAGCACTGCATTCCCACGCGGCGCATGGGAATGAGGGTAATATCCGCTGTAGGGCGTGCCGTGCATGCCTTAGAAACCAAGGCGCGCACGGCACGCCCTACTCCCAACTCATCAGTTATGAACGAAAGCCAATATGATAATTTAATCGGAAAAATCTACGATGCTGCGGTCATGCCGGAGTTATGGCCGGTTTTTTTGGAGCAGCTGTCAGAGGTTTTCGGAAGCAGGGGCACCGTCATTTATCTGATGGATTTTGCCAGCCGCAGTCCCACTTGCCGTAGCGATGAAATTTCTTTTATTCAATCCGCCCGTACCGACCCTGAAACCATTGTGTCTTACGAACGTTATTATTCCAAGGTCAATGTCTGGCTTGAAAACTCCAAGGATTTACCTGAAGGCGAATTGGTAACAACTGATCGCTTGTTTCCCGTGCGGGAACTTGTCAGGACTGAATGGTATAACGATTGGCTTAAACCGCAGGGTTATTTTCATGCGATGATCGGTCATCTTCTCAAGCAGGATACGTTGGCGGTGCGGCTGTCGATTTTCAGATCCAAGCAACAACCGTTTTCCGCCGACGAAACGGCCGTGTTCGCGCGCTTGGTGCCGCATTTGCGCCGTTCTTGCATGATCCACAAAAATTTTTCCGAAGTTAAACGTGTGCTGGCTACGGACACCGGCCTCTTGAACCGCCTGCCGGTCGGATTGGTCTTGTTCGATAAGGGCGGCCAAGCCGTATTTGTCAATCAGATGGCAGAAAATTTAGTCCGCTGTTCAGACGGCTTTTACCTCAATGCCGCAGGTCGCTGCCTGGCGGGTAACGCTAACGAAACCCGCGCTTTGCGCCGGTTAATCGGCAATGCCGCAGAGCTGGGGCAAGGCAACGCGATGAGCTTGCATCGGAACCATTCAAACCGTCCGTTATCGGCCATCGTCGTCTCTCTACAAAACCAGCCGGTACCTTTTATCGGATCGGGGCCCTCCGTTGCCCTATTTATTTATGACCCGGATAGGCCGCTCGATTTAGACGGTAGCCTGTTGACGCAATGCTACGATCTGTCTCCGGCCGAAGCCAGACTCGCGACCGCGTTACTGCGCGGACAAACGCCAAGCGATTATGCCCAAACGCGAGCCATCAGCAATAACACGGTAAAAACGCAGCTAAAGCAGGTGCTGGCAAAAACGGGAACGCATCGACAATCCGAACTCATACAATTGCTGACAACGGGGTTCGGCATGCTGGCAGCTCCGACCCAGGCTGCCGTAATAAAAGATTGATCTTCGGTTGCTTATATTCGTTGGGCGAAATGGCATTCCAAAATTCACCTTAATAACTGGTGTTACGCACTGTCCACGAAAAACACGAAAAACACGAAAAACACGAAAGACACGAAAGACACGAAAGACACGAAAGACACGAAAGACACGAAAGAATAGAGGGCCGTATGTTTCCCAGCTTACGGTGTGCATCTTTCTAATCTTGACGATGGGCTTTACTTATTGTTCCTGTACCCGGTTTTTTTCGTGCTTTTTGTGCCTTTCGTGGACTACGCTTTTTTATTAGGTACATGCGTAACGTCAGTTAATAATTTTCCTTTTTCACCCGAACGGGTGACGCGCTGTTAAATCGATTGGTTTAAATTGTTGACTCATAGGGCATTATAGCCGGTTCAATCTGTTTTGAACGCGATTGGTTTGTCTAATAAAAAGTTTTTCCTGAGTAGCCAAATTAAACTGGAGTACAGATGAATTTCCGCAATTTCTGCCGCTATTTATCCGGCAGCTGCCGATTAGCGATTCACTCCCAACTTAGAATTTTAGCAAAAATAACTTCCGCTTATGGGTACCGCGTTTTGCTTGGGCATGATGAGTCCAGGACTCACCTTGCCCCAACGTGCTACGTCACAGCCATTAAGTTAAGAGATACGCGGGTTCCCAAGCTCTCGCTTGGGAACCCGGATGACGAAGCTCCAGCTTCGCGAGACGGGAAGCTGGAGCTTCCCGCACTGAATTCCCAAGCTGGAGCTTGGGAACTAGCACCAATAACATTCACTTATGGTTCCCAAGCTCTGCGTGGGAACGACGAGTTAGTCATTGCCGATCCTATCCTTGCCGATCCTATCCTTGCCGCTATCAACCCATTGATAGGCTTGCTGCTTTTGATACTGGCGGGATGCAGCCATCAAGACCAAGACCGGCAAACACTCCGTCCGGTCAACGTTATCCGGATAACGAGCCAACAGACACAGAACGACAGGCCGTTTCCCGGCGAGGTTCGGGCGCGATTTGAGACGACTTTATCGTTCCGCGTGGCTGGAAAACTGATAAACCGCTCGGTCGATATGGGGGATCGGGTGCGCAAAGGACAGATGCTGGCAACGCTTGATCCCAGCGATTACCGGTTAGCCTCGCTAAGTATCAAAGCCCAGCTTATAGCCGCTAAAGCCGATCGCAAATATAGCCAGGACGACTTAAGCCGGTACCGGGAATTGTTCAATCAAAACATTATCAGCCGGCCTGAATTGGATCGTCACCAAACGCTCGACATTACCGCACAGCAAAAGGTTGCCGCGCTCGAAGCCCGACTCGGAGAGGCAGGCAACCAATTGGCTTATACCGATTTACGGGCCGATCGCGACGGCGTGGTGACGGCGCTGGAAGTCGAGGCGGGGCAAGTCGTCACTCCCGGCCAGCCGGTCATCAGGATCGCCCAACTCGATGAAAAGGAAATCCCTATCGACATCCCCGAGCATCGCGTTACCGGAATCGATCTGCAGCAGGAAGTCGCCGTGACGCTGTGGGCCGACGGCGACAAGCGAATCAAGGCGCGTATCCGAGAGATCGCAGCGGCAGCCGATTCGACCAGCCGCACCTATCGTGTCAAGGTGACTCTGTTGGAAGGCCGAGACGATGCACGGCTCGGCATGACGGCGACGGTTTGGATACCTTCAAATACGCCTTCAACCCCCACCGTTCCGCTCTCGGCCGTTTTTACTCCCCAGAATCAGCCTGAACAGCCTAGCGTCTGGCTGGTTGACGAGCGCACCTCAACCGTCAAAGCCGTGCCGGTACGGATCGGCGACACACTGAGCGGCGAACGGGTTGCCATCACCGGACTTGCAGCCGGGCAACTGATCGTCAGCGCCGGTGCAAACCGTCTGGTCGAGGGTCAACCCATACGCTTGCCGCACCCCGTTAAGACAGCCGTTGACGCAAACGAGGAAGCTCGTCTATGAGAGAATTCAACCTAAGCGCCTGGGTGCTGGAGCACCGCGCTTTCACCGGTTTCATCATGGCGCTGTTGCTGTTCGGCGGGATTTTTGCCTATTTCCGTCTCGGCCAACGGGAAGACCCCGAGTTTACCTTTCGGGTCATGGTGGTCAAAACCCTCTATCCGGGCGCGACCGCGCAGGAGGTCGAACAACAGCTGACCGACCGCCTGGAAAAGAAAATCCAGGAATTGCCGAGCCTGAATATTTTGCGCAGCTACTCCAAACCGGGTGAATCAGTCATTTTCGTGACCCCGCGTGAAGACACGCCGCCCAAGGAAATCCCCGATCTGTGGTATCAGGTGCGCAAAAAGGTCGACGACATTCGCCTGACTTTGCCGCCCGGCAGCATCGGGCCGTTTTTCAATGACGAATTCGGCGATACCTACAGCCTGATTTATGCTTTTTCGGGACAAGGCCTTAGTTATGCCGAGCTGAAAAAAGAGGCCGACTCAGCCCGCCAACAGCTATTGCGGGTCAAGGATGTCGAAAAAGTCGACCTGATCGGCACGCAGGACGAAAAAATTTACATCGAATTTTCCGACAAAAAACTGGCTGAACTGGGATTGGATGGCAACGCGGTCGCCGAGGCCTTGCAAGCGCAAAACAGCATGACCTCGGCGGGAACGGTGTACACCGCCCAGCGTAATTTGCCGATCCGACTCACCGGCCAATTCGATTCGGTGGACAGCATCGCCAAATTGCCGGTGCATATTCAAGGCCGCACCTTACGCGTCGGCGATTTCGCCCACGTTAAGCGCGGATACCTTGACCCGCCGGAACTCAAAATGCGCATCAACGGCAAGGAAGCCGTCGGCCTGGGCATCACCATGAACAAACGCGGCGATGTGCTGGAACTGGGCAAGGCGCTGGAAGCCGCCAAGATTCAAATCGAGGGCGAACTCCCGGTCGGGATGGACATCGATCAGATCGCCGACCAACCGCGCGTAGTCAACAAAGCCATCGGGGAATTCCTGTCCACCTTCTTTGAAGCCTTGGCCGCGGTGCTGCTGGTCAGCTTTTTGAGCCTCGGTTTCCGCACCGGCTCCGTGGTCGCGCTGACGGTGCCGCTGGTGCTGTCAGGCACACTGCTGTGCATGTTGCTGTTCGGCATGGAAATCCACCGCATTTCATTAGGCGCCTTGATTCTGGCGCTCGGCTTATTGGTCGACGACGCGATGATCGCCATCGAGATGATGGCGCGCAAGCTGGAAGAGGGTTGGGACAGGATCGATGCGGCGACTTATGCTTACCGCGCCACCGCTTTTCCGATGCTGACCGGTACCTTGGTCACCATCGTCGGCTTCCTGCCGGTGGGTTTGGCTAAATCGCAAGCCGGCGAATACACCGTTTCGATATTCCAGGTGATGGGCATCTCGCTGTTGCTGTCGTGGATCGGTGCCGTCGTTTTTACGCCCTATCTGGGATTCCTGTTGCTCAAGGTTCAGCCCCATAGCGCGCACGATCACGACTTGTTCGACACGCCTTTTTACAATCGCCTGCGGCATTGGGTAGAGTGGTGCGTGGAGCATCGAAAAAAAGTCATCACCGCTACCGTCGCCTTATTCTGCGTTGGCGTAGCGACGTTGACCCAAGTTCCCGAACAGTTCTTCCCGCTGTCAAATCGGCCCGAGGTCATCATCGACCTGTGGCTGCCTGAAGGCAGTTCTTTTGCGCAAAGCGAAGCAACCGCCAAGCGCATGGAAAACATCTTGAGCAAAGACCGGGACGTGGTGAATTACACGGCCTATATCGGCGGCGGCACGCCGCGGTTCTTTCTGCTGATCGTGCAGCAGCTGGCCAATACCAATCTCTCCGAGTTCGTGGTGATGACCAAAGACAATGCCGCCCGCGAGCGGGTCATGCAACGCATTCGCTCGGCTTTCTCGACCGATTTCCCGGCAGTGCGCGGACGCGTCATGCGCCTTAACGTCGGCCCCCCGATGGATTATCCGTTGGTGTTCAGGGTGCTCGGAGAAGATCCGGAGATTGTTCGAAACATTGCCGACCGGGTGACCGAGGTCATGCGCGCCAATCCCGACACCGTGGATGTGAACGACGACTGGCACGACCGGATTCCGTCGCTGCGCCTGGTGCTCGACCAGGACAAGGCCCGCGCACTCGGCGTCTCTACCTCAAGCCTGTCGAAAACCTTGCAGGCGCACTACACAGGCATTCCCGCAGGGCAGTTCCGGGAAGACGATAAGCTGATCGACATTGTCTGGCGGGCGCAAAACGACTTGCGTACCGCTGCCGACCGCTTGCCCGACGTGACTGTGCGAACCGGCAACGGCCGGACCGCGCCGCTGTCGCAGTTCGTCAAGTTCGAAACCGTGTTCGAGGACGGCGTGCGCTGGCACCGCAACCGCTTTCCGGCCATCTCGGTACGGGCCGACGTGATCGACGGTAAGATGGCTCCCGACGTGGCGGCTGAGATCATCCCGAAACTCAAGCCTATCCAGGATCAATTGCCGATCGGCTATTTTCTGGAAACCGGCGGTTCCAAAGAAGACGCCGGGATCTCCCAGAAATCGATCCTGATCTGGATTCCGTTGGTTCTGGTCGTTACGCTGATCCTGCTGATGATGCAATTGCAGAATCTGTCCCGGACCTTTTTGGTGTTCGTCACCGCGCCTTTAGGCGTTATCGGCGCGGCGTTCGCGCTGCTGTTGTTCCGGGCGCCTTTCGGCTTCGTGGCCTTGCTGGGCATCATCGCCCTGTCCGGCATGATCATGCGCAACTCGGTGATATTGGTGGACCAGATCGAGCAGGATCAAAAAGCCGGACTCGATGCCTGGACTGCCATTGTCGAATCGACGGTGCGGCGCTTTAGGCCGATTCTGCTGACTGCGGCGGCGGCCATCCTGGCGATGATCCCGTTATCGCGCAACGATTTCTTCGGGCCTCAGGCTATCGCCATAATGGGCGGACTCACTGTCGCCACGGTGCTGACGGTTTTCTTCCTGCCTGCGCTTTATGCAGCTTGGTTCAGGGTGAAACGTGCTGAATCATCGGTGATCTTACAACCCGGTAAGGGAGCTTCCCAATGAACCTAAATAAATTAATGGGTCCACGAAAGGTACGAAAATGTCCGAACAGACATCAGGTTGCTATCCTAAATGCCGCGCTTGAGCACTTCAAAATCCCGTTTACTCTTCGACAGGCTCAGGGAGAACGGAATTTTGGCGTACTCCGCAAACGGGGAAGTATCGTTATACACAACTGCATACAAAGAAACACGCGGGTTCCCAAGCTCCAGCTTGGGAACCCAGTTGACGAAGCTCCAGCTTCGCGAGATGGGAAGCTGGAGCTTCCTACACTGAATTCCCAAGCTGGAGCTTGGGAACTAGCGCGCATCTTCTCGTTCCCACATGCTGCGTGGGAACGAGGGGTAAGCAGTCGGCATTGGCTATCTCTTCTAATTCTGGCGGGGCTGCTTGTTTTAAGCGCTTGCACCCCGACCCGTGTCGACGCTCCACTAAACAGGGTAGCGCCGCCCAAGGATTGGCATCACGCTCCCGATACCCGAACGAATTCCAATCCGGCTGATCTTAAAGAATGGTGGCAAGGATTTCAGGACCCGAAGCTGAACGCCCTGATTACGCAAGCCTTGGCGAACAATCACGATCTTCGGATCGCCGTAGCGCGCGTCCGGGAAGCCAAAGCGATGACTACCGTCGTTGAATCGGCGCTCTATCCCGGCATCGACCTGTTCGGCTCCGGCGGCAGGGAAAAAAAGATCGATCGGGTCATCGGCGCACCGACCCAGCAAGGCCTGGGGCTGTTCACACCCACTGCCGATATGATCACCGGCGGACTGGCCGCGCGCTGGGAAATCGATCTGTTCGGCGCCCGGCACTTGGAAGCGGAAGCCGCCACCGCTCAGGCCGAAGGAGCTGAACAGGCGCTGCATGCAGCCCAAGTGGGATTGCTGGCGCAACTGGCGACGAACTATTTGGAACTACGCGGCGTGCAGCAACGTACCGGCATTCTGCGGGAAAATATCAATATCCAGCGGGAACGCCTGAGGGCGCTACAGACGTTCAACCATGCCGGATTGGTCAACCAAGCGGATATTGCCGGTCAGGAAACCTTGCTACGCACCACCGAGGGCTCGCTTCCGGTTCTCGCGAGTGCGGCGTCCAACCTGATCCATCGTCTTGCCGTGTTGCTGGGCGAGCCGCCGGAAAATCTGGAAAGCCGCTTGGCTGATGCCGATCCGTTGCCTGCAAATTCGCCGAACATCCCCGGATTTCTACCTTCGGGTTTACTGGAACAACGGCCGGATCTGCGCTTGGCAAGAACCGAAGTCAGCGCAATGGCGGCCGGTCTTGGCGCGGCGCGGGCCGATTTGTTCCCAAAGTTGGTGCTATCGGCCAGTGGTGGTTTCGGTGCGCTGGCGGTGGGCGGTTTTCCAAGTCTTGCTGAAAGTGTTTATGCGCTCGGTTCGGGATTGACCGCACCGATATTCAATGCCGGACGCATCCAGGCCCACATAACCGCCGCAGACGCCAGGCTGGATCAAGTTGCGGCGAACTACGAGAAAGCCTTCCTGCTCGCCCTGGAAGACGTGGAAAACGCTTTCGTCGCGCATGCGGCTTCGCTGGAGCGCCGCGACCGGATGGCCGAGGCCGAAACGGCGGCAGAGCAAGCCTCCCGGTTCGCCAATGCGTTATATCAGCGCGGAGCCAATGATTATTTGTCCGCGCTGGACGCCCAGCGCAGCAAACTCGTCGTCGCCGATGAACGCGCCAAGGCCGAAACTGCGGTGCGTGTCGCCCTGGTTTCAATCTACCGGGCCTTGGGTGGCGGATGGTCAGCCGAAGATGCTCATCAATAGTTGTAACTGATGTTACGCAAGCCAGATAACAACACCACGAAGAAACGAAGAGCACGAAGTTTCATGTTTCTATATTGCTTTCACGTTGAAACGTCAGTGTTTGTTGTAGAGTTGACTTTAGCCGCTCCCCCTACGCATCAACTTAGGCAAGGAGCCACATATTCAGTCAATTAGGGCGCCGGCAGATTGATTGATAAACCACGCAGAACACAAAGTTTTATATTTTCTTCATGTCCTTCGTGTCTTCGGGGTGAAAATTTCTTAGCTATTGCGTAACATCAGGTCGTAACTATTCAGCGCGAAGCACAGGCAGCTGTATAGATAGGACAGTTAACTCTGAAAACCGCCTGCCAGACTCAGCCAAAACAAGCCTATGATGAATTTAGGATATACGGCGGTAAGTTTTTATCAGACAATTGACGTATGTATCACGTTAGGCGTTCTGAAACAAAGGGTGAACTCTTGATCAAACTGGCACAAAACGACAACGAAATAGCCGACTGGCTTCCACGTCATGAAGCAGCTGCGCACGGAGCTTGCGGAAGCCTCTTTTGTTCCCCTTGTTCGAGAGCTAATTAGAGCGAAGGAGATCACATGGCATATTTTATCGGCATTGTGATTGCGTTAGCCGTATCGCTGTCGGCTACATTCATCGGATTCGACAAAGATCGTGCTTTCTACCCAACCGTATTGACCGTCATTGCCTCGTACTATGTCCTGTTTGCGGTTATGGGCGGGTCTATCGAAACGATCTTACTTGAGCTCGCAGGCATGTTCGCTTTTATGGGTGTCGCCGCTTTAGGCTTTAAGCGCAACCTATGGTTTGTTGTTGCCGCATTATTCATGCATGGCATTTTCGATGTCTTTCATGGACATTGGGTTTCCAATCCAGGCGTGCCTATCTGGTGGCCTGTGTTTTGCCTTAGCTACGATTTTGCAGCCGCTGTTTATCTGTCTTGGCTACTGCGCCGATCACGAGTAGCGGTGAATGCACGCTAATCCCGCAAACAACCGGATCAGCACTGTAGACCGGTTGTTTTTAAGTTATGTATCAACTGGAGCACTCATTGAATTTTAGTCAGTTCGGTTCCGATAATGGAAAAACAGTTATCTACTTTCATGGCGCGCCCGGCGCACCGGAAGAATGCGCAATTTTCGATCTTTATGCTAAAGAACAGGGCTTGACGTTTATTTGCTTCGACCGGTTTTTCGGCGATTATTCGATAGCCGGTGAAGCTTATTATCAGTTTTTGGCACAGGAAATTTCAAAGCAAGCCGCCGGGAAAGAGGTCGATGTTATCGGTTTTTCAATCGGTGCGTTTATTGCTTTACAGACCTGTCGCTATCTGGGCAACGGAGTCCGGAGTTTGCATTTAATCTCGGCTGCCGCACCGCTGGATGCGGGCGGTTTTCTTGAAACCATGGCCGGGAAGCGGGTTTTTCAGTTGGCAAAGACAGCCCCGACCCTATTTGTTCTGTTATCTTACTGGCAAGGGTTGCTCGCGTTGCTTTTTCCGAATACGTTATTCCGCTTGTTGTTTGCCGGCGCCGCGGGTGATGATAAAGCGTTGTCCGTCGACCGCGCGTTCCAATCCGGCATCACCCAAGTATTGAGAGCGTGCTTTATTGGCCGCGTCCAAGGCTACGTTAGAGACATCAGGGCTTATGTCCGACCCTGGAAGGACACGCTTTCCGACATCGGCGTCAATACGCACATCTGGCACGGGGCAGAGGATAACTGGTCGCCGGTCGCAATGGCGGAATATTTGGCATTGACGATTCCCGGCTGCACCTCGACCGAAGTTTTTAACGGGCTGTCGCATTACTCATGCCTCTATCGGGCGGCGCCTGAAATATGCCGTCAGTTGGGTGTGGCTTCTGATGACCTGCGTTCACGGCCCGTCACTTCAACAACATTAAGTTCTCTACGATGAAAATCACCCTCATGCGGCACGGAAAGCCTGTCTTGGCACAAACGGGCCGGATTACGCCAGCCGAAATGGAGTGCTGGATTGAGCATTACAATCTCTCCGAGGTGGAAGCCGACAGCGCCCCCATCGCCGGATTGCAGCGGCTCGATTCCACTACCTGCATCGTCGTAAGCACTGCGCCCCGGGCGTTGTCGTCCGTTCAGGCGCTGGGTCATACCGCATCCGTTGTCGACGCTGTGTTCTGCGAGGCGCAACTGCCGTTTGCTCTTTGGCGCTTTCCTCGTTTGTCGCCTTTCGTTTGGGCGGCATTCTTCCGCCTGCTTTGGTTTTTGGGCTACTCTCGAGGTTCCGAGTCAGTTCAGGCGACTAAAGCCCGCGCCAAGACGGCTGCCCGGAAACTTATTGCTCTTGCCGAGCAAGGCCCTGTTTTACTGGTAGGGCACGGCATTATGAATCGCCTTATTGCCAAAGAGCTTATCGCTTTGGGCTGGGTAGCTCCTGCCAAGCATCAGGGTAAATACTGGAGTGCCGGTGTTTATCGGTTTTAAACTTAACCTTAGTCCAACGAGCGCATAACAATGGGCTCAATCAGGGCGTGCCGAAAGGCCGTCCCTTATCTTTAGTCACGGGAGCGACAGTGCGTTTACATCATATGGCGTTGGCAATAGTGGTCGTTGCAATTTGGGGAGTCAACTTTGTTGTAATCAAAGTCGGGCTTAAAGAAATTCCGCCTATTCTGCTTTGCGCACTCAGGTTCTTTCTCGCCGCGTTTCCGGCGATCTTTTTCATCAAGCGCCCGGCCGCTTCGTGGCGCATGGTGGTCGGCTTCGGGTTGGTGATGTTCTCGCTACAGTTCGCATTGCTGTTTTCCGGCATGTACGCCGGGACAACGGCAGGGCTGGCGTCTTTGGTGCTTCAGATGCAGGTGTTTTTCACGATTTTACTGGCTGTGGTATTTTTGGCCGAAAAGCCATCCGTTTGGCAAATCGTCGGGGCCTTGGTTTCCTTTTCCGGAATCGGGCTGGTCGCTGCGAATATTGGCGGCGACGTTTCGAGTTATGGTTTGCTTCTAATTGTCGCCGCCGCTGCCTCGTGGGGAGTCGGCAGCCTGATTTCCAAGAAGCTCGGCAAAGTCGATATGCTGGCGCTGGTCGTTTGGGCAAGCCTTGTTGCTTGGCCGCCGCTGTTAGTTTTGTCGTTTTTTCTGGAACAAGGCAGTTGGCGTGTTGAGCTCATTTCGCATATTTCGTGGCTCACTATCGGCGCGATCGGCTATATGGTGTATCCGGTGACCTTGCTTGGCTTTGCCGCATGGAGCTGGCTATTTAGCCGCTATCCGGCCGCGACAGTAGCCCCGTTTACTTTGCTGGTGCCGGTATTCGGGTTCGCGGCTTCAACGCTAGCCTTGGGGGAGCCTCTTTTCGCCTGGAAGATAAACGCCGCCGCTCTGGTCATTGCCGGTTTATGCATCAATCTGTTTGGGCCGCGCATTGCCGTTCGCATCCGGCCGGGTTAGGCGCATCTTCATTGTTCATCATTTTGTCATCCGTCCACGTAGGAAAATAAACGATATGATTAAGTCTATAGCGCTACTCGGTGAATACACGCCGACATTCCCGCCGCACGTTTCGACTAATGCAGCCATCAACCATGCTCAACAGCTGTTGGA
>Ga0208758_100536_pt1 | contig 12099 bp, 8 predicted proteins | sample LakWasM116_HOW13_2_FD_183930 | JGI IMG/M metagenome (GOLD analysis project Ga0208758, IMG submission 183930) | Freshwater sediment methanotrophic microbial communities from Lake Washington under simulated oxygen tension - Sediment Metagenome... | ecosystem: Environmental > Aquatic > Freshwater >...
CCGCGACACTTTTATGAATTTTTCGATTAAATCTAAACATAGCGCGTGCTTATTCGGCGCTTTCAGTGTCTTCAAACGTTTCAGCTTCAGTGCTTGCTTCTGATGGCGTTGTTTCTGAATGTACCGCTTCTGGCTGAATTTCTAGCACTCCTTTGAATTGGCAATGCAATTCCATCAATAAGGTATCTACTTTTTGTACTGCCAACTGCACACGCGTACCCGCTTTTAATTCTGGCAAGCTTGGCACTTTGGTCATATAGGGCAATGCTTCTAAACGTACAAGGTTTTCGCGCCAAACCGTTGCTTGAATCTCGGTGATATTTTCTTGAATCAAGTATTGTAAGCACCAAAAACGCTCCATGCGTGTCTGAAATTCGTTGTAGGCGTTATAGGTCAAATCAAAATTACGCATATGTCCCACAATCACATCACTGTTGGCAGGGTACACCGGCTGCGTCATTTGCACGGCTGCAATCAATTGGCGTTGATTGATCAAATCCACTGCGCGTCGTAATGGTGATGTGCTCCACGCATATTGCGCCACACCTAAGCCTTGATGCCCTTCTGCCTTGGTGGTCATATACACTTTACCGCCATTTTGCGCGCGATAGATGCCCGGTAATTTGTGTTCGGCCAATAGTGCGCCCCATTGGCTATTGGCCTCAATCATCAGTTCTGCCACCAATTTATCCATGGGTGAACCGCGTTGGCGATTCACGATACTGACTTTGCCGTCATCGACATAAAAATTGTAGTCCACTTGTGGTGGTCGCGTGGGGTCATACTTGCCGCGTGCTTTTTCTAAACTTTCGGCAAACTGAAACAGGTAAAGCAACCGTGACCAAAATAGGTGACCGGTATCTGCATCCAATGTACTTTCATTAAAATAAGGCTCAAGACTGTCATGCCGCAAATTTTCAGCAATCTTGATACGCTCTATCTTAGTTTCACGCTTCACCACACTAAAATCTGGCGCCACTTCAATATAGAGCGATAGCACAGGCTTAATCTCGCCAGCATCTAAACTAAACGGACGGATCGCAGCTTCTGGCAACATAGTGATCTTGTGTCCGGGCATGTATACCGTAGACAAGCGCTTCATCACTTCTGTATCGAGTGGCGTATTGGGTAGCACGCCCAAAGCAGGCGCTGCAATATGTACGCCCACTTGGGTATTGCCATTTGCAAGCAATGTGACCGACAAGGCATCATCAATCTCTGTGGTGGTACTGTCATCAATACTAAATGCTTCAACCTCTGACACTGTTAAATCGCCGGGAGCTTCGGCAATGTCAAATGTGCCAAACTCGCCACCATGTGGAAAATATTCCCGCAAAAATGCACCCAAATGATAATCATGTACCGATGAAATCGCCCCCGCATTTGCCAACACTTGTATTGGCAATAAGTGCAAATCATGCGTGGCTTGCTCTAGCGCTTTCCATTCCAAGGTATTTTTGTCCGGCGCGTAGCACAGCATATCCAGCTTACTTGCAAAGCTCTCTGGCAGTTGGCCTGATTTCAAGGCTTCACTCATCTGTGCAACGTGCTCAGCTTGCAGACGTTTTTTTTCTTGGCCAGCTAAGGCTGCTTTGAGGGTATCCGCTGGCGCCGATTTATAGTTGCCTTTACCTTTGCGGTAAAAGTACATGGGGGCTGCATGCAGTTTAATAGCGACAGCTGCAGACTGCACTGGGGTAGGTTTTACACCATAATATTCTTGCGCAAGGGCTAAAAAGTTAAACTCGGCTTCGCCGCAACATTCCCACAAAAAATCGGTATCTAGCGTGTCTGCTTCTGCATTGGCGGCGTCCATAAATCCAGCGATCGACTGTTCAAATCGCATCAACACATTCGCCACTTTGATTTTAGAGCGCTTACCGCTGCTGGACTCTATTTGTAGCGAACTGTCAGCTTCTGTCATGATGGAGGCGACTTTAAAGCCACCATCTTCTTCATAAAATACGTTCATTCAAAACACTTCATTGGATATAGCCGCCATGATACATGAGTCGCGACTGCATTCCTGTCAAAAATTGCAACTGAAATGTGATTAAACGCTCTAAAATAGCAGGATGAAAACACTGCAATTTGACAATCGCTGGTTACGTGAACTACCAGGTGACCCCGAGACCGATAACTTTACGCGCCAAGTGCCAATCGCACTGTGGTCAATGGTCAAGCCTAGCCAAGTGCGTGCCCCTGAGTTGCTGGCTTACTCGCCAGAGGTTGCCAGCATGCTTGGTCTTAGTGTAGCTGACATGCAAGATCCAGCACTGCTAAATGCACTCAGCGGTAATGATTTATTACCAGGTATGCAAGCGTATGCCACGCGTTATGGCGGTCATCAGTTTGGTAACTGGGCAGGTCAATTAGGCGATGGCCGCGCCATCTTACTGGGTGAACTGATTAACGATGGCAAGCGCTATGAGTTGCAGTTAAAAGGCGCAGGCGCCACCCCTTACTCCAGACGTGCCGATGGACGTGCAGTGCTTCGTTCCAGTTTGCGGGAATATTTATGCTCTGAAGCTATGTATCACTTAGGGGTACCCACCACGCGCGCACTTAGCTTAGTCACAACTGGTGAACAAGTGGTACGTGACATGTTTTATGATGGCAACCCACAATTGGAAACGGGCGCCATTGTTTGCCGCGTGGCTCCCTCCTTCACCCGTTTTGGCCATTTTGAAATATTAGCCAGCCGTGGTGAGCTCGATCTACTCAAGCAACTGATTACGTTTACCATCGACCGTGACTTTAGCGATTGGTACACAACGCAACCGTACAAACTGGCAGACAATCAACTCACGCCTGAACTCATTAACGCATGGTTTATGGAGATTTGTGAACGCACGGCTACTATGATTGCACACTGGATGCGCGTAGGCTTTGTGCATGGCGTTATGAACACAGACAATATGTCGATACTTGGGCTCACCATCGATTATGGCCCCTATGGCTGGGTAGATAACTTTGACCCAGGTTGGACACCCAACACCACGGATGCACAAGGCAAGCGTTATTGCTTTGGCCGCCAGCCTGATATTGGCCGTTGGAATCTAGAGCGGTTGGCCGATACCTTAGCGACCATACTGCCTGATACCAATGGTTTAGCGCTCGCCATCGAACAATACGATAGCACCTACGTGACGCAACTCACGCAAGCATTTGCAGGTAAATTCGGCTTGGGTGATTGGCAAGATGGCGATGGTGAAATGGTCAACCGCTGCTTTGAGCTGATGATGCGCGCAGAGGTGGACATGACTTTGTTCTTCACGCATTTAGCGAAAGTGGACATTGTCGCGCCACAATTAGAAACACTCAACATTGCGTTCTATACCGAACAAGGTTACAGCAACTTTAGTGCAGATTTCACAGAGTGGCTGTCACTCTACTGCCAACGCATCCAAACTGCATCGCAATCTGCGGAAGCAAGGCTAGCGCAAATGCAAACACACAATCCGCGTTATGTATTACGTAATTACCTAGCACAACAAGCCATTGATTTAGCTGAAAACGATGACACCAGCTTGCTAGAAACACTACATCAAGTATTGCGTAACCCATATACCGAGCAAGCCGGTATGGAACGCTTTGAAGAAAAAAGACCGGATTGGGCGCGACATAAAGCGGGTTGTTCTATGCTGTCCTGTAGTTCATAATTATCAGCATGAGCGCTCAAGAACGAATTATTATCGCCGGATTAAGGCCTACCAAGGCACGTTTGGCAGTACTGAACACCATTGCAGATGCAGATAGTGCACTCAGTCATCCTGAAATTTTAGAGCGCTTATCCACGCAAAAAGAGTTTGATCGCGTCACGATTTACCGCGTATTGGATTGGCTAACCGAGCACGATCTCGTACATAAAATTTCAGGTGAAAACCGCGCTTGGAAATTTCAGCTATCACAACAGAAATTCACATCAGCAACTGCACCCAAAGCTACTAGCGCAGTGTTATCAAATAATCACCATCACGCACATTTACACTGCAAGGTCTGTGGAAAAGTGACTTGTGTACATGAGTTAGAACCGCATTTCCCTGTTCCACTATTAGCGCAATACCAAGTCACGTCTATTGATATCAACATCAAAGGTGTTTGCGCAGACTGCGCATCTCTTAAATAATCCCACCCTCTCAATTCAGCAACATTGTTGCAAAAAATAGGGTTAACCCATAAAATGCAACATTGTTGCTAAATTGGGTTAACCACATGAAAAAACTTCCAGTCACAGTACTTTCCGGTTTTTTAGGCGCAGGCAAAACCACGCTGCTCAACCATATCCTCAATAACAGAGAGGGCAAACGTGTTGCCGTCATTGTCAACGACATGTCCGAAGTGAATATTGACGCACAACTAGTGCGTGAAGGCGGGGCTGACTTATCGCGTGCAGATGAAAAGTTAGTGGAAATGAGCAATGGCTGTATTTGTTGCACACTACGCGAAGACCTGCTGATTGAAATTACAAGGCTCGCGCGCGAACAACGTTTTGATTATTTACTGATTGAATCCACGGGCATTTCTGAACCACTCCCTATTGCTGAAACGTTTACTTTTCGAGATGACGATGGCACCAGCCTGTCTGATGTTGCAGAATTAGACACGATGGTCACGGTAGTCGATGGCTATAACTTTCTAAAAGACTACGCCTCTCAAGACCTATTGGCGACACGTGGTGAAACATTAGGTGAAGAGGATGCGCGCACCGTGGTAGATTTATTGATTGAGCAAATTGAGTTTTGTGATGTATTGGTGCTGAATAAAACCGATTTGATGTCACACAATGAAATTGATCGGTTACAAGCAATATTGAAAACGCTCAACCCACGCGCTGATATCGTACGTAGTCAGCATGGCCAAGTGCCGCTTGAGCGCGTCATAAATACTAAACGTTTTAGCTTTGAAGAAGCTGCCGATGCGCCAGGCTGGTTAAGTGAATTGCGCGGTGAGCATTTGCCAGAATCTGAAGAGTACGGCATCTCAAGTTTCGTATATCGCACCAGTAAACCCTTTCACCCAGTACGTCTTTGGCACTGGCTTAACCAAATATGGCCTGGCGTCATTCGCTCCAAAGGGCATTTTTGGATTGCTAGCCGCCCAGATGTCAGTGCAAGCTGGTCACAAGCCGGTGCTATTAAACGTGTAGAGCCAGCCGGCTTTTGGTGGGCAGCAACACCTAACGCCTATTGGCCTGAAGACGAAGCTGCATTTTTGAACATCAAAGCACGCTGGCAAGATCCTTATGGGGACAGACAACAAGAACTGGTCGTGATTGGCATCGAGATGCATCAAGAAGCCATCACGATGGCGTTTGATGCTTGCCTATTAACGGAAGACGAAATTGCCCTTGGTATGGCGCAATGGGCAACATTTGAGGACCCATTCCCTAACTGGCAAACAACGTATGAAACACAAGAGGCTGCTTAACGTGCTTAACCTCGAAAAAATATCACTATGCTAAAATATCACCATGGATAAACGCATACCCGTCACCTTACTTACTGGTTTTTTAGGCTCAGGCAAAACCACACTACTGAACAAACTGCTCAATCATGAAGGCATGAAAGATACCGCCGTCATCATCAATGAACTGGGCGAGGCTGGCTTGGATCATATTCTGGCCCAAAATGTAGAGAGCAGCTATGTGGCTGATAATACTGTGTTATTACAAAGTGGCTGCCTCTGCTGTACTTTAAGTAATGAATTAGCAGACACCATGCGCGACTTGTTTTTTAAACGTGCGATGGAAGCTATCCCCCAGTTTAATCGCTTGGTAATTGAAACCACAGGCATGGCAGACCCTGGCCCCATTCTTGGCAACTTAATGAATGAGCCGGTGATTGAATCTGTATATCGATTAGATGCTGTCGTGGTAACGATTGATGCTGTTTATGGTGCCGAGCAAATAGATACGCATGCCGAAGCGCGCAAACAGGCTGCCGTGGCCGATGTATTGCTCATCACCAAAACAGATTTGGCCAGCCCAGCACAAATTGCCACACTCAAAGAAAAGTTAATTGCATTAAATCCAGGCGCAACGCAGCATAAGATTTTGCATGGCGCTATTGACCCTGATTTTATTATTGACGTTGGCTTGTTCGACCCCACCGGCAAACAAGCAGAACCACAGCGCTGGCTGCGGGCACCAGTTAAATCGGCCAAGCCACGTGGCATGTTGCCACAAGCTGCGCATGATGACGACATTACCAGCTTTACTGTCACCATGCCCAAACCATTGAATTGGAAAGATTTAAAACCACGGATTTTGTGGTTATGCCAAACCTATGGCGAGCATTTGTTGCGCTTAAAAGGCATTATTCATGCCGAAGATCAGCCTGCGCCGTTGGCCATTCATGCCGTGCATTTTACCCCCTACCCACCTACCTTGCTGGAAGGTTGGGATGAGGACGAGCCCATTAGCCGTATCGTGCTTATTGGCAAGGGCTTGGATGAGTTGGAGATTAGAAAAGCGTTAATGCAAGTGTAATTAAATGCCATCCTCAGGTTAGCAGCTTTGTGTTATCACAACTGCTAGTTATTGCGTGTTGTTACTGCGTTTTATAGTGCGGCCCAAAAAACTCTTGCATTAAAAAGTCTTCCAACTCCGCGCTATCTTCTACTCTGGCCGATTTCATCACAGAACGGCCCAAGCGATGTGACTCCCACTCAAAGTCACCCTGATAGTGCTCACGAATCAAATCAATCATGCGGCGAATCATGATCAAACGTATGTCTTGCCCACTGCGTGCTTCCACCTGAAAGAACTGCATTTTGGCGTTGTTGTAGTTATCGGTCCAACCTTTAAAGCTAAAGCTGGCACTGTTGCTATCCATACGCTTCACTTCAAATATACCATTGGTGCCTACTTTAAGATTTTGCATGATACGTTGATCGCGTTTTTCATCTTCACTCGGGCCCCGCTCTCTTGCCGCCGCCTCAGCATTCTGTTGTGCCGCATAAGATTCGGCAGACTGGCGTTGCGCACGCCGCTGATTGACCATCGCCATCATATCCACTGGGGCTTCGTTGGGTGCGGGAGGCTTATTGCTAGGTGCTGGCATCGGCAATGGGCTAGGCGTTGGGCGCGTTAATACTTCGGGCACAGAAAAATCTTGTGGTTTAGGTTTACTTGGCTTCGCAGCAGGTTTTTTCGCAATCACCTTAGGTGTGGGTGGCTTAACTGGCTCAGGCTGCGTCTCGGGCAAGGGCGTCGGCTCTGCTATCACAGGTGCGGTTTGCGGCAAAGGTGCCAAGTTGACTTCTATCGTCGTAGATTCCGGAATCGGGTGCATCTCCGGCTTAGGAATCACCCAGAAAAACAAAATAGCATGTAGCAGCAGCGAAGCCAGTACAGCCACCAGCGTATTGCGACTCATACTAATTTGTATGGGACGCTCACGGCGTGGTTTGGCCAAAAACAGGTCTGCCGCGCTTTCATGAATCAGTGATTTATCTGGCCGCATACACACTAACTCGCTAATTCCGACCACACTTTATCTAAACGCTTGGTCGACACTGGAGATGGCGTTCTTAACTCTTGCGCAAATAAGGACACGCGTAACTCTTCAATCAACCAGCGGTAATCAGCCAATGCCGGTGGAATCGCTTTATTGACAGCATGCAGTGCCTGTATTTTGTCTTGCCAACGCTGCCAAATCAGCCCAACACTGGCGGCATGTTTACCATCCCGGTCTGCATTGCTAGGTTGCTTTTCTATGCGCAGGCGCAATGCTTTTAAATAACGGGGCACGTGCTGCAAATACTCCCATGGTGTTTGGCTAAAACATCCGCGATACACCAGCAAACCGATTTGTTGCTCACAGTCGCGTTTTAGGCGGTTCACCGTTGCAGGCATTTTAGCTTGTTGTTGCAACAAGGCTTGATACTCATTGGCAATCGCTTGCGCTTGTCGCGTCACAGCTTCCGTCACGGCCGGTAAGCGCGCACGTGCACGTTGTTTTAGCTTCATGAAAGCATCATTCGTTCTAGGTAAATCATCTTCACCGATAAACGCACGGTCTGCTATCGCGGTAAGCATATCTTCCCGTAACTCGTCGGGGGAAATGATATTACGCAGCAACAAGGCGTATTGATTAAAATTGGGCAAGCTTTTTTCTAGCTGCTTCATTTGCTCTTTTAACTCAAAGCGCATCAGTCGGCAAACACCTTTACGATGATTTACGCTCGCCTCAGCAACAGTATCGAACAGCTTGACCGCAACGCTCTCTTCCTGGTCTTCCAATGCAGGGTATCCGGTCAACTGGTGACCATCTCTGGTAAATGTCAGCGTTTCCGGCAAATCCCCAAAATCCCATTGCTTTAACCCGGTTTTTTCAATGCTGGGTGAGTTTGCACGGAAAGTGAGTTGTGCGGCAGAACCCAATTGTTTTTTGAGCGCATGCCAGTCACGCCCCATACCAAGTTCGCGGCCTTTCTCATCCACCACACTAAAGTTCATGTGTAAGTGATCTGCCACCGCAGTCACTTCAAAATCTGACGCTGACAACTTTAACGAGGTTTTACGCTGAATATAGTCAGCTAATGTCGGCAACAATGTGCCTTGCGTATGGTGTTGCTCTAAAAAGCCAGTCACAAACTCTGGCACTGGCACGCACACGCGTCGCAATGTTTTAGGCAGCGCTTTAATCAGTGCGGTGATTTTTTCACGAATCATACCCGGCACCAGCCATTCAGCACGTGTAGCATCCAGTTGATTCAATAAGGCCAAAGGCACCGTCGCCGTGACGCCATCAAGCAAGTGCCCCGGTTCAAATCGGTACTTCAATGTAAGTGTCGTACCATCCATCACCAAGGTTTCCGGAAACTGTGTCTCGGTAATTGCAGCAGCACCATGCCGCATCAGTGCATCACGGGTGAGGTATAACAGTTTGGGCGCTACTTTTTCAGCATCCGTGCGCCATTTCTCAAACCCAATACCATTCACAATCCCAACAGGGACAATGGCATCATAAAATGCAAATAACTGGTGTTCGTCCACCAACACATCCTGCCGACGTGCCTTATGCTCCAACTCTTCAATTTCTGCAATCATGCGTCTATTTGCATCAAAAAATGGCGCTCTGGTATCAAACTCCATATTAGCGAGTGCTTCGCGAATAAAAATCTCGCGCGATTCAGTTGGGTTAATCACCCCATAATGCACGCGACGTTTGGGTATCACCGTTAAACCATACAAGCTCACACGCTCCCATGCCACAACCTGTGCCATTTTTCTATCCCAGCGCGGGTCTGAGTAGTGGCTTTGCGTTAACCCCTGCGCAAGTGGCTCTATCCAATCAGGTTCTATTTTAGCCACACAGCGCGCGTACAATTTGGTGGTATCGACCAACTCTGCTGCCATCACCCACTTGGGGCGTGTTTTCTTTAAGCACGAACCCGGCGCCACATGAAAGCGGATACCGCGCGCACCAGCATAAGAATCACTGTCCCCATCCTTAAAGCCAATGTTTCCCAGTAAACCAGCCAATAAGGATTTATGTATTTGTTCGTAATTTGCATCTTTATCGTTGAGTTTAAACGCCATGTCATCAACAATATCCAACAGTTGCCCATGTAACTCACGCCATTCTTTGAGGCGTAAAAAAGAAAGAAAGTTTTGATGGCATTGATTCAGCAAATCTTTATTCGATTTTTTGTGTTTGAGTGCATGATCAAACCAATCCCACAATTTGAGATAGCTCATGAAATCTGAGCCCTCACCCGCAAATTTGGCATGTGCATTATCCGCTGCTTCGCGCTTATCCATGGGCCGCTCACGTGGGTCTTGTATGCTGAGCACACTAGCAATGACCAATATCTCTTTTAAACATCCCTCACGTTTGGCAGCCAAAATCATACGTCCAACACGCGGATCCAGCGGCAACTTGGAAAGTTGCAAGCCCGTTTCTGTAATTTGCCGTTGCTCGTTGACTGCGCCTAGCTCTTGTAAGAGCAAATAGCCATCTGCAACCAAGCGCGAACTCGGCGCTTCAATAAATGGAAACTCAGTCACATCGCCCAACCGTAATGCAGCCATCCGCAAAATGACCGAGGCCAACGAACTACGTAGAATTTCAGGCTCGGTAAACGCGGGCCGCCCGTTGAAATCTTCTTCCGAGTAGAGCCTTACGCAAATACCGTTAGAAACACGGCCACAACGCCCTGCACGTTGCTTCGCTGCAGCCTGTGAGATTTTTTCAATTTGTAATTGCTCAACTTTGGCACGCGGGCTATAGCGATTGACGCGGGCTAGCCCTGCATCAATCACATACTTAATACCCGGTACTGTAAGCGAGGTCTCCGCCACATTGGTCGCTAGTACGATACGGCGAGTGCTGTGCGACTTAAAGATTTTCTGCTGATCTTCGATAGAGAGGCGCGCAAACAATGGCAGCACTTCAATATGCTTGAGCTTGGCTGAACGACCCTGATACTTGCGCAAATGGTCTGCGACATCGCGAATCTCACGCTCACCAGGCAAGAACACCAAAATATCGCCATCACCCTGCCTGAGCAAATCATCCGCCGCATCTAAAATGGCTTCTTCAATCGCTTCTTCTTCGTCATCCTCTTCCAGCCAACGCGCTTCTGTTTTGGCTTTGCGGGCGATACCCAAAATATTGCCATTGGTAATATTTTCAGTAGAGAGAAAGTCCGTCTCATCTTCTAAATCAAACTGCGCATTTTCAGCCTCGGCTATTTCCTTAGCGCGAAAGCCGGATTTGCCCAGAGGGCGATAGCGGATTTCAACAGGGTAAGTACGGCCAGATACTTCAATGACAGGCGCACCATTGAAATGATTAGAAAAACGATCGGCATCAATCGTAGCCGAGGTCACAATCACTTTTAAATCAGGACGTTTAGGCAACAACTGCTTGAGATAGCCCAGCAAGAAATCAATATTCAAACTACGCTCATGCGCCTCATCGATAATAATCGTATCGTAGGCATTCAAAAACTTATCGCCCTGCGTTTCCGCTAACAAAATACCATCGGTCATCAGCTTGATATAGCTAGATTCCGACAGCTTATCGTTAAAGCGCACTTTGTAGCCCACCACTTGGCCCAGTGGCGAATTCAACTCCTGCGCAATCCGGCTTGCCACAGAGCGTGCTGCAATACGGCGGGGTTGTGTGTGTCCAATCAAGCCGGACACACCACGGCCTAACGCCAAGCAAATTTTGGGCAACTGGGTCGTTTTACCTGAACCGGTTTCTCCACACACAATTACTACTTGATGCTGTTGAATCGCTGCAGCAATTTCGTCTTTCTTGCCACTGACAGGCAGTTCAAGCGGATATTCTGGTTTAGGCAATTGCGCTAAACGTAGCTGATATTGCTGTGTTGATCTTTGTATGGCGTTTGCTATATCTACCAGTGACTTTTCAATTGGTTTTTGCTGTTTAAGCAAATCCTTGGCTTGCTGTAACCGGCGACGCAAAACAAAGCGATGCACCAGCATGCATGCCGGCAATTGCTTTTCTAATTGGGAGATTAGCTGAGAGGGGTTGATTTGGCTCATAAAAGCGTGATTTTAACACGCCCGTTGTAAATGGATTAGGTAAAAGGACTATGGCAAAACACGGCTTTTTACTGTCTGACACAATCCTCTAGACCGGTATTGCCGCCTTTAAATTCAGGTTCAAAATAAAATTTATGAAAAGTCAGCTGCCCTTGCTTATTCACTTTAAATTGCGCAATGCCGGTGCCGTAATCTTTCGTGAGTTGATCCGTCAATGCAAAATGCATGGCTGCAACGTTGCCATTAGCGGCGGCATGTCCCAAATAAGTACCGTAATCTGGCACCTCTAGCTTAAAGTCATAGCTGGCATAGCTGCCCTTGCTGTGTTCAGGCTTGAGCTGCATAGTGACTTTGCCTGTGTACTTTCCTTCATGCGCATCATCGCCGGTACAGGTATACACGCCACTGAAGTCCACGTAAGGCTGTACCGTCCGCGGCAAGCTTTTTTCAGCATGTGCACTCAAAACTGTACTGATCAACAGGCACCCTAATAGCATTGATTTCATATTCACTCTCCAGACCAACTCACTCACATAAACCGCGCACTCAGCGAGGTTAAGTTAAATGTTTCTAAA
>Ga0208758_100537_pt1 | contig 12098 bp, 12 predicted proteins | sample LakWasM116_HOW13_2_FD_183930 | JGI IMG/M metagenome (GOLD analysis project Ga0208758, IMG submission 183930) | Freshwater sediment methanotrophic microbial communities from Lake Washington under simulated oxygen tension - Sediment Metagenome... | ecosystem: Environmental > Aquatic > Freshwater >...
AAAAAATAGAAGATAATTTGTCACGCTACATAAAAGCCGAATCCGGTGGTGCAGCCTCTGCCCAGAAAGTGGCCGACACAACAGCCGACATAGCCATTATCAGCAAAGACATAGAAGCCGCACGCGCCAATCGCCAGAAATATCTGGCGCTTACCGGCAAATCGCAAGTGCTTGATCACCCTTCAGTGCAGAAGCTTAAAGCAGAATTTATCGAAAACTATATCCTGTATCAACGTGCTGATATTGCTTCGCCCGTTGCCGGCTATGTCGCTAATCGTCGCGTTCAGGTTGGGCAGTCTCTGGCAATCGGGCAACTGCTTATGAATATCATCCCGCTTGACGGGCTGTGGATTACGGCAAATATCAAAGAAACTGATATGCATCGTGTGCAGGCTGGGCAGGATGTAGTTGTAAATGCAGGCATGTACGGTAATAGCGTAACCTACCATGGCAAGGTTCTGGGTATAGAGCCTGCCGGTGGCAGCACATTCAGCCTTTTTCCGCCGGAAAATACCACGGGCAACTACATACACATTGTAGAACGCGTTCCGGTACGTATCAGTTTGTCCAAGCAAGACCTTGTCAAGCACCCTTTGCGACCGGGGCTCTCGGTACGGGTCAAGATCGCCGGAAAAACAAACTCAGGTGCCAAGAGTTTAATTTCGCAGGTAACGGTTGATAGCCCGAGTTTCTCAACTACAGTTTTTGAAAACGAGATGAAAGGCGCTTTATCTGCAGCACAAGCGATCATGAGTAAAAACTAATGGTTCTGCATTTTTTACACTATTGAATTTTAACCAGTGAATTTCAACCAGTGAATTTCAATCGGATATAAAACATTTTGTTATCACCAGGGACCCAATTGCGAGCATAATATGTTGCATATAATATGCAACATATATAAAATCCTTGTTATGCAAATCACAAAATTTACCGATCTTGGGTTAAGGGTCCTGATGTACCTCTCGCATGAGGTGGATGGTTCCGTCGTGACTATCCAGGAGATTGCGCAGCAATTTAATGTGCCTAAAAATCACCTTGTAAAAGTAGTGACGAGGCTGAATAAATTAAACTGGATTTCTACTACCCGTGGCAGAACTGGCGGCCTGAAGCTTGGCGCCAATGCAAACCAGCTGAAATTAGGCAATATCCTGAAAGAGCTGGAAAACAAGACAACCCTGATTAACTGTAATGAGCCGCCATGCGCTTTGACTGGCCGCTGCAATTTAAAAGAGATACTGGATCACGGACTGAACAATTTTTATGAGGAAATGAATAAATACACCTTAAAGAGCATTGTAGATAAGAAAACCCAATTAGCGGTCATTGAATTACACCAGCGTTACGCTATTGGCTAACCGCATTTACTTTTAACCGGCAGCAGGAAGTTTTGGCAGACACTCATCCGAGTGTTTTTTTTGAAGTTATATGTTGCATTTTATATGCAACTTTTAGGAGATGTTATGTTATCGATATCAGCAAAACCATACATAGATGCCAGCGTGCCCGTACTCAGGCAGCATGGACTAGCAATTACGACATTGTTTTATAAAAACATGTTTGAAGCCCATCCCGAACTCATGAACCTATTCAATATGGGAAATCAGGCTAATGGTTCTCAACAGCAGTCGCTGGCCGCCGCAGTATTCGCTTATGCGGCCAATATCGATAACGCGGCAGCATTAAAACCGGTGGTGGAAAGGATCGTGCACAAGCATGTCTCTGTCGGCATCAAACCTGAGCACTACCCTATCGTTGGACATCATTTAATTGGCGCGATTAAAGGCGTGCTTGGCGATGCGGCAACACCTGAGCTGATCGCGGCCTGGGAAGAAGCGTATGGTCTATTGGCGGATGCATTGATTAGCACTGAAGCCTTACTCTACAAGCAGAATAAGCAGCAGCCGGATGAATGGATCAAGCTTAAAGTAACGGAGAAACTGCATCAGACGGACAATGTGGTTTCATTTACCTTGCGCGCTGATGACCAGGCCAAGTTACCTGCATTTAAGCCCGGCCAGTATATAAGTGTGGCTGTGCATATTGAAGAATTGAACCTGAGGCAGATCAGGCAATATAGTTTGTCAGATTCACCGCAAAAAAATACATTCAGGATCACGGTGAAACGAGAAGGCGGAGATGAATACAAACCTCAGGGTAATGTGTCAAACTGGCTGCATCAGCACACAAGGGTTGGCAGCACCATTAACGTCAGCTTCCCCTGCGGAAACTTTACGCCTGATATTCAGGATACGCGCCCTATCGCTTTGGTTTCTGCAGGTGTAGGCATTACACCGATGATTTCAATATTGAATGATATTGCAGTTACCAATCCGGGCAGGAAAGTGATGTTTGCACACGCCGCCCGCAATATCGCGAGCGTTGCGCACATTGACGAGATACAGAGCGCAAAAGGTAAGCTGGAGAATCTGGAAACGGTTTTCTTCCTGAATGAGTCAAAAAAACAGCATATTGACGAAAGGGAAGGACGCATGGATTTAAGCAGCCATATCACGCCGGAGTTCAGGGATGGCATCTATTACATATGCGGACCACAGTCGTTTATGGATGATCAGCGTGATGCCTTGATCGAACTGGGCATTCATCAAAACAATATTCATAGGGAAGTATTTGGCCCAGAAAGTCTTAATCATTTAATTTAAACGCTGCTGGCGGACATCCAATATCGAATGTCCGCCAGTAACACCTCCCTGATCAAACATCCTTCATTTGGCAACAATTGCTGCTACCTGCCTTATTGTCTAAATTAAGTTGAAATTGTACAAATAACTTACGCATTTAAATTTAAAACTGTATAAGTTGTTTTTGAGCAGTTTATTTAACTAGTTAAATTAGTAAGCTACACAATTAATACCCCTTTATTTTTGCTGCCATTCCTGCTTTCTTTTTGCTAAAAAGATTACTAATCTAGCGATATATTATTTAAATATAAACAATTTAATTTGCACACTTGACATTGTTTGCTACATCTGTATATTTGTAACTGTCTAAATAAAAGGTGATAGTAGATCATGATTACAAGCAAATATTTACTTGAGCAGACCGGTTTATCCAGGGCTACTTTAAATAATTATATTGGCTTGGGATTATTACCGAGGCCTGTAGTCAGGCGCATCGCTACTGATCCGGGCGCCAGGCTCACCACGCTGGGTTATTTTCCGGACTGGGCTGTGGATCGGGTTCAGCAGGTAAAATTACTTAAAAAACAGGGCTTGTCCATAAACAGTATATGCCGGCAAATTGCATCGGGAGATAAAACCGATAATGCTGACAACAGTGAAGATACCGTACAAATGCATCACCAGACGGCAGCCAGTGAAGATCGGGTGCAAAACAATCACGCTTCGCAGAAAATGAATGCGCGTGAATCTATCAACCTGTCGATAGACAGCATACCCTACCCTGCATATATGATTAATTATGAGTGCGGGCTGGTGTGGCTGAATGCTGCGGCGCAGCACAGTCTTTTTATGGATTCAGCCATACCGGACAGGGCTGAAGACAGGTCGGTCATTCCGAAATTGCTTGAGTGGTCCAAAGGTTTTAGCGATTCGGATAAAGAGTCATTATTCAAATCGCACTTTAATGTCGTTAAGCATCGGCTATCCAAAGATACGCTGTCCAGAACGATACTGTCTTTGCCACAGGATGACAGGCTTTGGCTGGAAAACTGTTACGCACAGTCAGAGGCGCCTAAAAATACATTGATACAGGATACGGTACTGCATCATTCGAGCGATGTTAACAAACGCATCATCGCGATCAGTTTCAGGGAGGGCGTGCTGTTTACCTATGTGCCGGATGATGCCGACGCCAACCAGTTGCTTGAGTGGCTATCGCACAGGGATTCGGTCATTCGCACCCTTCTCAGCCAAAGGCTGCCGGTGCTGACACCCGTAACCGTAATGGTTGCCGACTTACAGAACTCCGTGCGTATTTGTTCTGAGTTGCCGCCAGATGAGTATTTTCAGCTGATCAATGAAATCTGGTCGGCGCTGGATCCTGTCTTCAGGAAATATTACGGTGCTTATGGCAAACACACCGGTGATGGCATGGTGTATTACTTTTTCCCGCAGCCTGATAACAATTACATTATGAATGCCATTTTGTGTGCATGTGAGATTCGTGAGTGCATGAAGGTTATCAGCCATCAATGGGCGCTTAAAAAAGGCTGGACGAATCAACTGTTCATGAATATCGGCCTTAATGAAGGCGAGGAGTGGCTGGGAACATTCAAAACCAATACAAGTTATGAATTGGTTATCCTGGGTGAAACCATTAACATTTGCGGCAGGCTTTCTGATTTTTCCAGGTATGGGGAAATCTGGGCAACCAAGAATTTAGTGAGTAAACTCACGCATGCAGAACGGAATTCAATAGACTATGGCGTGATACGCAGGACGCCTGAGCAGGAAATATTCGTTTCAAACAGCTATGCACAGATTTCAACCCTGGTGGATAAAGATGATGTGAGGTACATGAAGCTGATTGATATCTCGAGTACGGCAGTAACCCAGATACGTGCAATCAAATAGCCAGGGTTTATTGAGGCGTTGAAATAAAAACAGCCCGTTACGGGCTGTTTTTATTTGAGTTTACTCATGAAATACCGGATGCGATTAGCGATTGTTAAAAAATGCGATATTCATTACCCGGTCATTCACTAAAGTCACTTCAGTTTCTTTATATGTGCGTTTTGGATCATACTTGACGATATTCTTGTAATACCACATCTCTACTTTAACAGGCTTGGATTTTGATTCATCAGCTCCTGCTTTGAGCAACATCGTGTTAGCGCCGGATGGTTTCACGGAAAGTTCTTTTTTGAAGGGTTCGCCAAGTTTTTCGGTAATGACTTTCTTGGTTTTTCCGCTGAATGTATTTAAAAACTCATCTTCAGTATAGGTTTTTTTAGGGGGCGCTGCGTTTGCGATTGAAACCGTAGCAAATATACAAACTGCCATTGCAAAGCTGAATAATTTTTTTATAGTAAATTGCATTCTTATCTCCAAAATTTAGCCTTTCATTATCTCATTTATTGCGCCTTTAGCATAACGCCCGGCTTATTCAAGTCGTTTACAGAGGTAGTTTCAACTTAAGCCCGTCATAACCCACAAATACATTGTCAGGTAATTGGGCGCTTAATGCGCTATATTCCATCTCATGCGTCATGTGAATCAGATAGGTTGCATTGGCTCCAATCAGACTGGCGTACTTCAAGCTTTGTTCCAGGTGAACATGACTATAATGCGTTGCATATCGCAAACAATCCAGCAGCAGGATATCCAGCCCTTTCAACAGGTCAAACGAACTCTCTGGAATCGTTGAAACATCTGTGATGTAGGCCAGATTGCCGATCCTGTAACCATAAATGTCGCTGTTGCCATGCTTGATTGGTATCGGGATGATCAGTTCACCAAACAGCTGGAATGGGTCGGCAACGGGATTAGTTTTTAAAATGGGCAGGTCCCAGAAATTGCCGACTTCGCGCAATGTATACCCGAACTTGTCTGCAATGTGGTTCATGGCTTCCGGGCTGCCGTATAGCGGAATCTGACAGCGCTGAATCTGGCAGAATGCCCTTAGGTCATCAATCCCGTGCAAATGGTCTGCGTGCGTGTGTGTGTACAATACGGCATCAACGCGGGAAAGCCCTTCCCTTAGCGCCTGCTGGCGTATATCCGGCCCGGTATCAATCAATATCACTTTGCCGTTATCCAGTTCGATTACGCTGGAACAGCGTGTCCGCTTGTTTCTGCTGTCGGACGATGTGCATGTGCCGCACTGGCAGCCGATCATCGGCGTGCCTGCGCTGGAGCCAACCCCAAGCATGGTCAGTTGCATGGTCAGTTGCCTTGTGATTGAGCGTTAAGGGTTGGCATGCTTGAACAGGCGAAAGAAATTCTGCGTGCTGGCGGTGCTGATTTCTTCAAGGGAAACACCCCGCAGCCTGGCAATTTCTTCTGCGACGTATTTAACATAGCTGGGCTGATTCGTTTTCCCGCGATATGGAATCGGCGCGAGATATGGGGAATCTGTTTCAACCAGAATCCGGTCCAGCGGCACTTGTCTGGCAACCTCTTTGATTGCAGCTGCATTCTTGAACGTAACAATGCCTGAAAAGGAGATATAGAATCCAAGCGCTATGGCTTGCATCGCCACCTCCAGGCTCTCCGTGAAGCAGTGCATGACGCCGCCAACCTGCTGGGCGTTTTCTTCACGCATGATTCTCAGCGTATCTTCTGCAGCATTCCGCGTATGGATGATTAGCGGCTTGCCGCAAACGATCGCGGCACGTATGTGGTTGCGGAAGCGTTCGCGTTGCCACTCCAGGTCTCCAGTCAGCCTGAAGTAATCAAGACCGGTTTCACCGATGGCGATGACCTTGGGATGATCTGCCAGCTTTATCAACTCTTCAACACTAGGCTCATCAATGTCTTCATAATCCGGATGCACCCCTACTGAAGCAAAAAAATTCCGGTTATTTTCTGCAAGTGACAGGACTTGCGGGAAATCAGGCAAGGTCACTGAAATGCAAAGCGCATGCCCTACCCCGTTATCTTGCATGGATTGCCTGATAGCGGGTAAGTTGGCGGCAAGTTCAGGGAAATTCAAATGGCAGTGCGAATCAACGAGCATAAGTGGCTTTTGGGGATTACATTGTGTGTGTGGGACGTGATGACCTGAGTACGTTCCCTAGTAGGGCTTCAATTTTATTGCGGGCTTCCTGGCCGCCATTCTTGTCGTGAAACTGAACTCCGATGCCCTGGGGTTTGTTGCCTTGCGTGCTAGGCGTAATCCATACGACATGCCCAACGACTTTCAGCTTCATCGGGTCATCGAGCAAGCTTAGCAACATGAAAACTTCTTCACCCATTTTGAAGGATTTGTTGGTGGGAATAAACAAGCCACCGCCAGCTAAGAATGGCATATAGGCCGAATATAGCGCGACTTTTTCCTTGATTGCAAGCGAAAGCACCCCTGGCTTCAGGTTGCCTATGGTTTTGTTATCGTCTTGTATGTCTTCAGCCATAATGTAGCTACTTTTTAGTGGTATAAGTTAAACAAATCAATGAATATCAAGCTTGAAACGCTTTCGTATACTCGACCAGCAGGCTTTCCATCTGTAACTCATGGTTCAGCGGATGTGCTGCGAGCTTGCGAAGCTCGTTGGCTTTTTTCTGTAAATCAAACACTCGCCCCAAGTTTACCTTGTCTGCCAGCGCTTGCAAAGCGCGAGCGTGCTGCAAGTGATATCGCGCCTGCTGCCCGAGCTTAACGGTAACAATATCATACAACCATTTCTGCACGGCAATCACGCCGGTTTCCACCGAACTGGCAATCAGGATGGGTGCGGCTGTCTGGGGTTCCATTTTGCGGCCTAGCGCCAGATGCCTCCACACTTCGGATAACTGCTCGAATTGTGATTGTTCGGAGAGTACTTTAATCGGTGAACCTTCAAGGTAAGCCAACTGCTGTTCCGGGTTTCTAACGCCTTTCATGCCAAGCCAGGCCAGCGCTTGCTGCATATCCGGCACCGGCATGCTGACTTTTCGGCAGCGGCTGGTAATCGTAGGCAATAAACGCTGCAGCTGATGTGCGATTAAAATAAAAATCACGCCAGGCGCCGGCTCTTCCAGCATTTTTAACAATGCATTCGCTGAAGCCTGGTTCAGCGCTTCGGCGGGGTTAATCAGCACGATTTTCAGCCCGCTGGTCTGATGGCTGGATAAATTCAGAAAGTCACCTAAGTCCCGAATCTGTGCAACAGAGATCTGGGTTTTCTTTTTGGTCTTTTTTGCCGGGGACGCATCTTCTTCCGCGCCGGTTTCCTGTTCAGGACTGATCAAGCGGAAATCAGGGTGGCTTTCATCGTTAAACCAGCGGCAGCTGGGGCATTCATTACATGCATACCCACGGTCATCGCGATTGCGGCATAGCAAGGCTTGGCTGAAACTGAGTGCAAAATCGTATTTACCGATACCTGCGCGTCCATGCATTAAAAATGCATGGTGCATCTTCTGGCGACCCTGGTTCAGGTTCTGCCAGAGCTTGTCTTGCCACGGATATATCTCGTAATCTTTATTCATATGAATTATATGGTTGCAATAATATCTTCAACTGCCTTGGCAACTTCTCCCAGCGACTTGCTGGCATCGATGATCCTGAATCTTTGTGGATTCTGGCGGGCTCGCTCCAGGTATGCATCGCGGATTTTTGTAAAGAAGTCTGCTGATTCGCGCTCAAATTTGTCAGGGCTGCGCGCGCCGGCAAGCCTTGCGATACTGATTTCAACCGGCACATCGAATAAAAGCGTCATGTCCGGCTGTAAATCCTCTTGCACCCATTGCTCAAGTATTTCCACTTTGTCGGCAGGAACGCCCTTTGCGCCGCTCTGATAGGCAAAAGTGGCATCTGTAAAACGGTCTGAAAGCACATAGGCACCTCGTGCCAGCGCGGGGGCGATGATTTGGGCGATATGCTCACGCCTTGCTGCAAACATGAGCAAGGTTTCAGTCTCCGCATGCATTGCCTCATGCAGCAGCAGTTCGCGCAGGCGCTCTCCCAAAGGCGTGCCGCCCGGTTCGCGGGTTGATACGACCTCACGTCCGCGGGTTTTGAGTATTTCTATGATTCTGGGGATGTGCGTGCTTTTACCCGCACCATCCATTCCTTCTAAAGTGATAAATTTTGCTGTCATGGCGTTATTTTTTTAACTGATATTTGACGACTGCACGGTTATGTTCGTCTAAGTTGTTGGAAAACGCGTGGCTGCCATCACCCTTGCCTACGAAATACAGTGCTTTAGTGTCAGCTGGATGCAAAGCCGCTTCGATTGCCGCCAGCCCCGGCATGGCAATCGGTGTGGGAGGCAAGCCGCTACGGGTATAGGTATTGTAAGGCGTATCAATAGATAGGTCTTTTTTGCGGATGTTGCCATCAAACCTGATCCCCATGCCGTAAATGACCGTAGGATCGGTCTGCAAACGCATGCCCAGGCGCAGCCTGTTAACAAAAACCCCGGCAATCATTGGTCGCTCATCGGCTTTTCCGGTCTCTTTTTCAATAATAGAGGCCATGATTAAAGCCTGGTAGCTGTCCTTATACGGCAAGTTCTGGTCTCTGCCCTGCCATGCTTTTTCCAGTTTCGTCTGCATTGCGTTATAACTGATCCTGAGCAGTTCAATATCCGGGCTGTTGCGGTCAAAATAAAAAGTATCCGGAAAAAATAGGCCTTCTGCCACGGTATACGGTGAACCGATTAATTTCAGGATATCTGCCTCAGATAAGCCTTTTATGCTTTGCCTGACGGCATCATTAACCGCCAATTTCTGGCGCATCTGTTCGAAAGTACGACCTTCAATAAACGTGATGCTGCCTTGGGTGGTCTTGCCATGGTTTAATGACAGCAGCAGCTGGTAAGGAGAAATGTTTTTGTTAAGCGTGTAGGTGCCGGCTTGCAGGTATTGCTCTTTGTTCAATAACCTGGCCAGAAACATAAATCGCCAGGGTTCTTTTAACACGCCCTGTGCAACCAGTTGATTGGCAATGCTTTTAAGCCCGCTCTTGGGTTGGATCAGGATTTCCTGGCTGCTGGGCTGAAGTTTCAAAGGCGAGATCGCATAATGCACCAGCCAGGCACTGAATAATATGGCGCTAATGATGGATAGCAGCAACCATCTTTTTATTTTTTTAATCATGTGACACTACAGCTCTTATTTTGGCAGCCAGAGCTTGCTCCGGCCAACGGGTATTATTGATTCCAGTCACCTGGAATGCGCCGAACAGGCTATTGCAGATGATCACTTCGTCAGCTTGCAGTAGCTGATTCAATGTGAAGGATTTCTCCGCAACGTTCAATCCCAGCACGTTGCCTAATCCGAATATGCGCTGCCTGGTGATGCCGGAAACGCCGCACAGGCTTAAATCCGGCGTAAACAGATCAGTGCCGAAGCGCGCAAATACATTGCTCATGGTGCATTCTATTACGTTACCTGACTGGTCTAACAGCAAGCCGTCGAATATCGTATCCTCACGCCACTCCATGCGCGCCAGCACATTCTCGAGGCGGTTTAAATGTTTGATGCCGGCAAGTTTTGGCTGCGCAGCCAGCCTGATGTTGCAGACATGCAGTTGCACGCCCTGCTGATAATTAGATTCGGCATAATGCGGTAAACCGGATTTTATTAGCACCCTGGTCGGCACCGTAATGACAGGCGGTGCATAACCTCTTTCACCTTCACCGCGCGTGATAATGATTTTAGCTACCTGGGTCAGGTCTTCAGAGAAAAGCTCTTTTTCAAACAGTTTCTGCAGGTCGCTCATCAGCAATTCTGCACTTGGACAGACGATGCCGATCACCGCGCAGTCGGCCACTAATTTCTGGTAATGAAATGGCCAGCTTATGGGCAAGCCATTATGGATTTTCATGGTGCGGAAAACACCGTCACCATATGAAAAGCCGCGATCAAAGACAGAAATTGCCTGATCAAAGCTGCCATTAACGAGATATGAATGATTGCGTAGCATAGCCGTAATTAAACCATAGCATCTGTAAATTCACTACATAAGGCAGCAACAAAAAAGCCCGCAATGGTGATTGTGCGGGCTTTTCTAATTGTCTAAAAGTAATGCTGGATTTAGACTTTTTTAAACACCAGGCTACCGTTAGTGCCGCCGAAACCGAAATTGTTTTTCAACGCATAGTCGATTTTCATATCCCGTGCAGTATTTGCACAGTAATCCAGGTCGCATTCAGGATCCTGGTTGAAAATATTGATGGTTGGCGGAGACACCTGGTGATGGATGGATAACACCGTAAACACAGACTCCAATCCACCAGCGCCGCCTAACAGGTGACCTGTCATTGATTTAGTTGAGTTAACCACCAGCTTATGCGCATGGTCACCGAATGCTGCCTTGATAGCATTGGTTTCGTTGGCATCACCTAATGGCGTAGACGTGCCGTGCGCATTCACGAACTGCACCTGATCCGCATTGATGCCTGCGTTGTTCATGGCGTTGCGCATTGAGCGGCGAGGACCGTCCATATTGGGTGCTGTCATGTGATACGCATCCGCACTCATGCCATAGCCGCTAAGCTCGGCATAGATCTTTGCGCCGCGCTTTTTAGCGTGTTCGTATTCTTCAAGTACCAGTACACCAGCACCCTCACCTATTACAAAGCCGTCGCGGTCTTTATCCCATGGACGGCTAGCTGTCGCCGGGTCGTCATTGCGGGTTGACAGTGCACGTGAAGCAGCGAAGCCCCCAACACTAAGGCGTGTGATTGCGGCTTCTGCGCCACCTGCAATCATCACGTCGGCATCGCCGTATTCAATCATGCGTGACGCATCACCGATAGAGTGTGTACCTGTTGTACAGGCAGTCACAATCGCCACATTCGGACCTTTAAAGCCGAACATGATCGATAAATTACCGGAAATCATGTTGATAATGGTGCCGGGAATGAAGAACGGTGAAATCTTGCGCGGGCCGGATGCCTGATAAAGCAGGTCAGTGTCCTCGATCAGCTGCATACCGCCAATGCCGGAGCCGATTGAAACGCCGATGCGCTCGGCATTTTCTTCAGTTGCAACGATACCGGAATCTTTAACAGCCTCGATAGCCGCTGCCAGACCATATTGAATGAAAGTGTCCATCCGTCTGGCATCTTTGGCAGGTATGAAGTCTTCAGCATTGAAGTCTTTTACTTCACCGGCAATCGTTGATGAAAATGCGCTTGCATCGAATTTGGTGATTTGCGCGATACCGGATTTGCCGGCAATAAGATTATCCCAGGCAGTTTTTACACCGACACCTACAGGTGAAACAACGCCAAGGCCCGTAACGACAACTCTACGTTTAGACATATGAAAAGTCTCGAAGACAAGAATTAAGAAACAAAAAGGCAAAAAGCAGTAAACCCCGAGCAGGGTTTACTGCTTAAATGTGGATTTATTTGAGGTTAGTATTGATGTAATCAATCGCTAATTGAACTGTAGTGATTTTTTCTGCTTCTTCATCAGGAATTTCGCAGTCAAACTCTTCTTCTAGCGCCATCACCAACTCTACTG
>Ga0208758_100541_pt1 | contig 12052 bp, 10 predicted proteins | sample LakWasM116_HOW13_2_FD_183930 | JGI IMG/M metagenome (GOLD analysis project Ga0208758, IMG submission 183930) | Freshwater sediment methanotrophic microbial communities from Lake Washington under simulated oxygen tension - Sediment Metagenome... | ecosystem: Environmental > Aquatic > Freshwater >...
TGCCCCCCAGTTCCTCAGGAGACTTCCTTGAACATTTCCAAGTTCGCCACCGCCCGCGTGGCCCTATCTGTCGCTCTTGTCGTCTGCAGCGTTGCAACCGCTGCGCAAAGCGCCTACCCCAGCCAGCCCATCAAGCTTGTCGTACCGTTCCCGCCAGCCGGTGGCACCGATGTGCTCACGCGCCTGGTGGCCAACGAGGTGACATTGAAGGACAGCAAGTGGACCTTCATCGTCGACAACAAGCCGGGCGCGGGTGGGAACATCGGCATGGACGCCGTCGCAAAAAGCAAGAAGGACGGCTACACCGTCGGAACGGGGCAGACCGCCAACCTGGCCATCAATCCGACGCTGTACACAAAGATGCCTTTCGATGCTTCGAAGGACTTTGCGCCGGTCGTGCTCCTGGCCTCGCAGCCACTTGTCTTGGTCGTCCGAGCAGACTCTCCCATCAAGAACCTGGAAGACCTGAAAACACAGGGCCAGAGCAGGCAGCTGACGATGGCTTCCGCCGGCACCGGCACCGTGGGCCATGTGGGCGGTGAAATGTTCGCCCGCCGTGCGGGCATCAAGGTCATGCACGTCCCGTACAAGGGCGCCGGCCCCGCCACCACCGACCTGTTGGGCGGTCAAACGGACATCTACTTCGCCACCCCGCCCAGCATCGTCTCCATGGTCAAGGCTGGCAAATTGCGCGCCGTCGCCGTCACTTCGCTCAAGCGGATTGAAGTGCTTCCCGATGTTCCCACCGTCGCCGAGTCCGGCTACCAGGGTTTCGTCGTGGAGGACTGGAAGGCGCTCGTTGCTCCGGCCGGCACGCCGCCTGAAGCCATCACCAAGGTGAATGAGGCCGTGAACGCGGCCCTGAAGCGGCCAGAGATCATGGCCCGCCTGCGCGACGAAGGCAGCGTTGCACGCGGTGGCTCGCCGGCGGAGCTCGGCGCCTTCATGAAGAGCGAACAGACGCGCTGGGGCACCGCTGTCCGTGAATCGGGCGCGAAGCTCGATTGAGTGCCCCTCTCTCAACAACTTCCGGAGACTTTCATGCCATTCAACACCTTGCGCCGAGCCATCGTCCTTGCAAGCGCCGCATCCCTCTTCAGTGCTGGCGCGTTCGCTCAGAAGCCCGTCACCATCATTGTTCCCTATGCGCCTGGCGGCAGCGCCGACTTGGTGACGCGTGTCATCGCGCAGTTCGCCGCACCCGGCGTCGGCGCACCGATGATTGTCGACAACCGCACCGGTGGCGGCGGCGTCGTCGGCTGGGGTGCAGCCGCCCGGTCTGCCCCCGACGGCAATACCTTGCTCACCGTCGAGCTCTCCTACACCATCGCCGCTGGCCTGATTACGACACTTCCATTCGACCCCAAGAAAGCCTTCACACAGGTCGCAACGGCGGTCAAGGTCCCGCATGTTCTGGTCATCAATCCGGCCGTGCCTGCGAAGACAGTGCAGGAGTTCATCGCCCTGGCCAAGGCACAGCCGGGCAAGCTGAACTATGGCTCTGGCGGCAACGGCACCAACACGCATCTGGCGGGCGAACTTTTCAAAAGCACCACGGGTGTCGACATCGTGCACGTCCCCTACAAAGGCGCCGGCGCCGTCCTGACCGACCTCATGGGCAACCAGGTTCAGGCCCTCATCACCTCCGTACCCACCGCGCTTCCGCACATCAAGAGCGGCAAGCTCCGCGCCCTCATGGTGACCGGGGCAGAGCGCAACGCCATGCTGCCCGACGTGCCGTCCGCCAAGGAAGCAGGCATTCCCAGGATGGACATGGACTACTGGATTGGCATCGGCGCCCCGGCCGGCACACCGCAAGTCGTCGTGGACAGGCTGAACAAGGAGTTCAACGCATCCCTTGCCCAACCGGAGGCCAAAAAGAAGATTGCCGAGATGGGCCTGACGGTGGTGGCGAATACACCCGCCCAGGCAACGCAACTGGTCAACAGCGAGATCCAGCGCTGGAGCGCCGTCATCCAGCAGGCCGGCATCAAGGCCGACTGAGGAGAGCGTCATGTCCAATGCGCTTCGCGGCGTCCGCGTCCTTGACCTCACCAACGTGCTGGCAGGGCCCTTCGCCTGCCACCAGCTGGCCCACATGGGCGCCGACGTCATCAAGGTGGAGACCCGCAACGGCGGCGACCTGGCGCGCCAGCTCGGCGCCGACCCCGAGCTGAACAAGCGCTACATGGGCGTCTCGTTTCTGGCGCAGAACCCGGGCAAGCGCTCCATCACCATCGACTTCAAGCACCCGACCGGAAAAGACGTATTCAGGAAACTGGTGCGCACGGCCGACGTCGTGGTAGAGAACTTCCGCCCCGGCGTCATGCAGCGCCTGGGACTTGGCTACGACGAACTCCTGAAGGAGAACCCCAAGCTCATCTACTGCGCCATCTCGGGATTTGGCCAGGATGGGCCGCTTCGCGACCTGCCGGCGTACGACCAAATCATCCAGGGCATGTCAGGCGTCATGAGCATCACCGGTGCGCCAGAGAACGCGCCTTACCGCGTCGGCTATCCGGTCGCCGACACGATTGGGGGCATCACCGCGGCATTCGCGGTCGCGGCAGCCTTGGCGGACCGGGAGCGCAGCGGCGGAACCTTCATCGATGTCTCGATGCTCGAAGCCGTCATGGCGACCATGGGATGGGCGGTCTCGAACCACCTGATTGCAGGTCGCGAGCCCAAGCCCATGGGCAACGAGAACGTGACCGCCAGCCCGTCCGGAACTTTCCGTACCGGTGACGGACTTCTGAACATCGCCGCCAACAAGCAAGAGCAGTTCGAGGCCGTGTGCCAGGTCGTGGGACGCCCCGAACTCATCACCGACGCGCGCTTCAGCGAACGACAGGCTCGCCTGCAGCACCGGTTCGAACTCAAGGCAGCTTTAGAGGAAGCCATGGCCATGAAGTCGACGGACGAGTGGTGGACACTTTTCAATCAGGCTGGCGTGCCTGCAGGCCCTGTCTACTCGGTTCCCCAGGCCCTTGAACACCCCCAGGTGGCTGAACGCGGCATGGTGGGTCGCTTTGACAATGTGCCCGGTGTCGGTCGCGACATTCGCCTGGTACGCACAGGCTTCAAGGTGAATGGCCAAGCACCTCGGGTCGACTCAGCGCCACCCACGCTGGGGCAGCACTCTGATGAAATTCTGGCGGAACTGGGCTATTCGCCTCTGGAAATTGAGGCACTGAAAGAGGAGAAGGCAGTATGACGGACACGACACCCGATGCACGCAAGGCCACCGAGGACTGGTGGCGCACAAGCATCATCGACATGTCGCCTGGCGTCATCCGCTACCGCGGGTACCCCATCGAAGACTTGATTCGCGAGCGAGTCAGCCTGGCGCAGATGATCTGGCTGATGACGCGTGGTGAACTTCCCACCCGCGTCCAGGGCGAACTGCTGGAGTCCGCTCTGATGTCCGCGGTCGACCATGGTCCGCAAGCTCCGAGCATTGCCATTGCACGCATGGCCGCTACGTGTGGCGTTGGCCTCAACAGCGCCATGGCCTCGGCAGTCAATGTCCTGGGCGATGTTCACGGGGGCGCGGGCGAACAAGCCGTGGAGCTTTATGAAGACATCGCTGCGCGGATGGACGCGGGCGCAACCGAGGACGACGCAGTTGCGGCGGGGCTTCGGGCGTTTGTGGAAGTCCATGGCAAGGTCATCTCGGGTTTTGGGCATCGCTTTCACCCTGTAGACCCTAGAAGTGCTCCTTTGCTGGAGCTCGTCGATGAAGCAGCCAAGAAGGGTGAGGTGAGCGGCAGGTTTGCGCGCATCGGGCGAGCCGTTGAAGCAACGCTGAGCGCGAGCAAAGGCAAGCCAATCCCCATGAACATCGATGGGGCCACCGCGGTGATCTACGCTGAGCTTGGTTTTCCAGCGCCATTGGCGCGGGGGCTCTTCTGTCTATCGAGGTCGGTCGGCGTGCTTGCCCACGCGTGGGAACAAACACAGCAAGGCGGCCGCATCAAGGGGCCGATACCCCGCCAGTTCATTCCCACATACCAGGGGCAGCCAAAGAGGAAGGTGCCGGTTCAACGTTAACAGGAGCTGGCCAAGTCGCGTCCCACGCCGCAGAGGTTCACTCAGCAGACGATTTCGCACAGGCGGCCAATGTCTGCTGGGGGCCGACTGCCGTCCGCCCCCCAAGCTGCGCGGCAACGCAACCAAGGCATCTCAAGCCCTCCAGGCACCCAGCACCCATTCATCAATCACCAGCAGCAAATAAATAGCAAACGCCCCACGCAAACCTTGCGGCCTGCGCGGGGCGTTGCGTTCTAACCGGCCGTCAGCGCTTACAGCACTTCAAACACGCCCGCCGCACCCATGCCGCCGCCGATGCACATGGTCACGCACACGCGCTTGGCGCCACGGCGTTTGCCTTCGATAAGGGCGTGGCCCGTGAGGCGCTGGCCGCTCATGCCATAGGGGTGGCCCACAGCGATGGCACCACCGTTGACATTGAGCTTGTCGGCAGGGATGCCCAGCTTGTCGCGGCAGTAGAGCACCTGCACGGCGAAGGCTTCGTTCAGCTCCCACAGGTCGATGTCGTTCATCGACAGGCCCAGGCGCTTGAGCACCTTGGGGATGGCGAACACGGGGCCGATCCCCATTTCGTCGGGTTCGCAACCGGCCACCGCGAAGCCCAGGAAACGGCCCAGGGGCTTGAGGCCTTTCTTCGCGACCAGGTCTTCGTGCATGACGACCACGGCACCGGCCCCATCCGAGAGCTGGCTCGAATTGCCAGCCGACATCAGGCCGCCCGGCAGGGCCGAGCGCAGGCCCTTGATGCCGTCGTAGGAGGTGCCGGCGCGGATGCCTTCGTCCACGCTCACCGTCACCTGCCTGGTGGTCAGGCCCATGGCCTTGTCGGCCACACCCATGGTCACGGTGATGGGTGCGATTTCGTCGGTGAACAGGCCCGCCTCCAACGCAGCGGCAGCCTTCTGCTGGCTGGCGGCGCCGTATTCGTCCATGGCCTGGCGGCTGATGTTGTAGCGCTTGGCGACCTGCTCGGCCGTCTGCAGCATGGGCCAGTAGACCTCGGGCTTGTTCTTCATGAGCCAGGTCTCCTGCAGCATGTGCTGATTCATTTCCTGCGCGGTGCAGGAGATGGTTTCCAGGCCGCCGGCCACATAGATGTCGCCTTCGTTGGCGATGATGCGCTGGGCGGCGGTGGCGATGGTCTGCAGGCCCGACGAGCAGAAGCGGTTGATGGTCATACCCGACACGGTGACGGGGCAGCCGGCGCGCAGGGCGGCCTGGCGGGCAATATTGGCGCCGCTGGCACCTTCGGGGGTGCCGCAGCCCATGATGACGTCGTCCACTTCGGCGGCTTCAATGCCGGCGCGCTGGATGGCGTGCTCGATCACGTGGCCGCCCAGCGTGGCGCCGTGGGTCATGTTGAAGGCGCCCTTCCAGCTCTTCGTCAAGGGGGTGCGTGCGGTCGATACGATTACTGCGGAAGTCATGTTGGTTCCTTGTTCGGTGGTGTAGCTGGGCGCTCAGTTGAAGGCCTTGCCTTCGGCGGCCAGCTTGGCCAGCAGCGGCGCGGGCTTCCAGAACGCGGCGTCGTCCAGCGGGTTCTTGGCAAAGCGGTTCATGGCCTGGACCACGTTGAACAGGCCGACTTCGTTGGCGTAGTTCAGCGGGCCGCCACGGTGCACCGGGAAGCCGTAGCCAAAGATGTAGACCACGTCGATGTCACTGGCCTTGTTGGCAATGCCTTCTTCGAGGATGTGGGCGGCTTCGTTGACCAGGCTGAACACCAGGCGCTGCACGATTTCCTCGTCGGAGATCTTGCGCGGGGTGATGCCGAGCGACGCGCGGTGGTCCTCGATCATCTTCACCACTTCGGCGTTCGGGATCGCGTCGCGCTTGCCAGGCACGTAGTCGTACCAGCCGGCGCCAGTCTTCTGGCCGAAGCGGCCCTTCTCGCACAGCAAGTCGGCGGTCTTGCTGTACTTCATGTCGGGCTTTTCGGTGTAGCGGCGCTTGCGGATGGCCCAGCCGATGTCGTTGCCGGCCAGGTCGCCCATGCGGAACGGCCCCATGGCCATGCCGAATTTTTCCATCGCCTTGTCCACCTGCTCGGGCGTGCAGCCTTCGTCGAGCAGGAAGCCGCCCTGGCGGCCGTATTGCTCGATCATGCGGTTGCCGATGAAACCATCGCACACGCCGGAGACCACGGCGGTCTTCCTGATCTTCTTGGCCATGGCCATCACGGTGGCCAGCACGTCCTTGGCGGTGGCGTCGCCACGCACCACTTCGAGCAGCTTCATCACGTTGGCCGGGCTGAAGAAGTGCAGGCCCACCACGTCCTGCGGCCGCTGGGTGAAATTGGCGATCTTGTTGACGTCGAGCGTGGAGGTGTTGGAGGCCAGGATGGCGCCGGGCTTCATCACGGCGTCGAGCTGCTTGAACACGGCTTCCTTCACGCCCAGTTCCTCAAACACCGCCTCGATCACGAGGTCGGCATCCTTGAGGTCGTCATAGCTCAGCGTGGTGGACAGCAGGGCCATGCGCTGCTCGTACTTGTCCTGCTTGAGCTTGCCCTTCTTGACCTGGGCTTCGTAGTTCTTTCGGATGGTGGCGATGCCACGGTCCAGCGCCTCCTGCTTCATCTCCAGCATCTTCACGGGGATGCCGGCGTTGAGGAAGTTCATGGCAATGCCACCGCCCATGGTGCCGGCACCGATCACGGCCACGGCCTGGATGTCGCGCTGGGGGGTGTCGGAAGGCACGTCGGGAATCTTGCTCGCAGCACGCTCGGCCAGGAACAGGTGGCGCAGCGAGCGCGATTCGGGTGTCCACATCAGGTTGATGAACAGCTCGCGCTCGAACAGCAGGCCATCGGCAAACTTCTTCTTGGTGGCGGCCTCGACGGCGTCCACGCACTTGGCGGGCGCCGGGAAGTTCTTGCTCATGCCCTTGACCATGTTGCGCGCGAACTGGAAGTACGCGTCGCCCTGCGGGTGCTTGCAGGGCAGATTGCGCACCAGGGGCATGGGGCGCACGTCGGCCACGCTCTGCGCGAAAGCCAGGGCCTCGGCGGCCAATGCCTCAGGCGATGCCGCCATCTTGTCGAACAGCTTCTGGCCGGGCATGGAGCCGAGCAGCTCGCTCTTGACGGGCTCGCCGCTCACGATCATGTTCAGGGCTGCCTCCACACCGACCACGCGCGGCAGGCGCTGGGTGCCGCCAGCGCCGGGCAGGATGCCCAGCTTCACTTCGGGCAGGGCCACGCTGCAACCAGGGGCTGCAATACGGTAATGGCAGCCCAGGGCCAGCTCCAGTCCACCGCCCATGCAGACCGAGTGGATCGCGGCCACCACGGGCTTGGGCGAATTCTCCACGGCAGCAATCACGGAGTGCAGGTTGGGCTCTTGCAGTGATTTGTCGGTGCCGAATTCCTTGATGTCGGCGCCGCCGGAAAACGCACCGCCCGCACCGGTGATGACGATGGACGTCACCGCGGCATCGTCATTGGCACGGGTCAGGCCGTCCACAATGCCCTGGCGGGTCGACAGGCCGAGCCCGTTGACGGGAGGATTGGCCAGCGTGATCACGGCAACGGAGCCGTGGACTTTGTATTCAGCGGTCATGCTGTTGTTCCTTGAAAATTATAAAAGAACGATCGTGCGATTTTTATTGTAGAGAGTTCTGCCAGCGTTGACTGTGCCGATTTGTCTCGCCCGGGACAAACGACGAACAGCCACTCAGATGGGAGCAAATGCGGCCCATGGAACAAGGCAGTGAGCACCTCGCCGGCGCCAGCAGGCCTGAGCCCCCTGCATCGCCGGCCCGCGTGGTCAGACCTCCAACCACTCTTTGCGGACATAGCTGTCGGCCCGCAAGGTTTCGGGGGTTCCCTGGAAAACGATGCTGCCATGGCCCATGACCAGCGTCCGGTCGGAGATGGTCATGGCGATGGTGAGCTTTTGCTCGATCAGCAGCACCGAGATGCCGCGCGATTGGATGGTCTGCAGGTATTGCCCCACCAGTTCAACGATCTTGGGAGCCAGGCCCTCGGTGGGTTCGTCGATGATGATGAGGTCGGGGTCGCCCATCAGGGTACGGCACAGGGTGAGCATCTGCTGCTCGCCGCCCGACATCACGCCCGCCTCGATGTTGCGGCGCTCCTTGAGGCGGGGGAACATGTCGTACATGTCATCAAACGACCACCGGCTGCCCTTGCCCTTGCCTTTTTGCCCCAGCAGCAGGTTCTGGTGCACCGTGAGGTTGGGAAAGACATCGCGGCTTTCGGGCACATAACCAATGCCCAGATGGGCAATCTCGTAGGCCTTTTTTCCCTTGAGGGCCTGCCCCTTCCATTGCACCGAGCCTTCCCAGTCCACCAGGCCCATCACGGCCTTGGCCGTGGTGGAGCGGCCCGATCCATTGCGCCCCAGCAAGGCCACGATTTCACCGGGCTGGATATCGAAGGAAACACCATGGAGCACATGGCTTTTGCCGTAGTAGGCGTGGAGGTTGTCGATTTTCAGCATGTCAATGTCCCCCCGCCTGTGCATCGGCCACGGCGGAGCCCAGGTAGGCTTCTTGCACGCGCGCATTGGCGCGCACCTTGTCGGGGGTGTCAAAGGCGATGACCTCGCCATACACCACCACGGCAATCTTGTCGGCCAGGCCGAACACCACGCCCATGTCGTGCTCCACCGTGAGCAGGGTGCGGCCTTCGGTCACCTCCTTGATGAGGTGGATGAAGCGCGTGGTTTCGCTGCGGCTCATGCCGGCGGTGGGCTCGTCGAGCAAGATCACATTGGCGCCGCCGGCAATGGTGACGCCGATCTCCAGGGCGCGCTGCTCGGCGTAGGTCAGGTTCACGGCCAGGGTGTCACGCTTCTTGTCGAGCTTGATCATCTCCATGAGCTGCCTGGCGCGCTCGTTGGCGTCGTCCAGCTTCGAGAGAAATCGCAGGAAGGTGTACTTGTAGCCCATGCTCCAGAGCACGCCGCAGCGCAGGTTTTCAAACACACTCAGCTTGGGAAAGATGTTGGTGATCTGAAAGCTGCGCGACAAGCCCATGCGGTTGATTTCGTAGGGTGCCTTGCCGTCGATGCGCTGGCCATTGAGCAGCACCTCGCCGCTGGTGGGGCCAAAGCGCCCGCTGATCAGGTTGAACAGCGTGGACTTGCCCGCGCCATTCGGGCCGATGATGGCCACCCGCTCGCCGGGCCTCACGGCCAGGTTCACGCCACGGATGATTTCTGTCTTGCCAAAGCTCTTGCGCAGATCACGCAGTTCGAGCGCACAAGGTGCGTTTGTCGCCATGTTCACAGCGCCTCCCCCCGCTTGATTTCGTGTTCGATCTCTTCCTGGATAGTGCCCCATTGGCGCACAAACTGGCGCCGGCACAGCTCAAACAAGCCGAGCCCCGTCAGCAGCACAAACCCTGCGCCAAACCAGCTGCCCACCGAGTTGGCATGCAAGGTGGCACCCAGAAAATCAAGCTCCGGCCCCAAGGCGGCATTGAGCTGCAGGTGATAGGTCATCTCCACCATGGCTGCGGCCCCCAGCACGGCCACCAGTGCGGTGCCGCCCAGCGCCAGGTACGAGGGCCACAGGCCGCGCAGCTTGCCAAACTTGGCCAGGCGCAGATTCATCATGACCAGACTGGCAATCCCGCCGGGCGCATACATCACCATGAACAGGAAGACGAGCCCCAGGTACAGCAGCCAGGCCTTGGACAACTCCGACAGCAGCACCGACGCCAGCACCAGCAAGACCGCACCGATGATGGGCCCGAAGAAGAAAGTGGCCCCCCCCAGGAAGGTGAACAGCAGATACCCGCCCGAGCGCAGCACATTCACGCTGTCGGCCCCCGTGACGATCTCGAAATTGATCGCCGTGAGCCCCCCCCCGATGCCGGCAAAGAAGCCCGCGATGATGAAGGCGAAGTAGCGCACGCGCTGGGTGTTGTAGCCGATGAATTCGACGCGCTCGGGGTTGTCGCGCACGGCATTGAGGATGCGCCCCAGCGGCGTGCCCGTGAAGGCGAACATGGCGGCGGTGCAGACAAAGCAATACGCAGCGATCAGGTAATACACCTGGATGGCGGGGCCGAACGTGATGCCAAAGAACGACTGGCCATACACACGGTCGGTGGTGATGCCGCCCTCACCGCCAAAAAACTCGGGAAACATCAGCGCCATCGAGGCCACCAGTTCACCGATACCCAGCGTGATCATGGCGAACGTGGTGCCCGATTTCTTGGTCGTCACGAACCCGAGCAGGATGGCGAAGAACATGCCGGCCAGGCCGCCCACCAGGGGAATCAGCACCAGCGGCACCGGCATTGCACCCTTGCCCGCGAGGTTCATCACATGGATGGCGATGAACGAGCCCAGGCCGGTGTACACCGCATGCCCGAAGCTCAGCATGCCGCCCTGCCCCAGCAGCATGTTGTAGGACAGGCAGATGATGATGAGGTAGCCGATCTGCGAGAGCATGGTCAGCGCCAGGCTGCTGCGAAACAGCATGGGCGCGATGATGAGCACAAGCGCAAACAGGCTCCAGATGACCAGGCGGCCCACGTTCCATGGCTTGAACCGGTGGTATTGCGTGGCCGGAGAAACAGTTGTAGTGGTGGACTTCATAGCCTCAGTCTTCCCGGGTACCCAGCAGGCCCTTGGGGCGGAAGATCAAAATCAGAACCAGAAAAAGATACGGCAGGATGGGTGCCACCTGTGAGACCGTGAGCTTGAGCAAGGGCCAGCCAAAGGTCGCTTCCGACACTGCCACACCCATGCCCTGCAGCGCCGATGCCAGCGAGTAATCGATGGCCACGGCAAAGGTCTGCACCAGGCCAATCAGCAGCGAGGCCAGAAAGGCCCCGGCCAGCGAGCCCATGCCGCCCACCACCACCACCACAAAGATGATGGAGCCGACCGAGGCCGCCATCGCGGGCTCGGTGACATAGGTATTGCCGCCAATCACACCGGCCAGCCCCGCCAGGGCCGCACCACCGCCAAACACCAGCATGAACACGCGGGGCACGTTGTGGCCCAGGGCCTCCACCATCTCGGGGTGCTTGAGGGCCGCCTGTATCACCAGACCAATGCGGGTGCGGGTGAGCAGCAGCCACACCGACACCAGCATCAGCAAAGCCACCAGCATCACGAAGGAACGTGACCTGGGAAACTGCGTTCCATACAGCGTGAACAAGGGCCCCTGCAACTGCGTGGGCAGCCCATAGGGGACCGTGGAACGCCCCCACACCAGCTGCACCAGCTCCAGGATCAGATAAGACAACCCGAACGTCACCAGCAACTCTGGCACATGGCCAAACTTGTGCACGCGGCGCAGGCTGTAGCGTTCAAACAGGGCACCCATGGCCCCCACCAGCAGGGGGGCCAGCACCAGCGCGGGCCAGAAGCCCACCACGCTCGAAATCGTGTAGGCGATGTAGGCCCCCAGCATGTAAAAGCTGGTGTGCGCGAAATTGAGGACCCCCATCATGCTGAAGATGAGGGTGAGGCCGGAGCTGAGCATGAACAGCAGCAGGCCATAGCTCACGCCATTGAGCGTGGAGATCACGAAAAACTCAGGATTCATTGGAATTTTTCATTGCTGGGTAAAAAAAAGGCCCGAGTAGGTCGGGCCTCGAAGCGATGGAGCCGAATTTACGGACGCTTCATCTGGCACGAGGTGGGCGTGCTGGCCACATAGGGCTCGTAGTACTTCACCGGAACGAACGTGTAGCCGGTGCCCTCGGAGTCGAGCGGGTACTTGCCCCCGGCCTTCTCCCACTTGGAGATGAAAAGGCCCTGCTGCAGCTGGTGGTCGGCCTTGCGCATTTCGACCTCGCCATTGAAGCTCTTGAACTTCATGCCTTCGAGCACGGCAGCCACCTTGACGGGATCGGTCGACTTGGCCTTGGCAAAACCTTCGGACAGCATGGAGAAGGCGTGGTACACGGCGCCGGTGTACATGTCGTCATTGAACTTCTTCTTGTAGTCCAGCACGATCTGGTTCAGCGGGCCCGGCAAATTCATATGGGCGTAAGCCGCCATGTACACACGGCCCG
>Ga0208758_100542_pt1 | contig 12042 bp, 12 predicted proteins | sample LakWasM116_HOW13_2_FD_183930 | JGI IMG/M metagenome (GOLD analysis project Ga0208758, IMG submission 183930) | Freshwater sediment methanotrophic microbial communities from Lake Washington under simulated oxygen tension - Sediment Metagenome... | ecosystem: Environmental > Aquatic > Freshwater >...
TTCGACCCCGATTTCTTCCCCTTAATCGGGGTCTTTTTTTGCCTGCTTTTTTGCAAGGTCTTGAACTGAACGTAAGTATAAACGCAATTTGTGAAATTTGTAAACAATTTGTAATTTAAATGTAATTGTTATTATAAGTATTTGAAGTCATTACATTTAGGTGTAATTTAGTAGTGATGAATAATAGTAGACTTCCCACTTTCTTCATCTCTCATGGCGGCGGTCCTTGGCCTTATATTGAAGACATGCGTCAGCGTTTTGCAGTTACCGCTGCGGAGTTGGCGAAGCTACCTGCTAAATTGCCAGCAAAACCCAAAGCGATTTTAATGATCACCGGGCATTGGGAAGCGCCGCAATTTACTGTGTCAACTTCAGAACATCCGTCGATGGAATACGATTACTATGGTTTTCCTGAGCATACATATCACTTGCAATATCCAGCGCCCGGCAATCCTGAACTCGCAAAAAGAGTACGTGATTTACTGAGCTCATCTGGCATTAAATGTGCAGAAGACCCTGAGCGCGGATTAGATCATGGCGTTTTTGTGCCTATGATGCTGATGTACCCAGAGGCGGATATTCCAGTTGTGCTGCTATCAATGAAGTCCAGCTATGACCCATTGGAGCATATCAAGCTGGGTGAAGCGCTGGCGCCATTACGCGATGAAGGCATATTGATTATTGGCAGCGGTTTAACTTATCACAACATGCGCGGTTTTGGCCGACCGGCGTCTCTAGAGCCATCTGTGCAATTTGAGCAGTATTTGTTTGAGGCGATATCTAACAATGATCCGCTGCAGCGTAATCAGGCACTAGCTGAATGGGAACAGGCACCCTTTGCGCGCTTGGTGCATCCACGGGAAGATCATTTGATTCCGCTTATGGTAGTGGCGGGTGCTGCCGGAGAGGATATCGGCCAGCGCGTTTTTACCGATACGGTGTTTGACGTGGTGATGGCTTCATACCGATTTGGCTAACTTGTAACAAGAAAATTGGCTACCACTTCTATAAATGCTTGTGGCAGCTCTGCGTGTACCCAGTGACCTGTGGGTAGGCTAGCAAATTGTGCGTTTATAAAATTGGTTATGATATGTTCAATGTCTGCATCCTGAACATAATCACTATGTTCGCCGTGGATAAACAGGCAAGGTTTTTCATAGTGTGCATTTTCACATACGGCCTGTTGCAGGCCAGGGTAATTGGTTCTGAGTGCGGCCAGGTTGATGCGCCACGCTAAGCTGCTATCTGATTTAATTAAATTCATGAGCAAAAATTGGCGCACCATCACTTGCGGGATGCTGTTGCTCAATATTTTGTCTACCTCATGGCGGCTTTGCAATGTGGTGAGGTCAATGTCCATCATCGCATCAATTAAATGGGTGTGTGCATCAGCATAAGCGCGCATCGCCATATCGACCACAATTAATTTTTCGACCCGATCCGGATGGTGTGCAGCAAACTGCATCGCCACTTTTCCGCCCAACGAATGCCCCAGTAGATGAATGCGTTCCAGGCTGAGTGCATCGCACAACTCAAGCAGATCATCTGCCATATTCGCATAGCTTTGTGATGCACTATGCGGTGATTTACCATGGTTGCGTAAATCTACACCTATCACTTGGTAGTGTTGCGAAAAATGTTTGGCAACCCTGCCCCAGTTATCGCTAGAGCCAAATAAACCATGAAGCAAAATGAGTGGCTGACCTTGACCTTGTGTTTGGTAATGAAGTTGCATGAGAGAGTTTTTGTAAACGATACTAATGGGATGCTGGTGTTTGGGGTGTGGTACTACAAGGCAGGGGGCTTGCTTGCCCCCTGTAATTATTGGCGTTTACTCAATCGCTAATAATTCAACTTCAAATACCAGTGTTGCATCTGGACCAATCACGGGGCCGCTGCCGTTTGCACCGTAGGCTAAATTTGATGGAATGGTTAACTCAAACTTACTGCCTACTTGCATTAACTGCAAACCTTCAATCCAACCCGCAATTACACCCGTTACCGGGAAAACGATAGGCTCACCGCGGTCATAAGAACTGTCAAATACCGTACCATCAATCAGTGTGCCTCTGTAATGCACTTTTACGCGATCACTTTTGCCTGGTTTTGCACCATCACCAACTATCAGAGATTTATATTGCAGGCCACTATCTGTAGTGATAACACCTTCTTTTTTACTGTTTTCTGCCAAATAAGCTGCACCTTCAGCCTTGTTTTTTGCAGACTGTTCGGCTTGTGCCGCCATTTGTTTTTCTTGACTCTCTTTTTGTACTTGTTCAACCGTGCTTCTTTTTTCAGCATCAGTTAAGCGTGATGGGTTTCCCGCCATTACATCGCTAACTGCTAGTGCGACGGCAGCAGGATCAAGCTCCAGTGCGTCATTTTTAAGTTGATGCGCCATGTTTTCACCAACAATGTAACTTAAACGTTGGGTTAATGTATCTAATGCAATTGTCATTGTTTTCTTTCGTAATTTGAGGGGGTATGTGGGGGATGCAAATAGCACAACCGTAATTATGACGGAGAAGTTTATATAAAACAAAACCCGCGAAAGCGGGTTTTGTTTTTTTGCAGTGCTGGTTAGAGCATTTTGCGTTAAGCAAGATAGTGAGACTAGGCGCGCAAGCCGAAGACAATACAACTAGTATGGCAAGGCTTGCGCAACGCAGTATCACTGAACTGCTTAAATGCAAAATTACATCATGCCGCCCATACCGCCCATACCACCCATATCCGGCATTGCAGGACCGTCATCTTTCGGCAACTCAGCTACCATGCAGTCTGTAGTCAGCATCAAGCCAGCTACTGAAGCAGCATTTTGCAGTGCTGAACGTGTTACTTTAGTTGGATCCAGCACACCCATTTCAACCATGTCGCCATAGGTTTCGTTAGCTGCATTGTAACCGTAGTTACCAGTACCTGCTGCTACGTTGTTCACCACGACTGAAGGTTCAACACCTGCGTTTTGTACGATTTGACGTAATGGCTCTTCAACTGCACGCAATACGATTTTCACGCCTGCGTCCTGGTCATGGTTGTCGCCTTTAACTTTGGCGATTGCAGCACGTGCACGAATCAATGCAACACCGCCGCCGGCAACGATACCTTCTTCAACTGCTGCACGTGTCGCGTGTAATGCATCTTCAACGCGTGCTTTTTTCTCTTTCATTTCGATTTCAGTGGTCGCGCCAACCTTGATCACCGCAACGCCGCCAGCCAGTTTAGCTACACGTTCTTGCAGTTTTTCACGGTCGTAGTCGCTAGAAGCTTCTTCGATCTGAGTTTTGATTTGACCGATACGTGCTTTGATGTTGCCTTCAGCGCCGTTACCATCAATGATGATCGTGTTTTCTTTACCAACTTCAATACGTTTAGCTTGACCTAAGTTCTCAAGTGTAACGTTTTCCAGTTTCAGGCCAACTTCTTCAGCAATCACAGTGCCGCCAGTCAAGATAGCGATATCTTCCAACATGGCTTTACGACGGTCACCAAAACCTGGCGCTTTAACAGCAACAGTTTTCAGAATACCGCGGATGTTGTTCACAACCAAAGTTGCCAATGCTTCGCCATCTACATCTTCAGCAATTATCAGCAATGGACGGCCAGCTTTAGCTACTTGCTCCAATGTTGGCAGCAAATCACGGATGTTTGAGATTTTTTTGTCATGCAGCAACACGAATGGATTGTCCATCAAAGCGATTTGGCGCTCTTGGTTGTTGATGAAGTATGGTGACAGATAGCCACGGTCAAACTGCATACCTTCAACTACATCCAGTTCGCTTTCCAAGCCTGAACCATCTTCAACGGTGATTACGCCTTCTTTACCAACTTTGTCCATTGCATCAGCAATGATTTGGCCGATAGAAGCATCAGAGTTAGCAGAGATAGAACCAACTTGCGCGATTTCTTTGCTGGTAGCACATGGTTTTGATTGTGCTTTCAAGTCGATGATTGCAGCTGCAACGGCTTTGTCGATACCACGTTTCAAATCCATTGGGTTCATGCCGGCAGCTACTGATTTCATACCTTCACGGATGATTGCCTGTGCCAGCACAGTAGCGGTAGTTGTACCGTCACCAGCGATGTCAGAAGTTTTAGAAGCCACTTCTTTAACCATCTGTGCGCCCATGTTTTCGAATTTGTCTTTTAATTCGATTTCTTTTGCTACTGACACACCATCTTTAGTGATGGTAGGCGCGCCGAATGAGCGTTCTAAAACCACGTTACGGCCTTTAGGGCCTAAAGTTACTTTAACTGCGTTAGCGAGAATATTCACGCCATTTGTCATTTTTTGGCGAACTTCGTCGCCGAATCTTACGTCTTTTGCTGCCATGTTAAATCTCCTGAAATTCTATGAAAAATGTTCTTTGGAAGCTTTTAATTACGCTTCAACAATTGCCATGATGTCTTCTTCACGCATTACCAAAACTTCTTCACCGTCTACTTTAACGGTTTGGCCTGCGTATTTGCCGAATAACACTTTGTCGCCAACTTTAACGTCCAGCGCAATAGCTTTGCCGCTATCATCTTTTTTACCGTTACCAACAGCGATAACAACACCTTGGTCAGGTTTTTCAGTAGCAGAATCCGGAATCACGATGCCAGATGCGGTTGTACGTTCTTCTTCTGAGCGTTTAACAATCACGCGGTCATGTAATGGACGAACTTTCATTAGATTTCTCCTTGAGTTATGCTTAAAATTGGTATTACTTAAATTTAGTATTCTTTCTGGTGCGTGATTTTAGCACTCACACACTTCGATTGCTAATGTTGTGACCAATTTTGTTTTTTCAAGTGCTATTTATAAAAAAATTTATGGGAATTTCGTTTTGACCGATCAGACAGTACCTGCACCACAAAAACCGGAAGTCACGATTCAGCAGCTTAACCTTGGCTATAACGTCCAGCAGGACCGGCTGTTGCTGCGCGTAGGCCTGAGTGATGATACCGAGCTGGTGTTATGGATTACTAATCGTATCGCCAAACAATTATGGCAGTTGCTAAACGGTGAAACTAATTTGCCAACGGCTGATTCTATTCAGCCTGATACCTCGCCAGCTAATGCGGTAGCGCAATTTGAACAAGAAGCGCAGGCAGTTGAAAATCTGAAGAAGATGGATTTTGCAACCAAGTATCAGCCGCGCAAGGATATACTGAATGATGGCGCATTGCTTGCAATCCAGCTGAAGCTTTCCGGCGACAGTATCAAGCATCTGGATGTTATCTGCCTGGAAGGCGTTACTGTAGGCATGAATCTGCCACAGCCGCTTATTTTGGCGCTGTGCAATATGCTGCAGCTTTCAGTCAGGGAGTCGGGCTGGAATATTGGTGCCAAAGTCATGCCGCAGTCACAGATCAATACAGAAGAGTCGGTTGATAGCACCACAGAAAAAAATAAGGTACTGCATTAATGGAATATAGCAAACTTGGCAACACTGATTTAGAAGTATCTAAAATCTGCTTGGGTACCATGACGTATGGTGACCAGAATGCAGAAGTAGAAGCGCATGAGCAGCTGGATTATGCGCTGGCGCAAGGTATTAATTTTATAGATACCGCTGAAATGGTATGGATAAAATATATGTTTAAAGTAATTTAATTATTCATCTACCAATATTGATTGGTATTATTGGCGTACATGCTTGTAGTGGCATGTATTTTTTTGCCTTGAAAAATTAATTGTTTCATGTATTATATAATTTGTTATTAAATTAGTGTAATTGGGGTGTGAGATAATTAAATGAGACAGGTTGAAGCGAGGAAAAATTACGTGCTATTGAACAATGACGGGTCGATTCACTACCCGTTCACCAAGTATTTGACGCATGAATTCACCAACCCAAATACTAGGGAGTTGGTTTCGCAGGCGCTCCGAATTTTTTATCGCTTCTGCACTGCGCACAAGATCGAACTTGCCGTCCGTGCAATTGAAGGTCGATGCCTCACGCACGATGAGGCCGAAAAATTGGCAGATCTATGCTATAGACCGCTCGACGAAGTTGATAATTTCACCGATAAAAAAATAATTTTTATTACCAGCGCTAGAGCTGGAAAGGCACCCTCTGACCTTCCGAATGCGGTGGAGCCAAACACAGCGAAGAAAAGACTGTATTCCATCGGTGATTATCTTGATTATTACCGCGATGTCTTTCTTGATCCTAACATTCGATCCGAACCAACGCGAAATCGACTCAAGGGAGAGTATGAGAAAATCACCAAAAAGCTGAAAAACAAAATCCGTGGCACTAAACAAGGCCATCACCACCAGATTCAAAGCTTGCCTTCAGATAAGTTCCTAGAAATCATCAAGGCAGTGTTCCAGCGGCCTGAAGAAGTATTCCTTAGCAATTCAGGGAAACCCTCTCGAACCATGTATAGAGATAGAGCGATGGTATTGCTCGGTTGTGAGGGATTGCGACCTGGTGCAATCGGGAACATAGCACGATCCGATTTCAGGCCGGATTCCAAACATCTAGATATTAGGGACCATCGCGAGAAACGCGGCAGGCCAAGCTCAGGCAATCCAGTATTGAAGCTCGGTGCAAGCACTCAAGTCAATAGTGCAAGCGAAACAATGATTCAACTTATGCCGATTACCATTTACGCAATCCAAAAATATATTGACACAGAGCGCAATGCCGTTCTGTCAAAGAATCTCAATAACCGAAGTGCTGGTTTCCTCTTATTGAATGAAAAAGGGGAGCCAATCAAGCACCGATCCACCCTGACGGCGATGTTCACTCGCATCGGCAAGCGTCTTGCTGAACTAGACCTACTTAATGTGGGTAACGATCCGTATTTCAAAAACAAAAAAAGGTACGACTTCTACGGCTATGTTCTCCGGCATTCCAGTGCCAGTTTCTACGTTCAAGAAAAAGGTACGGAAGAGAAAACGCTGGACAGCATGAGAATCCGGTATGGCTGGACATTAAACAGCAATCAGCCACAAAGGTACGCAAATCGTGCCTTGAGCGATAAGGCCAGTGTAGATCTGATGGGATTCAACCAAAGCCTGATGACCGAAGTCAACGCGAAACAAAAAAACACCGGAGACAAATAATGGCTTATAAAGTCGTTGGAAACACAGTTGTAGAGTGGAATGACGAAGAACCGTTTGTCTTCACAATGACGGAGGAAACTGGGCTTAAAGACGACCGCAGAAAAATAAGTGAGCAGTTTGATTTACTCGCGTTCCGACAAGGTGTTGAAGACGCTTTTCTTTTGCATCTCAAAGAACATCTGATTGAGTGCAGGAATCGGTGCAATCTAGCTACAATTAGAAGCCAATATCAGAGAATAAGATCTCTGTTTAATAAAGTGCTGTATCACGATATATTCGACAAAAAAATTTCCGTTATAGACGAATCATTCCTGCTTGCTCTAAATACGATCAAGGATGTATTGACAAGAGGAGAGGTAACAAATCTGAAGATGACTTTTAAGGTTAATCCTTACTCGTCCATGTTCTCTCATAGCCTGCGGATTGGTGACTTTCCAAGTAAATTACAAAAGAAAGGGCATCACGGAAGTCAAATTGACAGAATTCTTGCGCAGGCTCTCACACGAAGTGCGTGTGTCGAGATTTTGACTAGGTGCGAGCAAGCCTATGATAACAACGAAATGGATATCGGCCATTTTAGCTTTGTTAATCTGGCATTTAGTGTGTTCTGCCGCCCTGAAAGTTACCGCAGAATCCGGCTGGATGATTTGGTTTGCGACACAGACAACGATTCATTTTTTATCTACATTCCGCCTGTCAAGACCCGAGTCCATCAACCAGATAAAATCTGCTATAAGATAAATCAGTCAGTGGGTGTGCTTCTGCAAAAACAACGACAACATGTGATTGCCAGCAGCAGTCATCTGGTTGATGCGGTAGATATCGGGAAACTTGCGCTCTTTCCATCTCGGCAATTTTACGCAAACAAATCTGGCTGGAGATCTCAATATTCGAATGAAAACTTTGGAGAATGTAAGCGTTCTGGTACTTTTAGTAGTTCATATCCCAGACAAATCAAGAAACAATTTTTCAAAGATACTGAACTTAAGCTTAGCTCAAACGTACTTCGACACACCGTGGGCACTCAGTTGGCTCAGTCAGGTTGTTCAGCAAAAACCATTATGGCCGTGTTAAAGCATGCGACTGATAAGGTTTGTATCGCATATGTAGACATTGCGTTCCATGGGTTGATAAACGAGCTAAGCGATGCGATGCGGCCCGCCTTCGAGGCTCATCTACCGATATTTAAACGATTCAGCTCGAAGATTGAAGTGATTCCGGTGGACAAAGCCATACACTCGGAGGATCTGCAGACCGGTCGAACTGAACTGACCGGAGAGTGCGGAAAACAGATTCAGTGCGAGCATGCGCCCATCACTTGCTATGGGTGCCATCGATTCATCCCTTGCTTTGACGCTGATCATAGTGTGAACTTGGACATAGTTCAGCGCGAAATTGATCACTTCAAAAAGTCAGGAAAACCCTACGAGCACCTGATTAAAAGGTGCCAAACAAGCAAATACGAAATTCTTCTGGTGATGAATGCGTGTGATCGATATCAGCAAGCGAAGAGTAAGCAGGAAGCCTGTTCATGAATAATCTCGTCGAGTTCGACCTGATCCAGCGCCAGCAGGCGCTGACCAAATGGCTCGTGGAGAGCCAACGACGTATGGGCCTGAAGTATCCTAAAATTGATTTTGAATCGGACCACTGGCCAATCAGGACCTTCTACAAGACAGATCAACCAGACTGTAGCTTCACCGAGACTTTTGCTGACTTTGAATTAAAAGACAGGAGTTTCTGTGATGTAGTGCGCTGTATGATGGCTGAAATCGTCATCGAAGAAAAGCCGAAAGATATTCGGCGCGCATTGACGGGATTTCGCTTGCTAAAGACATCGCGAGCTCAAAGTGTTTTTGAAGTCACGATGCATGACCTGCGAAAAATCGAAGATGACTGTGTGAGTCAAGCCAAAGCGAATCCTATCAGGGCTAATCAAATTAGAGGTTTGTTGTCTTTGCTGGAAAGACATATTCCTATGTTAAGTGAGAAGCAAGTAATTCCTAGCCTTGGATTCCATCTTCGCCATGTAGTAAAAGTCGAATTGACCAATCTCGCTATTTCCCATTTAAATAAAAAAAATAAAGATAGAAGCACGATCTTAGACCGTAAGATTGAGGCGTTTAATGACGCGATCAATGCGCTGATTAGAAACGATCCGAGACTGTCTGCCATTGATCGCGTTGCGCTTTGTGCATCGATGCGCTTGATGTGCGCACCATCCCGAATCAACGAAATTTTATGTTCATCTATTTATGACCATGTAACGGTCGAAGACTACGCCAAAAAGGCGGAAGGTAAAGAAACAGACGAAATGCACCGAGTCCATCAAATGCTTCTCATCACGACCAAGGGCTCCAAGGGTGCGCAGTGGAGTTGCAAGCCGGTACTGAACTTCATGATTGATGCGTTTCACTACTCAACCAGCGTTATCCAGTCCCACGGACAACGCTCTCGCATGTTGGTCGAGTGGTATATGCAACAACCAACCAAACTTTATCTACCCCCTGAACTTGAGTATCTAAGAGGCAGAAACCTCAGTAGAGCTAATTTTACTATGATTGTTCATTTGACTGAGGCCCCTCCTTGCTTAAACAAGTATCCGCATGATTTGTTTAATGAACTCAAAGAAAGGCATTTCAAGATACCAAACCCTAAAGTTACCATGATATGCGGGCGGAGAAATCCAAGGGAAATGATTGATCTCGTGCCATGGGCAGATGCCGAGAAGTTACTTCTTCAAAAGGTTCATAAAGCCATAGATAATTGCCGTAGGGTGACGCATCATAATCATTATGATGGCGACCTGTCGAAAATGCTATTTCTCTTTGATCGCGATGAAACGCCGTATCTGCCATATGCTGTCAATTACCAAGGAATCAGTAAGCGGTTAAAGCGAGACCTAATCATTTGTAATAATGGTGTATCTTATAGTCTCTTCGAAAAGCTGGGAATCACCATGCCAGTTGAAGGCGAAATTCAGGTCGCAGAGATCGATACCCACGACCCACGCCGATGGCTCACCACCATGGCCTTGCGGCATGGAGAAAATCTCTCCGATGTTCTGGTAAACAAATGGGCCAACCGGCTGAGCTTGGCGCAACTTAAGGCCTACGACTTCCGCTCTGCTGAAGAGAAGGCTGCTTCCTCACAGATGCCGGAATCCAACGAATTGACGGAGTTATCCACCAATCTAGGGAAAGTCGCCAAACTCGAAGAATCCTTCGGGTTGCAGCCTGCGATTGTGATGGTACACGATGCGGGTGTGAGCGTCACAAGCATGGTGCAGATAATGCAAGCCGTTGAGGATCGCCCAATTGCCAAAACCAGCGAACAGATCATCATTCTCTATCCAAGCCGATTCGGTATTTGCTTGCATCAACATCACGAAACGCCGTGCAGGCGCTATGACCCATGCCTGACCTGTGACCGGAATATCTGCGTCAAGGGACATCTGCCGACCAACGACGAGATCAGAAACTGTTCCGAATTTGTACACAAATCAATTGTTCGGCAACTAGAGAGGCTCATACCCTCATATAATCGCGGGGTTGCCGATCATCCGGAGATTTTTGCGGAGCACTTGCTCATGTTGATCGGAAAGGGGCTAAATCTTGAACAGATGGCGGACTATTTGATTGATGAGTTTCATCAGATCAGGCATCAGATTAAGGACAAGCTGCTGGCTAAGCGTATTGAAGAGGGCTTCGTAGCCAAAGATTTTGTACAACGACTGGACGATGACGAAGTTGCCAGTGGTGCGTTGATGAAATACCATAACCCCACCCAGCACGCCGCTCCAGGTCTAGAAATGGCACTTGATTCTCATGGCGGCCGCGAACAGGTGGCACGTGATGAGGAAAGTCTGATTGAGAAATTCCCCCAGTTTGCGCCGAAGGGGCTAGGCTTGAAAGACCAGCGACATATGATTGAAGCGGATGAAGGTGATGATGAGGAATAACAATGTCTAACGCCGGCAGAAAGGAAATCCTCACTGAGCAGGTGGCAAAGCAGATTTGCCGGATGATCGAAAGAATGCCTGATGCCGCGATCCCAGTTACATGGGAAAACGTTATTGCACATGCCAAGAAAAAGGTTGGGCATGGTTTTAATCGCCAGATGCTCAGTCAGAAGGAGTGGAATGGTCGCAAGCTCATTGCCGAAGCCTTCAGTGAAGCCAAGGAAGTGCAGAAGCGCATGCAGAAAGACTCTGCCCCGAAGTACAAAACTGCGCCACGAGGTGTTCTCCAAAAGCGGATCGCCACTCTTGAAGCAAAGAATCTCGCCTTGCAGGAAGAACTTGAAAAGGAAAGGGCTCGAAAGATTGATGCCCTTGATGCCTTCTTAAATACCCGCTGTGACCTTCGCAAGCTGCTTCAGGAGTCGTATGAGACGGAACCATGAATGGGGAGGGAGGGTCAAGGGCAGACGTGAAGCCGCAGAGGCGCGCAGGCTTGCTTAAGCTCTGGACTGAGGAGAAAAGGTGCAGATGCATCCTGTAAGTAATTTCTTGAAATTTCCATGATGAAAAGGCGCAACATGATCCGCATTAAAGAGCAAAATCTTATATTCAGCACAGGCCGCCGCATATCGGTTCAGCGTGGCGTGGTTGGAATATCACCATCTCTAGAAGTATTCCAAGGTTATGGCGGCATTTTAGTACCGACAGAGCCATTTTTGGACGATAACGATGCCTTGACTGATCAAGAGCGCATTGAGCTGGCTGGCTTCATGATTAAGCAATGGCAAGCGTTTAAAGCTCTGTCAATCACCTAATCAACTTGATTGTAGCTTCTAAATGGTGCCATAACCTTCGAGTGCCTATTTGTTGAATTGCACTCAGAATTGACCCACCTCGCGATATAAATTGCACTAGAAACTGACCCACGTACCGATACTATTCTGCTCAACCTATGAGCAGGAGAATGGGAGTGATCACCGTGGAACTATTAAGTGTAATCAGACGCTGGCATTTGCGTGAT
>Ga0208758_100547_pt1 | contig 11982 bp, 4 predicted proteins | sample LakWasM116_HOW13_2_FD_183930 | JGI IMG/M metagenome (GOLD analysis project Ga0208758, IMG submission 183930) | Freshwater sediment methanotrophic microbial communities from Lake Washington under simulated oxygen tension - Sediment Metagenome... | ecosystem: Environmental > Aquatic > Freshwater >...
GCCTGCGTCCAGGCAGCGGTCGAGGTATCCCAGCGCTTCGCTGGTGGCTTCGCCCAAGTCATTGCCGCTGGCCACCAGGGCAGTGAGTGCGGCCGAGAGCGTATCGCCCGCGCCCGAGAAGGTGGCGTCAAACAGCTCGAACTTGCCACTGCCCAGCACGGTCTGCGGCGAGGCCAGTACGTTCTCGACGAACTGCTCGGGCAAGGGGATGCCAGTGACCAATGTGTAGGGCACGCCCATCTCGGACGCTGCGCGGGCAATGTCCCGGGCGGTGGGGCTGCGCTCGCCCGTCCAGTCCGGCAGCAGCCAGCGCCACAGGGTGCTGTGGTTTCCAACCAACACCGAGGTCTGGGGCAGCAGCAGCTCGCGGAAGGCGTCGAGGTACTCGTCGATCAGCTCGTCACGCCACCAGGACAGGTTGGGCATGTAGGCGATCACGGGGACTTCGTCATAGTCGGTCGTGATCTCGGCAATGGTGCTGATGTTCTCGGGGCTGCCCACAAAGCCGACTTTGATGGCCTGTACGGGCAGGTCTTCCAGCACGGCCCGCGCCTGCTCGGACACAGCCTCGTCGTCGAAGCTGAAGTGGTCAAAAATCTGAGCGGTGTCGCGGGCATAGGCCCCGGTGACCACAGCGATCGGATGCCCGCCGACCGAGGCGATGGTGGTGATGTCGGCGGTCAGTCCGCCGGCTCCGCTGGGGTCGCTGGCATTGAACACCAGCACACAGGCCGGGCTCGCTTCCTCCGCGTCATCGTCGTCAATATCTGGGATTTCTGGGGGGGGAAGGGAGGCTTTGATGGTCATGGACCAGATCCTGCTGGAGGGGTGGCACGGAAGCTGCAGGCCGCGGAGATCACTAGATACAATCGTTGCATTCTATGTGAAGGCCCTTTAAGCTGTGACCGACTTTAAAACTTGGATGTGTTTGATTTGCGGCTGGATTTATGACGAGGCTGAGGGGTCTCCCGAACACGGCATTCCACCCAACACCCCATGGGATCAGGTCCCGATGAACTGGACCTGCCCAGAATGTGGCGCCCGCAAGGAAGATTTCGAGATGGTCCAGATCTGAGGCGCTCCAGCACCAATCGCTGCTGCGTTGTTTATTTTCTCCATCGGGAGCAGTGACAATTGACTACAACAGGCGCATCTTTCAAAGTGCTCGTGGTGGATGACAGCAACACCATCCGTCGAAGCGCCGAGATTTTTCTCAAGCAGGGGGGGCACGAAGTCTTGTTGGCCGACGACGGCTTTGATGCTTTGGCCAAAGTCAACGATTACCAGCCTCAGCTGATTTTCTGCGACATCCTCATGCCCAAGCTCGACGGGTACCAGACCTGCGCCATCATCAAGCGCAACGCCCGTTTCGCAGATACCCCGGTGGTAATGCTGTCCTCCAAGGACGGCGTGTTCGACAAGGCGCGTGGGCGCATGGTCGGCTGCCAGGAATATCTCACCAAGCCGTTTACCAAAGACCAGCTGTTGCAGGCAGTGCAGCAGTTTGGCAATTCCCAACAAGGAGCCATGTAATGCCCATTCAGAAAGTATTGGTCGTCGACGACTCGAAGACCGAGTTGATGTTTTTGACGGACCTGCTTCAGAAAAAAGGCATGCAAGTCCGTACCGCAGAAAATGCCGAAGAGGCGTTTCGCCGTCTGGCCGAAGAAAAGCCTGACCTCATCCTGATGGATGTGGTGATGCCGGGCCAAAACGGGTTTCAGCTCACGCGTGCCATTACCCGTGACCCCCTTTACGCTGATGTGCCCATCATCATGTGCACCAGCAAGAACCAGGAAACCGACCGTGTCTGGGGCATGCGCCAGGGTGCGCGCGGCTACATCACCAAGCCGGTGGATCCCGCAGAGCTGCAGGCCAAAATTGACGCTCTGAACTGAGGCAGCGGCGCGCTCATGGCAAACCGCGAAGCCCTACGGGAGCTCCAGACCCGACTTGCCAGCCGTTTGCAGGCTGCAAGGTCCGAAGGTACCTCTGTGTCCTCCTGGCTGGCTGTAGAGTCCGCCGGGAATTTCTATTTGCTGCCCCTGGGGCAGTCCGGGGAGATCTTCCCCTGGGTATCGGTGCAGGCCGTGCCTTACACCCAGAGCTGGTTTCTGGGAGTGGCCAACCTGCGCGGCGGCTTGGTGGGGGTGGTGGATCTGGCTGGGTTGCTGGGGTCCACCGCAGCACGCACCGAGCAAGCCCTATCCGAGGCCAGCCTGCTGGCATTCAATGCGGCGCTCGACGTTAATGCTGCCTTGCTGGTGGACCGCCTCGCCGGTCTGCGCGGCACGGATGCGTTTGTGTCGTCCGAGCCGCCCGCCGAGGATTCACCCAGCTTCTTCGGCACCACCTATATCGATTCCAGTGGCACACGCTGGCAGGAGCTGAACTTGCAGATCCTGTCCCAACATCCCGCTTTCCTGAGCATCAGTGCTTGAGTTTTTCTGTAAGGCTGCACCATGTCCGTCGTCAATCAATTTGGAAAACTGTTCAACCGGAAACCCGCCACGCCTGACACCGGCGCAGCCACCGGCGCGACCGACGATGGGCAGGATCTCCTGGCCACGGGGGCTCTGGATGGTTCGCAACTGCGCGACTCCTACCAGGCCGAAGCCATGAACAGCGTCCAGGGCGATCCCGACGGCTACACGCCCGAGTTGACCGCGCCCGAGGCCGAAGAAGACCTCATCAGCCTGCCCCTGCTGGGCCGCTCGACCGCTGCCGGTCATCAGCGCCGACTGCTGGCCCTGCTGGCCGTGGGTGTGGTGGTGCTGGCGCTGATCGCCGGTTGGGTGCTGCAGCAGGCCGACCGTTCCGCACAGCAATTGGCTGCTACCGGCCAGTCGCTGATGCAGTCGCAACGTCTTGCCAAGTCGGTGTCGCAGGCGTTGGTGGGTAGCCCACAGGCCTTCCCGGACGTGGTGGAAAGCTCTGGCGTGCTGGCCCGCAACGTGCGCGCCCTGAATGCCGGTGACAACGAGCTGGGTGTGCAGTCGCTGGGTGAGCCCTTCAAGCCCGATCTGGACGCCGTCAACCCCCTGATGGAGCGCGCCGAGCGCAACGCCAGCGTGGTGATGGGTCAGCAAAAGATCCTGACGCAGGTGGGTGACGCTCTGCGCACCATCAACCGCCAGTCGTCCGACCTGCTGGAAATCGCTGAAACGGTCTCCTCGCTCAAGCTGCAACAAAATGCGCCCGCTGCCGAAATCTCCGCCGCAGGCCAGCTGGTGATGTTGACCCAGCGTATCGGCAAGTCTGCCAACGAGTTCCAGACCATGGAAGGCGTGAGCCCTGAGGCAGTGTTCCTGTTGGGCAAGGACTTGAACTCCTTCAAGGAAATCGCGCAGGGCCTGCTGGAAGGCAGCCCCGAGTTGCGCCTGTCGGCCACCAAGGACGCGCAGACCCGCGAACAACTGGAAGCGCTGATCAAGCTGTACGAACAGACCCGGACCCAGGCCAGCGCGATTCTGGGCAACCTGCAAGGTCTGGTGTCTGCCCGCGAAGCACAGTCCGCCATCATTGCCGACAGCGAACCACTGCGCCGCCAGCTGGAAGGTCTGCAGAGCAAGCTGTCCGCCCAGACCGGTCTGGGCGCCGGCCAGTTCGCCGCTCTGGCGCTGGCAGGCTTGTTCGTGCTGCTGTGCGGTATCGGCATTTCGCGCGTCCAGCTGCTGGACAGCCGTGGTCGTCAGGCAGCTGCTGAAAACCAGCAACGCGACGCCAAGCGCCAGGAGCAGGAAGCCAAGCGCGTCAACGACGCCAACCAGGCCGCCATTTTGCGTTTGATGAACGAACTGCAGTCGGTCGCTGAAGGTGACCTGACGCAAGAAGCCACCGTGACGGAAGACATCACGGGCGCCATTGCCGACTCGGTGAACTACACGGTGGAAGAGCTGCGCCAACTGGTGGGCAGCGTGCAGAACACGGCGACCCGCGTGGCGCAGACGACTGCCCAGGTGGACAACACCTCGACCGAACTGCTGGCGGCATCGACCGAGCAGTTGCGCGAAATCCGCGAAACCGGCCGCTCCGTTCTGGACATGGCGACCCGCATTAACGAGGTGTCTACACAAGCGCAAGAGTCCGCCACGGTGGCTCGTCAGTCGCTGCAAGCCGCGGACTCGGGTCTGCAGGCCGTGCAGAACGCCATCGGCGGTATGAACTCCATCCGTGACCAGATCCAGGACACCTCCAAGCGGATCAAGCGCCTGGGTGAATCGTCGCAGGAGATCGGTGAAATTACCGAGCTGATTTCTGACATTACCGAACAGACAAACGTGCTGGCTCTGAACGCTGCCATCCAGGCTGCATCCGCCGGTGAAGCCGGTCGCGGCTTCTCGGTGGTGGCGGAAGAAGTGCAGCGTCTGGCTGAACGTTCGGCCGATGCGACGCGCCAGATTTCTGCCCTGGTGAAAGCCATTCAAACCGATACCCAGGATGCCGTGGCTGCTATGGAGCGCTCCACGCAGGGTGTGGTGGAAGGGGCGCGCCTGTCCGACAGCGCTGGCACTGCGCTGACCGAGATTGACCGCGTGTCGCGCCGTTTGGCCGAACTGATTGAGCAGATTTCGTCTTCGACTTCCCGGGAAGCTGTTCTGGCCAACGAAGTGGCCGACAACATCCAGCACATTTTTGCGGTGACCGAGCAGACGGGGGAAGGTACCCGCACCACAGCGCAACAGGTGCGCGAGCTCTCGCACATGGCCGAGGAACTGCGCCAATCGGTGGCACGTTTCAAGATCGCCTGACGCAGCAGTTAGTCATCAACCAGCTGGCTCATTGCAGCCGGGGACGAATCCATGTCATCTATTGATGTCAACAATGCACCGGCCGCCGACGGGACCCAGGGAGATCAGGACCTGGGTCCTTTGGCTTGGGTGCTTGACGAGCTGCGCAAATCGCTGGACGGTGCTGTCAAGGCGATGCGGCGCTTTGTGCGTGATGCCGAGGTAGCACGCGAGTCCGATCTGGCGGCGCTGGACGCTGGCCCCCTGCGCATTGCGCGCCAGCAACTGCACCAAGCCTGTGGTGCGCTGGAAATGGTGGGCATGGGCCCTCCGGCGCTGGTGTTGCGGTCCATGGAATCGGCGGTGCAGAAGTTTGTTCAGCGCCCCGAAACCTGCAGCGATGACGCTGCCGCCGTGATCGAGCGCGCCAGTTTTGCGCTGATCGAATACCTGGAAACCGTGCTGGCGGGCAAAGCGGTATCGCCCGTGGCCCTGTTTCCGCAATACCGCGATGCCCAGGCATTGGCAGGCGCTGATCGCGTTCATCCCGCTGACCTCTGGCCGGTGGAGCGCCGTTTCCGTGAACCCGAAGGTGCGGTGTCGCGCCCGCCTCTGCCTTACGGTCCCGAGGCGCGGGCGCGGCTGGATGCAGCTGTGCTGCGCATCGTCAAGTCGGGGGACCTGAAGGCCGCCCTGAGCCTGCGCGACACCTGCCTGGGCTTTGTGGCTGCACAAACAGATCGGCAGGCGCGTGCGTTCTGGAAAATTTGCGCGGGTTTCTTCGATGCGTTTGGCTCGGGCCTTTTGCCGCCAGATGTGTACGTCAAGCGCGTGGCATCCCGTGTGCTCATGCAGTACGCCACCTTGGCCAAGGGCGATCCGACGATCGCCGACCGGCTGGTGCAGGACCTGCTGTTCTTCTGCTCGCAGGCCAAGGTGGCCGATCTGGCAGACGACGCAGCGCCCTCATTGCGTGCTGTCCGTCAGGCCTTTGCGCTGGACCGCTTCAAGCCGGTGGACTACGAGACGGCCCGCTTCGGACGTTTTGACCCGGCGGTGTTGACGCAGGCGCGCAAGCGCATTGCCTCGGCCACGGAAACCTGGTCTGCCCTGGCGGGTGGCGACCGCAACAAACTCAAGCCAGCGGCAGACCAGTTCAGCCTGGTGTGCGATTCGCTGCGCAAGCTCCATCCGGGCAGTGAGAACCTGGCGCAGGCGCTGACGCGTGCCCTGGATTCAACCACCCGGTCGGGCGAACCCCCGTCGCCCGCATTGGCGATGGAAGTGGCTACCTCCGTGCTGTACCTGCAGGCAGCTTTTGAAGAGTTGGACACGGCAGACGAACAGATGGAAGCCCGCGCCAGCCGTCTTGCAGAGCGTCTGGATGCGGTCACGGCGGGTGCCGAACCCGAACCCCTTGAACAATGGATGGAAGAGCTGTACCGCCGGGTCAGCGACAACCAGACCATGGGCAGCGTGGTCGATGAGCTCCGGGTGACCCTGGGCGAGGCCGAAAAGGCCATGGACCAGTTTTTCCGCAACCCGAAGGACACTGGTGTGCTGGCGACCGTGCCAGGGCATCTTGCGCAGATGCGCGGCGTGCTGTCGGTGCTGGGGCTGGATCAGGCATCACTGGCGGTGGTCCGCATGCGCGACACGGTGGAGCGCCTGCTGATCAACGAGGTGCCCGAAGAAGAACGCCAAAGCGCGTTTGAAAAGCTGGGTAACAGCCTGGGTGCATTGGGTTTCCTGATCGACATGCTGAGCTATCAGCGCACCATGGCGCGCAAGCTCTTTGTGTACGACGAAGAACTGGGCGAGCTGCGCATCCTCATGGGTAAAACCCGTGCGCGCGCCTCTGATGCTGTGGAAGAAGCGCCTGCCAAGCTGGAAGAGCGTTCTGCCACCTTGGTGCCAGACGTGATTCCCCGCTTTCCGGTGCAGGAGCCTGTCAGCGAGCCCACGGACTTTGCGCCGTTCCCTGATTTTGAGTCGGCCCCCGCAGCCGATGCCAGCGTTTCCGCAGAGCCCGCAGGCCTGGCCCCGGACATCTCCTTTGACGTTCCCGCCGTTGCTGCGCCCGTACCGCTGGAAGCAGCCGCTTCGGCGGCTGCGGCTGCGCCCGCTCCAGCGCCCGATGTCGAAGATGAACTGCTCGACGTGTTCCTCGAAGAGGCACGCGAAGTGGTGGTCAACGGCCTGGCTGCCATTGAGCAGCTGCGGGGTGAACCTGGTGACCTGAGCGAGCAGACCACACTGCGCCGTGCGTTCCATACGCTCAAGGGCAGCTCGCGCATGGTGGGGCTGAATGACTTTGGCGAAGCAGCCTGGTCGATGGAGCAGGTGCTCAACGTCTGGCTGGCCGAACAAAAGCCCATGCAGCCGAGCTTGTTGCAGTTGTCCACCGACGCACTGCATGCTTTCAGTAGCTGGGCAGACGACATCGCCGCAGGCCGCGCGACGGGCTGGGACCCTGAGTCCTTCCGCCGGTCGGCAGACGCCATGCGCCTGGATGGCACGCTGGTACCGCTGGCGATGCCATCGGGTGGCGGTATTGCGCCCGAACCTACAGCACCACAGGCCGCGCCGGAGCTTGCCGAGGCCGCGCCAGAGCCGGTGGATGCCCTCTCCGCCGAAGTGCTCAGCGAAGAACTGACGGTGCCGGATTTCCAGGCCACCGAGATATCCGAGCATGTGCCCGAACCGCCCGTCGAGAGCGCCAACGGTGCCCCGGAAGTGGCCGAGGAGATCGACTTCTCAGTGTTCACTGCAGCTTTGAACGAGTCTGCCCACGAACCTGCACCTGTGGTCGATCCGTCCAGCGTGGACTTTGTCCTCGACCTGGAGCTGCCTGACCTGGAGCCTGTGTCTGCGGAAGCGCCTGTGCCAGCAGTGGATCACGCAGAACCTGTCGATGCGCCGCTGCAAGCGCCCGCAGGCGCCCTGGGCGACGAACTATTGCTGCCAGAAGACCTGGTGCTCGATGCCGCCGAACCGCAAAACGCGGTGGATACAGAGGTCCGCATTCCTTCGGATGGGTTGGAGGCCCTGGACGTGGCTGAGCTGGAGAAGCTGCTGGAGGCCGAGTCGGCCGAGGCTGCCGAACTGCTTGCACCTGCCCCCGAGGACGTGGCTGTGGCCGGTTCCGAAGCGTTGCCAGACGACCTGATCGCTGAAGTGGAGCCCGCGCAAGAAGTGGCGCATCTGCTCGATGCCCTGCCGCAGGAAGAAGGCGGCAGCGACGATGCGGTGAAGGTCATCGACACGCTGCGCATCGGTATCCCGCTGTACAACGTGTACCTGAATGAGGCCGATGAATGGTCTCGTCGCTTGGTGACCTGTTTGCAGGAATGGGCGCTGGAACTGCATGAGCCGCTGCCTGACACGGCCGTGGCCCTGTCGCACTCGCTCGCCGGCAGTTCGGCCACGGTGGGCTTCACCGCGCTGTCCGAAATGGCCCGCGTGCTGGAGCACACGCTGCAGCATGTGCAGCTGCAGTCGGGTGGCACCGAAGAGCAGGCGGCAGCGTTCATGGCTGCAGCGGAAGACATCCGTCGCCTGTTGCACCAGTTTGCTGCCGGGTTCCTCAAAGAGCCGAGCCCGGAAGTGCTGGCCCAACTGCGCCAGATTCTGGAAACCGAGGTGGTCAGCACCCAGTCTCCACCCGAGGAAGATGCGCAGGCCTACCTCGACGCCGCAGAGCAGGAAGCGTCCGAAGTTGCTGCGGCCGGGTTGGCACCTGAGCCGGTGGCGGAGGTGCCTGTGGTGGATGCAGAGCCTGAGGCTGTTGCACCGGCTGTGACTGCCCCCGTGGTGGGCCATGTGGTGCCCGCGCTGTCTGCAGTCATCCACGACCACGATCAGCACATTGACGATGCCATCGCTCACGCCATTGCCTCGATCCCGGACGCGGACGACGACATCGATGCGATCGACGTCATCGACCCCGACCTGTTCCCCATCTTCGAGGAAGAGGCGGCCGAGTTGCTGCCCCAGCTTGGTGGTGCGTTGCGCCAATGGGCGTCGCGCCCCGACAACCTCAGCGCCCGCAGCGAAGTATTGCGAGCCCTGCACACGCTCAAGGGCAGTTCGCGACTGGCCGGGGCGATGCGGCTGGGCGAAATGGCCCACCGGCTGGAATCTGCGATCGAGCAGCTGGACGCAGAAACCGTCACGGCCGACCAGATCGAGCCGTTGCAAGGCAGTTTCGATGGACTGCAAGCCAACTTCGAGGCGCTGCGTGCCATTGGTCAGGGACCTTCCGACACAGTGGTTACTCTGCCGGTCGAAGCCACACCGGCCTTGCGCGCCAATGTGGCGGATGCGGCCGAAGCCTCCGTCCCCTCGGCGGCAGTATCTTCTGCCAAGCCTCTGGCGATAACGGCTCCGGCCGTGCGCCTGCCCGGACCGTCCCAGCTGGCGCCCCTGCGGGTGGCAGCCAACCAGTCGGTGCGCGTGCGTGCACAGCTGCTGGACCGCCTGGTCAACCAGGCGGGCGAGGTGATGATCAGCCGTTCGCGCCTGGACGCGCGCCTGGGCCAGTTCCGCAGCTCACTCACCGATCTGTCGGGCAATCTGGACCGCTTGCGCCAGCAGTTGCGCGACATCGAGGTGCAGGCCGAATCTCAGATGCAGTCGCGTCTGGCGCTGTCCAAGGACTCTGCTGCGGGCTTCGATCCGCTGGAGTTCGACCGCTTCACACGGGTGCAGGAGTTGACCCGCATGATGGCCGAGTCGGTCAATGACGTGGCCACGGTGCAGCGCAATCTGCAACGCGCCATGGAAGGCGCTGAAGATGACTTGATTGCCCAAGGCCGCCAGGCGCGTGAGCTGCAGCGCGATCTGCTGCGCACACGTATGGTGGAGTTCGAGGGGATTGCCGAGCGCTTGTACGCGGTGGTGCGCCAGGCCTCGAAGGAAACCGGCAAGCAGATCAAGCTGGACATCACCGGCGGCTCCATCGAAATGGACCGCGGCGTGCTGGACCGCATGACGCCCGCCTTCGAACACTTGTTGCGCAATTGCGTGGCCCACGGCATTGAAGAGCCTGAAGTGCGCACGGCGGCCGGCAAGCCAGCGTCGGGCACCATCACGGTGGACCTGCACCACGAAGGCAATGACGTATCGGTCGAGTTCCGCGATGACGGAGCGGGTCTGAACCTGCCGCGCATTCGCGAAAAGGCCGTGTCTCAGGGCATCGTGGAACCCGGCGTGGAGCTGAGCGATGCGGATGCGGCCAACCTGATCTTCATGCCAGGCTTCTCGACGGCCTCCGAAGTGACTGGTCTGGCAGGGCGGGGCATTGGTATGGACGTGGTGCGTGCTGAGATCAATGCGCTGGGCGGCCGCATCGAAACCTCCACCGAGGCGGGCAAGGGCGCGGCATTCCGCATGGTGCTGCCGTTGACCACCGCAGTGACGCAGGTGGTGATGCTGCGCTCGGGTGATCTGGCAATCGGCGTTCCAGCCAACGTGGTCGAGATCGTCCGCCGCACCTCGGCCCCTGACTTGGCAGAGGCTTACCGTACCGGCGTGTTTGACGACGGCATGGAGAAGATCCCGTTCTTCTGGTCGGGAGCCTTGCTGCAGTCGTCCACCCGGAGCACCGAACCGGCGGGCAAGACCCGCCCGGTGGTGATCTTCCGAAGCGCTGCCCAGCGCGTGGCCATGCACGTGGACGAAGTGCTGGGCAACCAGGAAGTGGTGGTGAAGAACCTGGGGCCGCAGTTGTCCCGTCTGCCGGGTCTGGCGGGCATGTCCGTGCTGGCATCGGGTGCCGTGGTGCTCATCTACAACCCGGTGGCCTTGGCCACGGTGTATGGCGACCAGGTGCGTGCGGCCAGTGCCGACATGGCACCAGCGCCCGACACCCCCGCCGCAGGCGGCACGGGTAAGGCCGTCGTGTCTCAGCAGTTGTCGGGACCGAGTCAGGTGCCGCTGGTGCTGGTGGTGGACGATTCCATCACCGTGCGCCGCGTGACGCAGCGTCTGCTGCAGCGCGAAGGCTACCGTGTGGCTCTGGCGGCCGATGGCCTGCAGGCGCTGGAGCGTCTGCAGGAAGAACGCCCGACGGTGGTCCTGTCCGACATCGAAATGCCGCGCATGGACGGCTTCGATCTGGCGCGCAACATCCGTGCAGACGGTGCCTTGCGTGATCTGCCCATCATCATGATCACCTCGCGGATTGCTGAAAAGCACCGCGAGCACGCGATGGAGTTGGGGGTGAACCACTACCTGGGCAAGCCGTATTCGGACGAAGAGCTGCTGAGCCTGATCCAGCACTACGCCCGCATCGCTGCGGCGGCCGAGGCCTGACACCATGCTGGCCCACTCCCGACCCTGCGAGTCAGCCTGGGTCGGGAGTGCTCTCTTGTTGCCCTGCCTTGTGGTGTCCTGTGCATGGACAGGGCGGACCGAGTCACCGTGATGGATCCGCTGGCACCATCCCCTTCCCCCGATCCCCGGCTGCTGGCCTGCCTGGCCCTGGTAGCGCGCGAGCGCGCTTCGGACCTGTTTCTGATGGCAGGTGCTGCGCCCACGATCAAGCGGCAGGGTGCCTTTGTCCCCATCACACAGCAAGTCCTGGCGGCCGACGATGTGCGGCATATGGCCTATTCCATCTTGCGCGAGGCCCAGCGCAAGGAGTTCGAGACCACGATGGAGTGCGACCTCTCGCTGCAGACCGCCGATGGGGAGCGCTTTCGCGTGAACGTGCACATGCAGCGGGGGCAGGTCGGCATGGTGATCCGCCATGTGATAGCGCGGATCCCGACGCTGGAAGAACTGGGGTTGCCGCCCGTCCTCCAGCGGCTGGCGTTTCTCAAAGGGGGGCTGGTCCTGACGGTGGGCTCCGCAGGTTCGGGCAAGACCACCACGCTGGCCGCATTGCTGGACCATCGCAACACGCACACTGGCGGGCACATCCTCACGGTAGAAGACCCCATCGAATACCTGCACAGCCACAAAAAATCCCTGGTGACGCAGCGCGAGGTGGGTCTCGACACCCTGTCGTATGACGAGGCGCTGCGCCGTGCCATGCGCGAGGCGCCCAACGTGATCATGATCGGCGAGATCCGCGACAGGGCCACCATGCAGCACGCGCTGCACTACGCTGAGTCCGGCCATCTGTGTGTGTCCACCCTGCACGCCAACAATGCCAACCAGGCGGTGCAGCGCATCGTGAATTTTTTCCCCGAGGACGCGCACCGCCAGCTGCTCATGGACCTGTCCCTCAACCTGCGGGCGGTGGTGG
>Ga0208758_100549_pt1 | contig 11953 bp, 19 predicted proteins | sample LakWasM116_HOW13_2_FD_183930 | JGI IMG/M metagenome (GOLD analysis project Ga0208758, IMG submission 183930) | Freshwater sediment methanotrophic microbial communities from Lake Washington under simulated oxygen tension - Sediment Metagenome... | ecosystem: Environmental > Aquatic > Freshwater >...
GATTTTGACGAAGCGGCAAGATTGCCGCTTGAGGGAGATGAATAATGAGTGATTTTACAAGTAGTTTTTGGCCGTTTTTTATTTCGGCCATCGTGATTGGCGGTATTGTTTTCTGTCTGGCAGTGCTATTTATGACCAGTAAATCGCATGACGCCGCTCACACGGGCGAGTCTACAGGGCATGTTTACGATGAAGACATCGTAGAGATGAACAACCCGATGCCAAGATGGTGGATGTGGATGTTCATCATCACCTGTATATTTGGTATCGTTTACCTATTCCTGTACCCAGGGCTGGGCACATACGGCGGTAAACTGGGCTGGACGCAAGTGAAGCAGTACGAACAGGAAGTGAAAGAGTCAAACGACCGTATCGCGCCTATTTACGCTAAATTTACTTCTATGGCAGCAGAAGATGTCGCTAAAGATGCAAAAGCAATGGCCATCGGTGAACGCCTGTTCATGAACAACTGTTCACAGTGTCACGGTTCTGATGCCCACGGCAGCCGCGGCTTCCCTAACCTGACTGATAAAGACTGGTTATATGGCGGTGACCCTGAAACGATCAAAACGACCATTACCAATGGTCGCCACGGTATGATGCCGCCAATGGCAGCAGCTGTTGGTAGTGCTGATGACGTGAAAAACGTTGCCAACTATGTATTGAGCTTATCTGGTAGCGATCACGATGCAAATCGTGCAGCTTTGGGTAAAGACAAGTTTGCAGCTTGTGCAGCTTGTCACGGTGCAGAAGGTAAAGGTAATCAGGCAATTGGTGCTCCTAACCTGTCAGATGACATCTGGTTACACGGCGCCGGTGAAGCTGCTATTATCGATCGTATCAACAATGGCAAAAACAATCAGATGCCAGCACAAGGTTCACGCTTAACACCTGAACAGATTCACGTTCTGGCTTCTTATGTATGGCGTTTTTCAAACAGTGAAAGTGCTCAATAACAATTGAATTTTAATTTAAATAAGTATGAAACTTCAGTTTATTCAGATAGTTATTAAGTATTAAAATATTCTAGATGAAATAAGTTCAAATACGAGGGTATCCTAAATTTTGTGTAAATGGCGGTAACTATTGTCGAGGCATCCTCTCAACGAGTAGTATGGTACTTCGCAAAGCAGTCCGAATAAGATATGCCTTCATCAAAGACCATCAGGACTGTTGGCCGACAAGATGGCTGTGCCAGATGCTAGAGGTTCATCCCAGCGGCTTTTATGCCTGGTTAAAGCAGCCACATTCAGTACGCAATAAAAATGACCAGCGCCAAACGGGATTGATCAAGCAATGTTGGCTGGAGTCCGGTGGTGTTTATGGCTATCGTAAAGTGCATAGCGATATGCGCGCTTTAGGTGAGCCTATCGGCATTAATCGTGTCTACCGTTTGATGCATGCGCATGGCTTAAAAGCGCAGGTAGGTTACCGTAAGCCGAGACATTATGGTGGTAAGCCTTACTTGACCAGCCCCAACACGTTAAACAGGCAATTCAACCCTACTTGCCCAGACCAATCATGGGTGACAGATATTACCTATATCCGCACCCATGAAGGCTGGCTATACCTTGCAGTCGTGATGGATTTATTCTCCAGGCGTATTGTGGGTTGGTCTATGCAGTCCAGGATTACCAAAGAACTAGTGTTGGATGCTGTACTGATGGCGGTATGGCGCAGGAAGCCTAAAAGTAAAGTCTTGGTACATTCTGATCAAGGCAGCCAATACACCAGTGAGGATTGGGATGTGTTTTTAAAAGCACACAACCTGGAGTCCAGCATGAGTCGACGTGGCAACTGCCATGATAACGCTGTGGCTGAAAGCTTCTTTCAACTACTTAAACGGGAAAGGATTAAACGAAAAATATACAACTATCGTGACGAAGCAAGACAGGATATCTTTGACTACATAGAGTTGTTTTACAACTCAAAACGACGTCATAATTCCAATAACTTGTTATCTCCGATAGACTACGAAAATCAATTCAAGAAAACGGCTGACTAGCGTCTACAAAATTGGTGGCGATTCAACGCTCACTACTCGCCATATTCTTACAGACTATGACGATGTGATCGCCACGTGGAAACGCTTCATGCGGGTGCTGGAAGCTGCCAATGCTAAGTTTGACTATATAGCTGTGCCAGAACTGCATAAAAGCGGCGAGCATTATCATATTCATGCTGCGATTAACGGCTTTGTGCGTGCTGATCTATTGCGGCGTTGCTGGCAAATTGCGCTAGGTGGTAAGGGCAATGAGCAGGGTATTAATGCGCTTGGTAATGTAGATATTAAACAGCAGAGAAGACACGCTAAAGACCCTGCAAAACAGTGTTTAGGGATTGCCCGTTACATCTCTAAATACATCACTAAAAGTTATCTTGAACATCATCAATTTAATCGTAAGCGCTACTGGGTGCCTAGAAGCGTTAAACTGCCTGAATCAACTGGTGAATGGATGAGGGCGGAAACAATCGCTGAAGCCGTCCAAGAGCTTTATGTGCGATTTGATCCAGCTTTAATGATCGAGGCGACAAAAGATAATAGTTTGTATATTACAGACCGAGATACAGCCATGATATTTTTCAGATATTTACCATCTGAAAATGAGTCACTTCCAACGCCGTTTTAGTAAAGGTGGTTGCACTGCGTAGTGCGCGCTTTAGCGCGCTCCTAGCGGTGCAGCCGCCTTGTCCTTAGACTAGATATAAAGGACATTTAAGAACGGAAATAACGAAATTTACTAATGGTTTAAGTTAGAAAACTTTCAATATTACTAATTAGTTTTTTTAAGTGAGGTATTCTATTTTGAACTGTTATATATATATGATCGTAATCAAGGGCATCCACTGTTAATTCATCAGATTTAATATATTTTTTACCAACTAATTCATAACAATTATTTAGATCACTTTGAGGTTCTGATCTTAACTGCATGTCATCACTTGATGGATCGAAACCGAGATTAATTTTAATTAAATTTATAGTTAGAGTGGGGTCTATTTCTTCGAAATGATTGAATTCAGCTAAAAACCAACTTTCAATTTCAGCAATTGAGAGGATAAAATCAACAGGTATTAATTTTGTTTTTATGTATTTTCTAAGGCTAATTTCTAGCCTTGGAATATCTGCAATAGTGAAATCGGGACGTAAATCACGAATGCCAATGATTTTACTGTAGCCGGCTTTCGTTAAACTTTCATGCTCTTCTATAATTTTGCTAGCAACCAATCTGTCACCACCACAATCTACAATTAGTATGTAATACTTTTCATCAGTAATTTCTTTTGCAGCTTTTACGATAGAAAGGGTTCGAGGTGTTACTCCTGATTTTCCACCGCCTCTTATGGCTTTGTGCTCTACAACTATATTATGAGCTCCACAAATCTCAGGTAACAGACGTTCTAAAAAAATAACTTCTGTGTAACCCTCAACAAATATAGCAAGTTTTTTCATCGGCTATTAATTTGATTCTTTTTGTTCGTTTATTACATCTAGCTCCAAAAATGAAAAGTTACTCAGACCTGTATATTTAAATTCTTCAAAAATATCTTTTGAATTGGAATAGTTCTTCACTTCAACACGATTTGCTTTACGATTTAGTACAGACCATTCTTCTAGTGGAACACTATTCATTACATATTTATCATTAGTTGATAAAATAATTTGCAAGTCATTTTCATCTGCTTTCTTTCTTAGCAGATCAATTAATCGGCATGATCGATCAAAATCTAAGCCCTCTCCTATATCATCAACAAGTATTGAGCTTTCAGATTTCCTGAGTTGGAAATAATTGATATGGATTAGTAGTGAGAGTACTCGAAACATGCCTACTGACATACTATATTGGTCGGTTATACCCGGTAAGTTTGATTCTTTAACATATAGGCCAACTGGTTCACCAGGCGCACCTTCGAATTGAACTGAGATAGGAGACGCTACATCAATTTCGTCAACATGATAATCAATACTAGAAAAGTCTTGAATCAGCGCATTAATAAATGCCTTTCCAAATGTCTTTTTGGCTTCTCTAAACACACCAATAGAAGCGTTATGATCTCTGTCATCTACAATTGGTCCATTGGGGATGATTATTACAGCTTGCTCTTTGCCTAAGTAAGAGCTGAAAGGATAATGCCGTAATGCTGAAGCCCATGAGTAAAGTGGTTCTAAATAGCTATGTTGGATTTCGTCTCTTCTAGCTACAACAGCAATACTTGAAGTCGGTGATTGGAATTCTATATGTGTTCCACTATCAATTTTCTCAGCATATATAGTACCTTTACCCCCTTCACCTCTATCTAAAACAACGAAACCATCAATGGTAAGCTTCTCGTTTAGAACTTTTTGGTCTTTGTATCTAAGTGCATATTGGTATATTTTATTTTTATGAGCAAAACATGCGTCGTATGTACCACTTAATAGTGGGTTTTGAATGCCTGCAAGGTGTTTAGCTAATGCATTTATTATGTTAAGTGCACGTGTTTTTCCGGTTGAGTTTTTGCCGACAATAAGATTTTTAGCTCCGAGGGTTAGTCCTTTTAAGCTCCATTCCTGAGGAGTTCCTTCGTGCTCAGCGTATTCAATTGACAGAAGTCTCATTTGTAAAATCTCACGATACCTAAATAATTATTTTGTTTTTGCAGAATAAGAAGCTGGATACTAATCTTTTTCGATGTTTATTGCTAATAAAATTAAACTAGGCCTAAATTGCTTTATAAATTAGGATTTAATTATTTAGAAACTATGTAGTGTTTTTAACTTTAAAATCTGACTATAATTTGCTTACTGGCTACTAGGTGGCTACTAATCGAGAATATTAGTATAAAAGAAAACGCCCCAATCTCTCGAAAGGGGCGTCTTTATTGGTGGTGAAAGAGGGACTTGAACCCTCGACCCCAGGATTATGAATCCTGACTTAATAGTGTTTATCGGTGTTGATTGATATTTATAAATCACTCTGTAAGCTACTAAAATCAAGCATTTACGAATTATCCCATATTATTTGTGTTGATTAGAATATCGTTATATACTCCCAAAAGGGTTACAAAACGGTTACAAAAATCAGGACGCATTATGGCGAAGGCAAACTTAACAGCAGGACGCGTTAATAACTTCAAGTGTGAAGAAGGTAAAGCACAGGACTTTCTATGGTGTGCTGATGTTGCTGGCCTAGCCGTTCGCGCTACGCCAAATTCAGACACTAATCGTTATATATTCCAAGCCAAAGTAAAGGGTAAGACAATGCGGGTGACCATTGGCAAGGTTAGCGCATGGACTATTGACGCAGCCAAAGCCGAAGCACGCCGCCTACAGGTAGAGATTGATAAGGGTAACGACCCACGGCAACAGGTAGCAGATAAAGAAGCCGCAGAAGTTGCCAGACTTCAATTTGAACGTGACGAAGAAGCAGCCAAACTAATTCAAGACAAACGCGATTCACTCACATTAGGCATGGTGTGGCCTCTCTATATAGAAGCAAGGCGCAAACGCTGGAGTGAGTGGAGTATAAGAGATCATGAAAACATTGCGCGTGTTGGTGGTGAAAAGAAAAAGCGCGGCAAGGGATTAACTGAAGATGCGCCATTGGCATCATTGCTGAATGTAAAGCTATCTGATCTAACTGGCCTTCGTATTGCTGAATGGCTGACCAAAGAAGCGGAAACCAGACCCACCCGCGCCGCATTGGCTTTTCGTCTGTTATCAGGCTTTATTAGTTGGTGTGATTCTCAAGCGGAATATGTGGGATTGGTTCCTAGTGGTGCGTGTAAAGCGCAACAAGTCCGTGATGAGTTACCAAGCAAAAATACAAAAGAAGGCGACAGCTTACAGCGTGAACAATTAGGTCTATGGTTCAAGTCCCTAACTTCATTAAGTAACATCGTTCAATCTGCTTACTTACAGTCATTATTACTGACTGGAGCAAGAAGGCGTGAACTGGCAGAATTAAAGTGGACTGATGTAGATTTTCAGTGGTTAAGTATGACCATCCGCGACAAGGTGGAAGGGGAGCGCACCATACCATTGACACCGTATGTAGCACATATCCTGTCTGCGTTACCTAGGCGCAATGAATGGGTATTCTCAAGCATGACGTCAGCTACAGGACACATAGAAGAACCCAAGCAAGCCCACAAACGCGCCCTTGAATCAGTTGGGTTGCCTGACCTTTCAATTCACGGCCTTAGACGTTCGTTTGGTTCACTAGCTGAATGGACGGAGACCCCAGCGGGTGTTGTTGCACAGATCATGGGGCAAAAGCCGAGCGCAATTGCAGAGAAGCATTACCGCCGCCGTCCGCTGGATTTGCTGCGTATGTGGCACGTTAAAATTGAACAATGGATACTTGAACAAGCTGGCATTAAGTTTGAGCCTGTAAGGGCTGGGTTACATGTTGTTAATACGAAGGGTTAAGCCATGGATAAGCCAAAGCTAACGGTCATTAAAGGGACGACCCCGCCCGATACATTGAAGGAGCAAGTTAAGGCAAAGTTACGCGGTTATAAATTGCCATACCCGCAATGCCCTAATTGCATGATGCTGGATTATGAGATCAATTACATTGCAGGAACGAAAACAAAGGTATGTATCCACTGTAAGATGAAACACCAACGCATTGTCACCATGTGCTAAGTGATTGATTTTATTATTGTTCCCACTTTGAGTATAGTGACAATTTAACATAACGTCAGTTACACGAAGTAAAGTACACTATGTTTATCAAATTCCCACTTTTAGTATAAATATACATACTATTTTATATATAAATTCCCACTTTAGATTAAACAAATTATTTGTTATTGATAAACTTGACTAACTTAATTAATAGGTTTAATGTGCAATAACTCTCACGCGCACGTAAGGACATTATGACCATAGACGAATTTAAAGAAGGATTAGCTACATTAGGCTGGAAGCAGATCGACTTCGCCATGTCCATTGGTTTGAGTAAAGTATCAGTATCAAACTGGATGACTGGCGTTAATCCCCTCCCCCAGTGGGCAATCAATTACATGAAGTTACTTTTAAAACTTCACGAACTGGCGGCTGATGTATTGGAGCCTCCATCAAAGCAAGCCAAACGATTAAAGCAGGAAGAAATAAATCGAGACTGAATGTACTGGACATACAGACAGCCTCTAATCACAACGCAATACTGTTAAGGAGTATTACACCATGACTAACACCAATTCTACACTACTAGTAACAGACAGCAGAGACGCAGGATGTAACCTCAATCTGATACGCAATCTATTCAGTGACCCATTGCGAGATAGAGATAATGCCGTAGTAGTATCAAATCACGATGACATTGTGGCTGGCATATCCGCTGGCGATCTATTGCTAATAGACTTCACCGACAGCACGCTAGATGATGGCTTATATATCATTACCCTGGACGATGGCTGGATAGGTTACAGATTCTTTGAATGTAAACCATCGTTATATATGCGAGACAGCAAAAGCTCATATTTAGTTACTCCCGCCATGCTGGACAGCATAAAAGTAGTAGGTAAGGTTAAAGACATTTACCGATCAGTGAATAAGGGGGAGTAATCATGACTACAAGCAATATTAGAAGTATTCAGCAAGACGAAGTAGTAAAGCCATTATTTGAATCATTCCAGTGGCATCATAAGGAAGCGGAGCAAGTTAAGGTTGGAGGCGCGGAGTATGCTGATCTAGCTGGCAAGGTTAAAGATATAACACGCGGGTGCGCTGTCATCATGGAGTTAATCGAGTTTGATTATCTGCAAAGCGTCACAGGTGGGCAGCTTTTAATGAGTGACAGCGAAAGAGGAGATTTAAAGCGCCTAGCTATTCAATCATTAAAAATGCTTAATCAAGAAGCAGACAACGGGCTGGATTGGGTTTATGACAATCTGACAGACAAAGCAGGGAGAGGTAAATAATCATGGCTGTAATTAATGAAGAAGTAAGACACACAGCTGGAAAGCTAAACCCTCTTATTGGTGACAGCGCAACGGACACCATGAGCAAGGTTGCATCGGTATTGCATTACTTATCAGACATTAAAACTCTTGACGGCATATCACTTGATGATGATTCCGAATATGGTCATGAACTCATACTTAAAATGTGTAGGAAAGCTTTATTGTTTGATGTAGTTGGTGAAAGTCTACAAACAGATTAAAGATCAAGCCCACCGTCTAGCATTGGATTAATTACCCAATGCGAACGTGTAAGCCCTTCACTTGCATTGGCGGTGGCATTAATTAAATGAAGGTACATTTTGAAGGATGTACGCAGTGAAAAATCCAAAAGACTACATTCAGGAAACAAGTCCAAATAATCAAACAATAACCAGTCTAGCTTATTGGCTGACAGCGGAAGGTTTGGACAATCCAATATATGCGGCGTTACTACGAGACGCTATCAACACTTCAAGCGATGAAGAATTTGCAAAGGCTTTTGATGGGGCCACAAAAGAAGAAGCCACACACTTTCTGGCATCGTGGGAACTTTGCTATATGCCATTATGGGGAGCGCCTGAATTATCAAAGGCTATAGTGTTGTCTGATGAAGGACGTAATGAAGATTTAGCATTAAGAGCGATATTATTATCACAGGGTGTAGGTGAACTGCCTGATGTATTCACTCCAGACATAGGCATTAAGTGGGCAATGAATAGAGGTTATTTAATAGATGGAAGTATGTGCACATGGACTGGAGTTGTAAGCGGTATTTTTGGGCACCCGCATAACCAAACACAGTCAGTCACAGGAGATTCTCCATTAATACAAACTGAAAAGCCACAATTAAAAGGAATGACAAAGCTAGACATTGCAAAGGCTTTTGATGGCGTTTACTGGAGCTATGACAAATGGAATACTAATCTTGCAGATGCTCCGAAATGGTTAGAAGCAGCACGAGTAGCACGAGGCAGTAAAAAGCTACATGTGTCACATTTATGGAACCCTGTATTAATAGCGTTATCACTAATGGATAACCCTAGACATATAGATATTAAACGCCTCGATTCAGTGTTTATACGTCTTAAAGATTGGCAGAATGAATGGAATGAGAAAACAGAGTTGGAGCGATAACATACGGCACACCCATCCGGCATATATACGGCAATCCACCGCTGGAAGGTGCGTAAATACTAGCAATAACATACGGCTGTATGAGTAAAGAAAATGCCGTAAGAAATGATGAACCCACGTAAATACAAAACGAGGGTTCAAAATGGAAACGGTAACAAATCAAAAAGAAGTTAAGCACTTCATACCGCTGGAACTGGAAACACGAACAGCAATCCCCACAGACGCAGCAGCGTATCACTTAAACAGAAAATGTCAGACGCTTAGAGCATGGGCATGTCTGGAAAATGGCGCAATACGTCCTGTGCGCATCAATGGTCGTTTAGCTTGGAATGTTGCAGATATTAAAAACCTTCTTTCAGGAGGCAAATAACATGCAAGCGACATTAAATCTTGAGCTAGATAAAACAAAAGCCGATGGAGTGTTAGACGCACCCGCAACGGCTTTTAAAAATACCAAATCGAAACCAAAGTATAACACCAAGAAAGCCAGCATGTTACGTCTGTTCATCCGCCTGGGTGATCGCGGCCTCAACTGTTTTGAAGCTGCAAATAGTCATCATGACTATGTTCTTAGAACTACCGTATCAGACTTACAGCGTGATTATGACTTGGAGTTTACGCGCAAATATGAGCAGGTGCCCAATGCTTTCGGAACCATGACAGATTGCGTGCGTTATTGGCTTGATGATGTAAACAAAACTAAAGCATTAGAAATTCTCGGTATTGAGGGGGAAATCTAATGTATGGCAAAAACCTCACTCAAGGAAATCAAACACAAGCGAGACGGTGGTGGCGGAGCCGTTTTAATCGTGCCTCATTGCGTTTTAAACAGCGCAGCCTACCTCACACTATCAGGACGAGCAATAAAGCTGTTGTACGACATTGCTATGCAATACAACACCTACAACAACGGGGCATTACTAGCCTCGTGGCGTTACATGAGCGAAAAGCGCGGGTGGACATCTTCAGATTCGTTAGCAAAAGCGAAGGTGGAATTATTGGAGCGCGAATTGATAGTGCAAACAGTACAGGGGCAATTACCAAACAAGGCAAGCTGGTATGGCCTTACCTGGCTAGCATTAGACAAAATCAATGGCTTAGAGATAAATGCTACTCACTGGCCTCGTGGAGTTTATGCGAGGTGGCAGCCGACAACAACACACCCCAAACGCAAAGCACCTGCAAACATAAAAAACTGTCTAGTCCGTACATCGGACACATAGACCCCCTTATATATCCGTACATCGGACAAATGGCTATGGCTATATATCCGTACATCGGACTTATAAAGGGTGTTTTTCATGGGATCCCATATCCGTACATCGGACACCTTCTAGATATACCACTATATACAGCATTGATTGGGGATTGATTATGGCAATGACAGAGATGCAAGAAATCCCAGACGTTAAATATGCGCTTAGTGAAGATGGCAGTTTAGTAAACATTGAACAAGGCCACATGGAGCCTGTTTATATTCAGCTTCACAAAATACACATCAAGCATTTAGCAGAGATCATGAAAATTGGCTTCGATAAAGATAAAACTTCACCCATGTTGGTGGACTATCTAGAACAAATTAACGAGCAAGCTACACGCCTGTTTGAGTTTTTGGACAGCATACCTAATTCACACCCTAGAGGACTGGAACCAGAGGATTTAGTCATGGCTAGAAAGCTGATGATTGTTGCAAACAAAGCCTTGAGTTATTGGGGGGCTAATTGAGCAAATCAACCGACACAAAAACGCCCGTAACCATTGACGGAAAAAGCATGGAGCTTGTACCTCCCCCTGCAAAAATAGACCTCAAATCTATTGATGATGTTCGCCTTGAGATGGCGCGGGTGTACAGACAAATGAAGTCTGGAGAGATTGAAACCAGTGATGGGACGAAGCTAGTTTATGTATTAGGACAGATCGGCAAGATGATTGAAGTACACGACATTGAGAAGCGTATCGAGTTGTTAGAGGCTGGCGAAACTGGCAGCACTAGAAAGCTGGAGCCGTTAAAAGATGATGACTTTTTAGGATAGGAATAAACATGGCAAATTTCAAACAAAGATTAAAAGCACTTGAGCAGCGAGTGATTGAAGCAATGGAACCAGAACCAGCCATTGTGCAAATCATTTATGGAACTCGTACACCTGAACAGCAAACCGAGTATGAACAGGCTATTGCTGACGGTGTATTAGTGATTGAAATTGGTGTTAAAGATTGCAGTAAGGCGGCACGCAATGAACATTAAGCAAAGGTTAATAGCACTTGAACAGGTGAAAACTGACACGCTGGCAGAGCTGCCAATGATTGTTAGTGATGACAGTGCGGATGAAGAAATTAAACAGCTACAGCGTAACGGACGCAAGGTGTACCGCGAAAGTGACCCAGCACTGATAGAGGAGTTTATCTAATGTCTATTAAACAACGAGTAAAAGCATTAGAACTGCAATACAAAATTAGCATGGGTAAGGAGCCGTGGCTTACGTTTGATATTGATGGAAAGCCTACGCCAGAACAACAGCAAGCAATGAATGAAGCAGATCGGCAAGGGAAAACATATATCTGTTTCATTATGCCATACGACACTATTTACCTTAGTTTGCAGAGTGAGCCTCCACCATGGAAAGGTGGTAAAAAATGATAATGGAAAGCATAAAACTAGCATTAACTGAATGTCATGGTTTAGTGATGGCTGGAAAGTATAAAGACGCGAAGCCAAACATTAATAGACTGGTTAAGATTGGCAATAAAGACATTAAGCGGCTATGCGCTGGATTCTATTTTGCGGGTGGAGATATTCAGTTATCTATTGCAGCACACGAAAGCGCCGACACTTTAAACTGTGGCAACGTAGACAGCATAATGATATTAGGTAAGTGTTATCGCATAG
>Ga0208758_100558_pt1 | contig 11834 bp, 13 predicted proteins | sample LakWasM116_HOW13_2_FD_183930 | JGI IMG/M metagenome (GOLD analysis project Ga0208758, IMG submission 183930) | Freshwater sediment methanotrophic microbial communities from Lake Washington under simulated oxygen tension - Sediment Metagenome... | ecosystem: Environmental > Aquatic > Freshwater >...
ACAGAATTTTATATAACCAAAGAATCTCATACTCATGAGAAACATAGCAGATTTTGAATTTTCAGTTATTAAAAATTTATCATTCGTCGTCATCAAACAAATTCATATTAGATTCTTAGCACAGTAAAACGGATTTTTATATATCAGTTAGACGACTGGTCTAATCTATGCAATAATGCTCTTATGGGTAACAAACTTCCAACCACAAAATCTAGTGATACGCGTCAGCAAATCCTTGATACAGCCAAGGACATCATCCTCGGCAAGGGGTTTGCCGCAGTCGGCCTCAACGAGATACTTTCTACTGCCGGCGTGCCCAAGGGCTCGTTCTATCACTATTTCACATCCAAAGAGCAGTTTGGCGACGCTTTGCTCGAAGATTACTTTGACGGTTACCTGCACATGTTAGAGCACATGCTTAAAGATGACGGCAGCACTAATTTCAGCCGCCTGCTGGGATTTTTCCAGTTCTGGCTGGATACGCAGTCAAGTGATGCCACAACGGATAAATGTCTGGTAGTTAAATTGAGCGCAGAAGTGACGGATCTTTCCGAAGCCATGCGTATTACGTTGAAGAATGGTACCGATCGTGTGATAGCGCGCCTTACCAACTGCGTGCAAGAGGGCATCCGCCAAGGCGAGTTTCCGACAAATCTCGATGCAAAAACTGTCACGGCAGAGATCTACTATATGTGGATAGGCGCAACGCTTTTGACCAAGGTAGGCCGCACGCGTGCAGCCCTGGAATGCGCCATGAATGCCACGAAAGCAAGACTGGGGCTTGATTAAGTACGATCTTTTTTATTTGGCCTAATACTAGCCGACTAGTCTAATAACTGTAATTTTTAAGGAGTTTTGATGCTGAATTTTGATTTTTACAACCCGACGCGCATCGCTTTCGGCAAGGGCAAGGTCGCCGAAATCGACAAGTTGGTGCCTGCTGAGGCTCGCGTATTGATTGTTTACGGCGGCACTAGCGCCAAGAAGAATGGCACGCTGGATGAAGTCAAAGCCGCACTGGGCGGGCGTTATGCCGAAGAATTCAGCGGCATCGAGCCTAATCCGACTTATGAAACGCTCATGAAAGCCGTCTCTAAAATCAAGGCCAACAAGCTGGATTACCTACTGGCAGTCGGCGGTGGCTCGGTGATTGATGGCACAAAGTTTGTCGCGGCGGCGGTGTATGCCGAGGGCGACCCGTGGGAGATTTTGCTCCAGCGCGGTGCCAATGTGAAACAAGCCATGCCTTATGGCACGGTGCTGACCTTGCCAGCGACAGGCTCGGAGATGAACGACGGCTCGGTGATTTCACGCACCGAAACCGCATCCGGCTTACACGACAAGCTCCATTTCACCAGTGAGCATGTGTTTCCACAGTTCTCCGTGCTCGACCCGAGCAAGTGCTACAGCCTGCCGCCGCGCCAGTTGGCCAACGGCGTGGTGGATGCCTACACGCATATTATGGAGCAATACCTGACCTACCCAGTGGAAGCGCGCGTGCAGGACCGCTTTGCCGAAGGCCTGTTGCAAACGCTGATTGAAATCGGCCCGAAAGTTCTGCAAAACCCACAAGATTACGATATGCAGGCCAATTTCATGTGGGTCGCCACGCTAGCCTTGAATGGCTTGATCGGCTCTGGTGTGCCGAGCGATTGGGCGACGCACATGATAGGCCACGAAATAACCGCGCTGCATGGGTTGGATCACGCACAGTCGCTGGCTATCATATTACCGACTATGCTCAGCCTGCGCCGCGATGTCAAGCGCGCCAAGCTGCTGCAATACGCCGAGCGCGTCTGGCATATCAGTGAAGGTACAGAGGATGCTCGTATCGAAGCGGCTATCCAGAATACCCGCGCTTTTTTCGAGAGCCTCAGCGTGCCTACGCGCTTATCCGCCTACAACATCGGTGCGGATGCCATTCCTGCCCTGCTGGCGCAACTTGAAAGTCATGGCATGGTCAAACTCGGTGAGCATCAGGATGTGACGCTGGATAAGAGCAGGGAGGTGCTGGAAGCGAGTATTTAGATTTTTAGTAGGGTGGATAAAGCGCGATAGCGCGTATCCACCACCTTCGTGTTTTATTTTTTTATTAGGAGCAATCATGAGCAACAAGTTAGCCCTGTATGTACGTCTGCACGCCAAGCCAGGTAAGGAAGCAGCACTGGAAGCATTTCTGAAATCCGCACTGCCGCTGGTGGAAAACGAGCCGGAAACCGCTACCTGGTACGCACTCAAATTCGGCCCTGCCACCTTTGGCATTTTTGACACCTTTATGGATGAACATGGCCGACAAGCGCATTTGACCGGGAAAATCGCTGAGGCACTGATGGCGAATGCCGCAGACTTGTTGGCCGAGATGCCGGTGATCGAAACCGTGGATTTACTGGCAGTCAAAGGCCAGGCATAAATCAGTTTTTGGCTACGTAGATAGCTCCTTCCCTGGTTATTTCGGGCCTACACTGGCACATCGCTTTCCTCCCTTTTGTGATGTGCCAGCGTTTTTTCTTATAGAGCAGAATGTATACACCTAATCCAAATCAATCGCCGACAGCCAACCGCGGCTGGCAGCGTGTATTCCAGCGCGGCAAACTCACACTCGGCATCATGTTCCCGATCGAGGCCTTCGAGCGCGACCAGCCGACCATGCACAACCAGGTAGCGCTGGCGCAGTTTGCCGAAAAATCCGGTTTTGCCAGCCTCGGTTTTCGTGATGTGCCGCTTAAAGACCCGAATTTTGGCGATGTCGGCCAAATATTCGACCCCTGGGCCTATCTCGGGTACATGGCCGCGCAAACCTCAGAAATCGCATTGTTAACGGCGTCCATCATTCTGCCGTTACGTCACCCGATTCATATCGCCAAAGCCGCCGCCAGCATAGACCGTCTGTCTAATGGCCGATTATTAATGGGTGTTGCTACGGGTGACAGAGTGGTGGAGTTTCCGGCCTTTAATGTAGATTTTGAGTCGCGCGGTGCGATGTTTCGAGAAGAAATCGAGTTGCTCAAGATCTATTGGTCAGAGTTATTTCCGCAAGTCAGTAGTAGCTTCGGCGATCTGCAAGCTGCCGATGTGATCCCCAAGCCGATCGCTTCGCATGTACCCTTGCTTGTTACTGGCCACAGCCAGCAGGATTTGGCTTGGATAGCGCGAAACGCTGATGGCTGGATGAGCTACCCTCGCAATATTGAGGCACAGGCCCAAGTGGTGGCGCGCTGGCGTGATTCCGTTGAAGCAGAACTACCAGGACAATACAAACCATTTACACAGTCTTATTTTATTGATCTTGCCGACAGCCCGAATGAAGCAGCAACGCCTATTCATCTGGGTCACCGGCTCGGCAGGAATGCCTTGCTGATGCATCTGCGTGCTAGCAAACGCATTGGTGTAGATCACTTGATATTCAATTTGAAATATGGAAAACGTGCAGCTGACGAAGTGCTGCAGGAACTGGCAGAGTTCGTGCTGCCAGAATTTATGTGACACATAAGCGCAGGCGAGGATGCCTGCGCCACTAAAACAGGAGACACCATGAAAGCCGTTGCATTAACCAGATATTTACCTATCAGCGATCCTGAATCACTGATGGACGTCGAATTGCACAAACCCGTGGCAACCGGTCGCGATCTTCTGGTGAAGATCCACGCCATTGCAGTCAACCCTGTCGATACTAAGGTGCGTAAGCCTAAAGACAAGCTGGAAATAACACCCAAAATTCTAGGTTGGGATGCCGCTGGTGAAGTCGTCGAAGCCGGGCCAGATTGCACGCTGTTCAAGACTGGCGACAAAGTGTTTTATGCGGGTGACATCACGCGCTCGGGCTGCAATGCCGAATACCAGCTCATAGATGAGCGCATAGTCGGGCACATGCCGCAGAGCTTGAGTTTTGAGCAGGCGGCAGCTTTGCCGCTGACCGCAGTGACAGCTTGGGAATCACTGTTCGACCGCCTGGGCATTGCGCTTGATATAGCGCAGAACCGCAATAAAAACCTGCTTATCATAGGCGGTGCGGGCGGCGTGGGTTCGATTGCCATCCAACTCGCGAACAAACTGGCGGGATTGACCGTGGTAGCCACGGCATCGCGGCCTGAGACCGTACGCTGGGTGCAGGAATTAGGCGCACAGTATGTCATCAATCATAAGCATGACCTAGTGACGCAAATGCGCGAAATCGGCATTCCCCAACCAGATTATATTTTTTGCTGCAACGATACCGATGGCTATTTTTCTGTCATGGCCGAGCTCATCAAGCCGCAAGGCAAGATTTGCTCGATTGTCGAAACCGCACAGCCGGTGGACCTTAATCTGCTCAAGAATAAGAGCGCGACCTTCGCATGGGAGCTGATGTTTACACGTTCCATGTTTCAGACCGCCGACATGACAGAACAGCACCTTATCCTCGACCGCATTGCCAAACTGGTGGATGAGGGTGTGCTGAAGACCACGCTCAATGAAACCCTATCACCCATCAATGCTACCAATCTGCGTAAGGCGCACGCTCAGCTCGAAGCAGGTGGCACCATAGGCAAGATCGTGTTGAAAGGCTGGCATTAAATTATAAATAGTATTTTCACACTATTTTTTACATTATCAGGAGATAAAAATGTCACGTGTCGTCAGATTCCACCAAACCGGTGGGCCAGAAGTATTACAGATAGCAGATGAACAAGTCGCCTCACCAGGCAAGGGTGAGGTGCAGATCAAGGTGCATGCCATCGGACTCAATCGTGCCGAAGTCATGTTTCGCAATGGTCAGTATCTGGAAACACCGCAACTGCCAGCGAGGCTCGGCTATGAGGCGGCAGGCATAATCAATGCGGTGGGCGAGGATGTGACTGATTTCAAGATAGGTGATGCGGTCAGCACGGTTCCGGCGTTTTCGCAGAATCAGTATGGCGTGTATGGTGAGTTGGCGAATGTGCCCGCATTTGCCGTGGTCAAGCATCCACCATCACTTTCTTGGCCGGAAGCTTCCGCCATCTGGATGCAATATATGACTGCCTACGGCGCATTGGTGGAGTTTGCCGATACCAAAGTCGGTGAGTTTGTGCTGATTCCGGCGGCATCCAGTAGCGTGGGTGTGGCAGCTATCGAGATTGCCAATCTACTTGGTGCCATTCCTGTTGCTTTGACGCGCACCAGCAGCAAGCGCGAGGCTTTGCTCAAGGCCGGTGCCAAGCATGTGATTGCGACGGAAGAACAAGACCTGGTGACCGAAGTGAACCGCATTACCAATAATAAAGGTGCACGCGTGGTGTTAGATCCGGTTGGCGGGCCGACCATCAGCAAACTGGCAGAAGCGACAGCCCAAAGCGGCATTATTTTCCAGTATGGCGCGCTAAGTACAGAGCCGACGCCATTGCCGCTGTTCCCCGTGCTCGCCAAGCAATTAACCATACGCGGGTATACCCTATTTGAAATCAGCACTCATCCTGAACGCATGGCACGCGCCAAAGCCTTCATTGTGCAAGGGTTGACTGAAGGCAAGCTGAAACCGCTGGTGGCCAAAACCTATCCGCTAGCGCAGATTGTCGAAGCACACCGCTATATGGAATCCAACCAGCAGATCGGCAAAATTGTGGTGACAGTTTAGCACTATTAGCAACTGCATAGGCGCTTTGCAGTCGGTTGGGCAGTCAAGTTTGAGTGCCGAAATGAAGCCTCCACGATGAAAGTATACAAACATAGAATCTGGGGGCGTTAATGGTGGATTTTGTTTAGCAAGCTCACCCTAACCCTTTAGCGGGACGCCTGACGGTGCTCATGCATTTAACTAATGAAGGTCAGTTAAGGGACGATTAGAGTCGGTTATTCTAACAGCTCATATAATTCTAAAGAGAAAGTCAGCTTAATCCTGTCTACTTTCAGTTTAAGGATATTAGGAGTATTTGAACTGCTATTTTAACTTTATTCCGGGATGGGGTTTTATGAAGGTCGAAAATGGATTCCGCGATGACATTCTGACTGTATCAGCAATCTTAATTCTACTTTTTATTTATGAGCATATATGACCCATAGCTGAACTTCATATATATATTCAAAACAACTCTTCACATTTATGCATTTAAATGTGACAATGTATGCAACTTAAATTAAAGAGGCATATATGAACGTATCGTCATTATTTGAAAAAGTCCAATTAGGCGACTTGTTTTTACCCAATCGAATTGTATTACCGCCATTAACTCGCTGCCGTAGCTCTCAACCGGGAAATGTGCCAAATGAATTAATGGCAAGTTACTATAAACAACGCTCTACTGCAGGTTTTATGGTTACAGAAGGTACACAGATTGAAACACGTGGGCAAGGCTACGCTTGGACACCAGGCATACACTCAGAGGAGCAAATAGAAGGTTGGAAGAAAGTAACGAACGCTGTACACGAAAGTGGTGGAATTATTTTTTGCCAACTTTGGCATGTTGGCCGAGTATCCCATTGCGAGTTACAACCAAACGGAGATGCACCAGTAGCACCATCAGCCATTCAAGCTAAGTCTGTAAAGGTATTCATCGAGACTGGACCTGGCGAAGGTGCTTTGGTTGAACCAAGCATGCCTCGTGAACTGACAACCGAAGAAGTTAAAGAATTGGTTAAGGTATATCGTCAAGCTGCTAAAAACGCAAAGTTGGCTGGATTTGACGGTGTTGAGCTTCATTCCGCTAACGGTTATTTGCTAAACCAATTCATTTCTGAGCACACGAATCACAGAACGGACGAATACGGTGGCTCGCTAACCAATAGACTTCGCTTTTTAAGAGAGGTTACTGAAGCTGTTATCGACGTGTTTGGGCGTAATCGAGTAGGTGTAAGATTCGCTCCACTGTTTACCACCACTACAGAAGACCGCGTTTATCTTGGCCTAGTAGAAAGTAACCCTCATGAAACCTACATTCGTGCTGCTGAAATGTTGAATGATCTTGGTATTGCATACATATCGATCGCAGAGGCAGATTGGGACAACAGCCCAGACTTGCCTGAAACATTTAGACGTGATTTACGTAAAACATTTGAGGGTGCGATAATTTATGCAGGTCGTTATACCGTAGAGAAGGCACTGACAGTAAATTCAAAAGGCTACGGTGATTTATATGCATTTGGTAAACCATTTATAGCAAACCCCGATTTACCGTATCGAATTCTAAAAGGATTATCGTTTAATCAAGTGCATAATCATACTCTTTATGGTGGTGGTGAAGCAGGATACATTGATTATCCATTCAGCACATAATGATCAACTTTAATAGTGGGCTTTCCCACTGGCAATAAGGTGAGAGTAAGATGGATTTAAATGAAGCATTAAAAATGCTAGCTAACCCTACAAGACGTGCAATATTGGCTTGGTTAGCTAATCCTAATGAGGCGTTTAAGGACTACACACAACTTTACCCATACGAGATGTATGGGGTGTGTGCAAGCTTGATTCAGGACAAGGTTGGGCTATCGCAACCTGCCACATCATTATGTTTGAAAGCGTTGCAAGATGCGAACTTGGTCGAATCAACTAAGGTTGGTAAATGGACATACTACAAACGTAACTCGACGGTGGTAGAGCAAGTTCTAGCTACCTTACGTGAAGTATTAAGTGAATAGTGAGGTTGTTATGTCTAGCGGAACTCTAATCAATCAAATAGACCAAATTAGCTCAAATTTGAATGACTGCTATGGGCCGATTACAGTCTGTTAGCTTCTTTAGTTGACCGTCCGCTTTGCGGATTTATATGACAAGTGGTTAGCATGCAATTTTGTAGTCATTGATGTGAATGAAGAATTCGTATGGTAAATGAGTCATCGGGGAGCAGCTTCACTCTTCAAAAAACCATCAGGCGCCAGCTGAAGCATTTCTCTGGCTTGCTTAGTATCTGCAGATAGCCATGGTAAGTATTGATTATTTTTTAATACCAACACTGATCGCTTTTCATCCTCAGGTTTGTGAAAATGCTTCATTACAACGTGTCCATCTGCGTTTATAGTCAACATGGAAAATGAAAAGATTACCTCACCTGTATCCGTATCAACAAAGCGCTCCCAAATTGATGCAATGCATGTGGGCTCGTTATCAGCTCTGTGTATACCCCATCTCAATGCTTTTCCCGTTTCCCAATTCGGCTCATAGAATCTATTAACAGGCACTATTCCGAATCTACGTTCACGCCATGCTGTTCTATAACTTGGTTTTTCATGTACGGTTTCACTACGTGCGTTATAGGTTCGCAATCCAAACTTCTTTTTGTCAGTTGCCCAATGTGGTACCAACCCAAATTGAGCTAGTTCACATTTAGGCTTTCCATCTTTTAGATAGATGAAAGGTGCAGGATAAGTCGGATAAGCCTCTTCACGCCATGGCGTATCGGGTAATTCGCAATCAAAGTATTCTTTTAGCCAGTTGGCATGATGAATCTTAATTGGCTGAAAATTGCTACACATGATTAATGATTATAATCACAACCATTGAGATATTAGGAATTATGTTATGGCAGATCTGCAAACATTTAGCGAATACATGAAAGTCGAAGCGGAATTAATGAAGCTTGCTACTAAAGATGATGTTTTAGAAGCTGCAAGACTTCTTGCGCTTAATCTAGCGCATTACGAGCTAAAGTATGGTGAGTTACCTCTAGACGAAGTGCTAGCCACTCTTGCTACGGATCACCCAAATCATGAGCAAGTTGAATTGCTTAACAAAGGTATGCAGAATCTGATTGGGATGCTAGGTAACCAAATCCAAGGATTGGATCAGAGAACGCTTAACTAGCTACTCTGCCCTCTTTAGCTTCCTGAAATCCCATGGCGGTATTGGATATGCATCTATCCAGAGACCTACCTGATTAGCTTCTGCTTCTTGTTGCGCTTGCACATAAGTAATTCGGTCCTCTTGAACTAACTCACTCTTATACTTTTTATAGAACCAAGCCATGCCGCGTTTAATTTGCTCGAAGTTAATATCTTCATCGTTTAGCAAAACTTTGCCTACCTTACGGCCGTATCGGTCTTCTTTGTGCCACTCCACATCTACCTGTTGATTAAACACCATATCCGATAAAGACTTCTTAGAGACATTCCCAAAGGCTTGTTTCCTCTCTGGTGCGTCAATACCACCTAACCTTATCTTGTGTTGCGTATTGGTGCTATCTAACACGGTGATGGTGTCACCATCGACAATACCTACAACACGGCCTGACAAAACCTCTGCATAAGCAGACTGAATCAATATTAGAGTTACTACTAAGCATTTCCAAATCATCAAAAGAGCACCTATATTTTTGTATTTTTTGTACAAGATATTTTATCTGAGTATTTATTGTAAATTCACTTTACTTGGATTTGATTATTGTTACAATATCCAAATGGAAAACGAATTAGAAAACATTAAAGCGAAAAGAGGCGGATACCGCGAGGGATCGGGCCGCAAAGCTGGCTCTGGTAAATTCCAAGAGACTACTAAAGTCATTCGGGTCCCTACAAGCCAAGAACCTGTCATCGCTGACTTTTTAAAAGCCTATGCGCGTAAACAGCAAACCCAAGACTACAAAGTAGACATAGATCCCGTTGGTGATTTTATATTGCCCTTGCTACACCAAAAACCTATCCATATCCCCCTATTCAACTCTAAGGTTCCAGCAGGGTTTCCTAGTCCTGCCGATGACCATGTGGAAGCACGATTAAGCCCTGATGATTATCTAATCGAGCAGGCAGACGCCACGTTCTTTGTAACGATATCAGGCTACTCAATGATTGATGCTGGTTTATTGCCTGGCGATAAAGCTGTGGTAGACCGTTCTAAACTGGCATCGGTTGGCGATATTGTCCTTGCGATTGTCGATGGGGAATTCACCATAAAAACTTTAGGGCGTTCAAAAGATGGTTCTCCCCTACTACTACCAGCTAACAAATCAGGTGAATACAAACCGATTGAAGTGAAAAAGCATATGCATGTGGAAGTATGGGGTGTGGTGACTGGATCGTTTAGGAAGTATAAGTAAATTTGTCTGCCGACTGGGCTTGTACTTAGTCTACATAAACAAAAAGCCTAGCAATCGCTAGGCTTTAGGCAGTACCTGATTCAATATTATTTGTTCATTACGTACATGGTTACTTCAAAGCCAAAACGCATTTCTGTAGCTGCTGGTGTTGTCCACATAATAAGTGTTTGTCTGTTTGAACCGACGAGATGTCTTGTTCGTATGTAGGTATTATGCGCCCCGGTTAGAAATGTACGCTATCACTCATCATGAATGAAGACTGCGTAATTTCATGAGTAGTGCCTACGTCACTATGTTGTATTGTTGAATGTCTATTGAGATATGAATGCACCATCTAAAGCCACCACGCAATATCGCACTTATTGATGTGAATAACTTTTACGTCTCGTGTGAGCGCGTATTCAATCCTAAACTTATCAACAAGCCTGTGGTGGTGTTATCCAATAATGATGGTTGTGCTGTGGCTAGAAGTAATGAGGTGAAAGCACTGGGGGTGGGCATGGGTGCACCTTGGTTTAAGTTTAAAGACTTAGCCAAACAGCACGGTATCATTGCTTACTCATCTAACTATGCTTTGTATGCCGATATGAGCAATCGGGTCATGTCTATCCTCAGGCAGTTTAGTCCAGACCAAGAAATTTATTCCATAGATGAATCCTTTTTAGATTTAACTAGCTTTCAATCTCGTGACTTAATCAGCTATGGCCAACAGATGCGCAAACGTATCTTGCGGTGGACTGGGTTACCAGTATGCGTAGGTATAGGCCCAACCAAGACACTAGCCAAGCTTGCTAATCACTGCGCAAAGAAGCGCACGCCGTTTAATAGCGTGTGTAACTTCAATACGATGAATGATACTGAGTTAAACCAGATACTGAGTGAGATAGCCGTGGGTGAAGTGTGGGGTGTCGGTAGAAAGTTAGCCCCCAAGCTCAATGCATTAGGTATTCATACCGTATTAGATTTAAAACAAGCCGATCCAGAGCAATTAAGGCAGCAGTTCAGCGTTGTGATGGAAAAGACCATCCGCGAGCTAAACGGTACAGTGTGTATTGAGATGGAAGAAATTGCACCACCTAAGAAGCAAATATTGAGTTCTCGTAGTTTTGGTCATCCCGTGCGTGATTATCAAAGCTTGGCCGAGTCTATTACCTTATATATGAGCCGCGCAGCAGAGAAACTCCGAAAGCAGCAATCCTTTGCAGGATCGGTGTATGTTTACATCAGAACCAGTCCATTTAGAGAACAAGATCCGTTCTACAGTAATGGCATGACTATACCCATCACCTCTCCCACTAATGACACTATGCAACTAGTGAATATTGCGATCTGGATACTTAAACGCATTTACAAGCCTAACTTTAACTATGCGAAAGCGGGGGTTATGCTAGGAGAGTTGGTTCCAGCACAAGGGGTGCAGAGTGATCTGTTTAGCTTGGTGCAAACCTCGCATAAATCTACAAAACTTATGCTGGCCATGGATGCTATCAATAAGAAGATGGGGAAAGAGTCTATCAAGCTTGCCAGTGAAGGTTTTAAGAGGCCTTGGAAGATGAAGCAGGAAAACAAGAGTCCGTCCTATACGACGAAATGGGATGATTTGATTAATGTATTACGCTAATTGATTAATCAGAGTCAGCAATCAAAATGATAGTTTAGATTGATTAGCTATCTGATTTTATTTAATGAGTACCCTGTCTGATGTTGCAAATAAAAACCGTTTGTCTTGGCCACAGCAAATGTGGCTTTCTACTGCCATCAGTTTTCATACAGCAATTTCTACGGTGGATTCGTACGAGTTTATCCGAATCATAAAGTGTGATTGTGTTTTCACTCATTGCCCTCACAATAGTC
>Ga0208758_100561_pt1 | contig 11803 bp, 9 predicted proteins | sample LakWasM116_HOW13_2_FD_183930 | JGI IMG/M metagenome (GOLD analysis project Ga0208758, IMG submission 183930) | Freshwater sediment methanotrophic microbial communities from Lake Washington under simulated oxygen tension - Sediment Metagenome... | ecosystem: Environmental > Aquatic > Freshwater >...
ATGCACGCAAATCACACGCCATTCTTTATGTGTACAGCCTGGATGTAGAAGTTAAAAACGAGGCGAAAATTCTCGCCAAATTCCGCAAAGATGCTCACATCAAGCCGGCACCTGACACCGAATACAAGTTCGTGGCAACTGCGACTGATGAAGCACTTTCACCTCAACCCTCCCCCTTAAATGGAGAGGGATTAAATATTAAGCCACGCCCGGTTGTAATCGGCTTTGGCCCCGCCGGTATTTTTGCGGCACTGATCCTGGCGCAATCCGGCCTCAGGCCCATCGTGCTGGAGCGCGGCAAAGCGGTACGCGAGCGCACCAAAGACACCTGGGGCCTGTGGCGCAAAAGCAAGCTAAACCCGGAATCGAACGTACAGTTCGGCGAAGGCGGCGCCGGGACTTTTTCAGACGGCAAACTATATAGCCAGATCAAAGACCCCAAGCATTATGGCCGCAAGGTGATACAGGAATTTGTAAAAGCCGGCGCCCCGGAAGAAATCATGTACGTCAGCCACCCGCATATCGGCACCTTCAGGCTGGTGGGCATGGTGGAAGAAATGCGCAACACCATTATCGGGCTTGGCGGTGAAATCCGCTTTGAAAGCCGCGTCGATGACATTGAACTCAGCCAGGAGCAGGATGGCCAGAATCAGGTACAGGCCGTTATACTGCAAACCGGTGAGCGTATTGCAACCAGGCACCTGGTGCTGGCCGTGGGTCACAGTGCACGCGACACGTTTGAGATGATCTACAAACGTGGCATTTTTGTAGAAGCCAAACCGTTCTCTATCGGCTTCCGCATCGAGCATCCGCAATCGCTGATAGACAGAGCCAGATACGGCAAGAGCTATAGTGAGGACTTGCTCACTAAACTGGGTGCAGCTGATTACAAACTGGTGCATCACGCCAAAAACGGTCGCTCGGTTTACAGCTTCTGCATGTGTCCCGGCGGCACGGTGGTAGCGGCCGCTTCTGAACCTAACCGGGTGGTAACCAACGGCATGAGCCAGTACTCGCGCAATGAACGCAACGCCAATGCCGGCATCGTCGTCGGCATTACGCCGGAAGTCGACTACCCGGGTCACCCGCTTGCAGGCATGGAATTGCAGCGCCAGCTTGAAGGCAATGCTTTTGTGCTTGGCGGCAGTAATTACAATGCGCCGGGTCAGCTGATCGGCGACTTCCTCGCCAACCGGCCTTCAACCAGATTCGGCGAGGTCACGCCGTCCTATACACCGGGCGTGCATCTTACCAACCTGGATACCGCACTGCCTGAATTTGCGATCACAGCCATGCGTGAAGCGATTCCCGAATTTGCAAAACAGGTTAAAGGCTTTGACCTGGCCGATGGCGTACTTACAGGCGTAGAAACACGCACCTCCTCGCCGATCCGCATCAAGCGTGATGAAGCGTCACTGCAGAGCATCAATACCAGAGGCTTATACCCATGCGGCGAAGGTGCGGGTTATGCCGGAGGCATTCTGTCAGCCGGAGTTGATGGCATCAAGGTGGCAGAGGCCGTGGCTTTAAGCATCTGCTCACAGGCAGCCTGATATGAAAAAATCCCGCTTGCTCAAGGCATGCCTGGTTCGCAGACCATGCACGCCAAGACTTTTAACGCAGCCAGGTAAGGCTTTATCAACTGACACCGATTAAACCGCTGTTGTAATTCAGTTTGTTACTATTGCCGATTTAGGCGTAAAGTTGAAACTCCATCTGACTACTAAGGAGAACTTTGATGAAAGTAAACGTTGGCGGTGTAGATCGTATCGTACGTATTGTTGCAGGACTGGCGCTGATTGCCTGGGTCTTGTTTGCAAACGGGCCAACATGGGCCTGGATTGGGATTGCACCGCTGGCTACCGGCCTGCTGAATTTCTGCCCGGCTTACAGCATATTAGGGATCAATACCTGCAAAACCAAATAAAGCGCTAATACAACCCCCATACCCCCATAAAATCAAAGCCAAGCAATAGCAATACCATAGGCCTACGCCATAAAAAAAGCGGTGGAATAACCCACCGCTTTTCTGTTTTATAGCCTGTCAGTATTACACCCTGACAGTATTACGCCCTCACTGTTACCGCAATCACTACTGCCTGATCAGGTAATCAAATGCGCCCAATGAAGCCTTTGAACCCTCACCCATCGCAATAATGATCTGTTTATAAGGCACGGTCGTCACGTCACCCGCAGCAAACACACCAGGCAATGAGGTCTGGCCGTGTGCATCCACCACAATTTCATTGAACTTGCTTAACTCTACACCGCTGGTTCTGAGCCAATCAGTGTTCGGCAACAGCCCGATTTGCACAAAAACCCCGGCCAATTCAATCGTGTGTAACGCTTTGGTTTCACGGTCGCGGTAGATCAGGCCGTTCACTTTCTGGTCTACACCGGTAATTTCCGTCGTTTCCGCATTCAGGATCACCGTCACGTTTTTCAATGTGAATAATTTATTCTGCAGAATCGCATCCGCAGTCAGCTTATTGCTATGCTGAATCAACGTAACATGGCTCACAAAACCGGCCAGGTCAATTGCCGCCTCAACCCCGGAGTTACCGCCGCCGATCACGGCTACATGTTTGCCTTTAAACAAAGGGCCGTCACAGTGCGGGCAATAAGCTACGCCTTTGCCGCGGTACTCCTTTTCACCCGGAATATTCAGCTCTTTCCAGCGTGCGCCGGTGGCTACGATCACGGCTTTGCTTTTAAGCGTTGCGCCGCCTTCGAGTTTCACTTCAATAAGCTGGCCGGAACCAGCTGCAGGTGCATTCAATGACTGCGCACGCTGCAGACGCATTACATCCACGCCGTAGGAAGTAACATGCTCTTCAAACGCCGCCACCAGTTTTGGCCCTTCCGTTTCCTTAATGGAAATGAAGTTCTCAATCGCCATCGTATCCATGACCTGGCCGCCGAAACGGTCTGCCACCACACCGGTTTTAATGCCTTTACGCGCAGCATAAATCGCTGCAGATGCACCGGCAGGGCCACCGCCCACCACCAGCACGTCAAACGCCTCTTTTGCATCCAGCTTTTTGGCTTCGCGCGCTTGTGCGCCTTTATCCAGCTTAGGCAGGATTTCATCCACTCCCATACGGCCTGCACCGAACTCTTCACCATTCAGGTAAATGGTCGGCACGGCCATGATATTGCGGTCGGAGACTTCTTTCTGATACAAAGCGCCATCGATCATGACATGCGTGATGTTCGGGTTAATCACCGCCATCAAATTAATAGACTGCACGACTTCCGGGCAGTTATGGCAGCTCAGTGAAATATAGGTCTCAAAGTGAAACTTGTCCTCGAGTGCGGCGATCTGTGCGATTTTCTCTGCTTCCAGTTTAAGCGGATGCGCGCCTACATGCAGCAAAGCCAATACCAGTGAAGTAAATTCATGTCCCATCGGAATACCGGCAAAGCGAATACCCACCTCTTTTGCAGCGTCTTTGTGTCCAGCGGCACGTTTGACGGCAAATGACGGTTTGCGCGCATCTTCTTCATGCGTCAGCGTAATCTTGTCAGACATGGCGGCAATTTCTTCCAGCAGGGCTGACATCTCTTTCGCACCGGCGCTGTCATCAAGCGAAGCAGCCAGCACAATCGGCTCTCTGAGCATTTGCAAATAGGTTTGAAGCTGAGTTTTGATAGTGGTATCTAATGCCATGGTTAATCTCTTTGGTATCTGAATTTTGAAAAAAATAGCCTTATCTTATGGATAAAGCTATCGGTCGGGATGCATCCCCAGGCTTTTGACCCGGGGCTTGCTAATCATTTAAAAGCGGTTACTTAGATCTTGCCTACCAAGTCCAGTGAAGGCGTAATCGTGCTGGCACCTTCCTGCCATTTAGCCGGGCATACCTGGCCTGGGTTAGCTGCAGTAAATTGTGCCGCTTTTAACTTGCGCAGGGTTTCTTTTACATCACGTGCGATTTCGTTGCTGTGGATTTCCACGGTCTTGATCACGCCTTCAGGATTGATCACGAAAGTACCGCGTAATGCCAGGCCTTCTTCATCAATATGCACGTCAAATGCACGTGTCAATTGGTGTGTAGGGTCGCCAACCAGCGGGAATTTCGCTTTACCCACAGCCGGTGAAGTTTCGTGCCAGACTTTGTGTGAGAAATGAGTATCGGTGGTTACGATATACACTTCTGCACCCGCTTTTTGGAACTCTGCGTAGTTATCGGCAGCATCTTCAACTTCTGTCGGGCAGTTAAAAGTAAATGCAGCCGGCATGAAAATTACAACAGACCATTTACCTTTCAGGCTTGCGTCAGTCACTTCAATGAAGTTGCCGTTGTGGAAAGCCTGGGCTTTAAATGGTTGAATCTGAGTGTTGATTAATGACATCATTTTTTCCTTATATTGAATAAAAAATCAGTGGTTGATGAAAAGTTCTATAAATTCATGATTCGAATTATAGAGAGGTTACAAAATTAAGTACAATATATCATTTTAATGGTATTGATAAATTTAACTTATCAATAAAAGAATTGCTGTCCTCCGCAGCCTATGCCGCAGATCGCTTAAATATTATCAATTCATGCAGTCAATCAGGTGACTGCCATTGACCTGCGCAGCCTGATTAACGGCCAGCTAGGCCTGAGTAACAGCAATATCCTGGGTTGCAGTTTCACCATGGTTATCGTGCCATGTCACGGCGACGATGTCACCGACCTTTGCACCTTTCAGCCTGAAGGTCAGATAGGGGTTCTTGGATATGCCGGTGCCCCACTGCGCTTCCAGCACAGGTTTGCCATTAAGCGTAGCCGTCAGCAATTGCACAAAGTGGGCAGGAATCAGCCTGTCAAAGTCGTCTTTCCTGCGGCCGGTCTCCATCGGGTGGCTCATCAGCACTTTGACTTCCACCACATCGCCCTTAAGCTGGGCACGCATCTTCATGTTATCCATATACAAACCTCAAACTATCAGCCACAGCCATTTTCAAGCACAACCACATTTTTCGCCGCGGTAAAATAGCGTTCACCGGCTTTCACCACTATTTTAATGTCCGAGGTTTCCGCCATCTTGATGCGTGTCACGACATAGGGTTCCGCGCCATTGCTGAAGATAAAATTGGCAATCAGCGGTGTTGGGTTTTTCTCTACGAATATCGCAATCGCTTCGGTATTCGCAATCGCGCTTTTGACTTCCACCTGCACAATCGCACCATTCTCCGCACGGTCAGGTGCAATAATCTGGATATCCGCACTTGGGATTTCTGCATGAATATCCAGGTTTTTTCTGGCAGCATCGAGCCGCACCGCCTCGAATGCAGCTTTGTTCCATAGCGCTGCCAGCGCCCTGGCCGGCATGAGGGCGATAAATGCTGCCACACCCAATAAAAAATCTCTACGCTGCATTGTGCTAACCTTTAAATTGTACTGACTTTGAAATCGTGCTGACTTTTAAGTTGCACTGGTCTTTAAGATTTCGGTTTCTTATCATCACCTAACATTTGCCGCAATTGCTTCAGGCGCGCTTCCACGATGGAGGTCTGGTAAAAATCACCATCACTGGCCTTAGCTGCCAACTCCATCTGCTCGATAGCCCGCGCCAGGTCATATTTCCTGTAATACGCTTCGCCTTGCGCCTGGTGGCTCAACAATACCTTATTCTGCATAGTATAGGCCTTCGCCAGCAAATCGTAAAAATACGCATCATCCACATAGCGGCTCTGCTTCGATAAAACCAGCCGTACGGCATTATCCGGCTGCTTGATGGCCAGAAAATGCTCGGCATAGCCATAAATCAATGCCCGGTTATCCGGATAACGCGTGAGTGCAGATGCATATTTGGCTGCGGCACTCTGCGGGTTGTTTCTGGCAACTTCCATCCTTGCGGCTAAGTTTTCTATCATGGCATGCGGCGGCGCGTTTTTCTTGAGCCAGGCAAGCTCTTTCTCAAGCTTGGCATATTCGCTCTTACGCAGCAGGGCTACCGCCAGCCCATAATGCTCCGCCGCCTCATTGCTGTAACGATGCTCACGGATATTCTGTTCGAACACGCCGATCGCAGCATCAGGCGTTGTATAAGTGGCGCGCAGTTTTGCACGAACCAGCTGAAACTCAAGGCTATCGGCCACTTGCCGGTACGGCATCTGCTCAACCCGGTTGGTCACGTCTGCAATACGCTCCGATGTTAACGGGTGCGTACGCAGGAAACTGGGGGTGCTGCCCTCCGAAAACCGCGATCCGCGCTGCAAGGTATTAAAGAAGGCAGGCATCGCCCGCACATCGAACCCACCGCTGTCCAGAATCTGCAAGCCGATACGGTCAGCTTCACGCTCATGCTCACGCGTATAATCAAGCTGATTCTGCACACCAAGCGCGCTCACAGTGGTAAATGCGCCGGTCGCTAGCTGCGGATTGGCACGCGCCATCAGCAATGCCAAGGCAAGCCCGGCAATATTCTTCAGGGTGTCGGTCTTCTGCGAGGCCAGCATACGCGCCAGATGGCGCTGCGTTACGTGGCCGATTTCATGGCCCAACACGCTTGCCAGCTCAGATTCGCTATTGGCTCCCAGCATTAAACCCGTATGCACGCCAATGACACCGCCCGGCATCGCAAACGCATTGATTGACCTATCCTGTACCACAAAGAAGTTGAACTTCTGTTGTTTCTCCGGACCGTTGGCAACCAGCTTTGCCCCGAGCGCCTGCAAATAATCCGTGACTTCCACATCATTCAGCACATCGTCGCTGACTGCGACTTCACGCATGATCTGCTCGGCAATCGCCTGCTCCTGCAACGGTGACATGACCGTTGCGGACACATCACCCAGATCCGGCAACTCGTTTGCATACACATAAGAGACGTGCAGCACTGAGGCGATCGCCAGAATAATAATTGTTAATTTTAATTTCATTGTTGCTATGATAACGTTTGTAGCCATTCAGTTCATCGAAAAATGTTTCAAAATATGACTTCACCATACACCATTCAGCACACTCACTCAGGCCTCACACCCAGATGAAACCTAATCAGCAAGCACTCACTCACTTTGATGACAGCGGCCAGGCGCACATGGTTGACGTAGGAAAAAAATCTGAAACCCACCGCATTGCAATTGCCGGCGGCACCATCAGCATGCTGCCCGCAACACTTGAACTCATTCAGCAAGGCAACAGCAAAAAAGGCGATGTGCTTGGTATCGCACGTATTGCCGCTATCCAGGCCAGCAAAAAAACCGCCGACCTGATTCCGCTATGCCATCCGATCGCACTGACCCATGTCACGGTGAGCTTTGATGTTAACGAAACCGCATCCAGTATACGATGCACGGTCACCACGGAAACCTACGGTAAAACCGGCGTAGAAATGGAAGCGCTGACTGCGGTAAGTGCAGGCCTGCTCACGATTTACGACATGTGCAAGGCGGCTGACCGCGGCATGACCATCAGCGACATCAAACTCATCGAAAAACACGGGGGGAAATCAGGAGACTGGTTCAGCGGCCGGTAAACCGCTACCTGCCGTGCGTGACCAGCTGCTCGAAATTAGAGGCTGACAGCGGCTTGCTGAAATAAAAACCCTGGAAATAGTGGCATCCGAATTTTTTCAGCAGTTCAAACTGTTCCAGCTGCTCAACGCCTTCGGCAACAATATCGCAATGAATCGTCTTGCCCACGGCCAGCACCATCTTGATGATCGCGGCATCATTGGTGTCAGTAAGCACATCATGTACAAATGACTGGTCGATCTTGATCTGGGTAACCGGTAGTTTTTTCAGGTAGACCAATGACGAGTGCCCGATGCCGAAATCATCCAGCGAGACCCGGATGCCCATTTTCTTAAGCACTTTCATCTTGCTGATCACATCGTCTATGTTATCGATTACTGCGGTTTCCGTCAGCTCCAGCTTCAGCAGGTCAGGGTCGATGTCGGCTGCCGTAATGATCTCGCGCAGCTCTTTTACAAAATTGATATACAGGAACTGCTTGGCGCTGATGTTGACAGAAAGCCTGATTTTACCGAGCACAGGATGCGGCTCCCATGCCTTGATCTGCTCGCAGGCCTGCTGCAATACCCAGTGGCCGATTTTAATGATTTCGTTATTCTTCTCGGCGATCGGTATGAATTCTGCCGGATGGATTTCCCCGAAACGATGATGCCCCCAGCGTAGCAGCACTTCAGCCCCGATCACATTCTGCTCTGCGTCAACGATGCTCTGGTAATTAAGGTACAGTTCATTGCCTTTAATCGCTGAAGACAACGCAGATTCAACGGCGAAACGCTTATCCAGCCCCTCCTGCATCAGTTCATCATAAAAGCGGTAAGTATTGCGGCCTGCGGCCTTGGCCTGATACATGGCGGCATCTGCATGGCGCAGGTGCGTCTCAAAACCATTAAGCTGCTCATCTTTGAACAATGTAACACCCAGGCTGGCGCTGGTATTGAACTCAAACAACCCCAGATGATAGCTGGCGTTAAGCCTTTCTAGGAGTTTCTGCGCTACATCGCTAGCCTGCTGGTAGGCGTGGCTGAGGTTGCTGCTCAGGCCTTCCAGAATCACGATAAACTCATCGCCGCTGAGCCTGGCCACCGTATCACCGGCGCGGAGTGTAATCTGGATTCTTTTCGCCACTTCCATCAGCAGCTGGTCGCCAATATCGTGGCCTTTGGTGTCATTCAGCGTTTTGAAATTATCCAGGTCAATAAACATCAGCGCGCTGTAAGTATTGGCGCGCTGGCTTAACAGGATCGCATGCTGAAAACGATCGACCAGCAAACGGCGATTAGGCAATCCGGTCAGTACATCGTAGTAAGCAAAATTCTCGATTTCCTGCCGTGCTTTTTTCTGCTCGGAAATATCGCGGATAAACCCGGTAACCAGAGACAGGCCGTCTTCATTCAAGGCCGTCAAAGTCAGCTCGACAGGAAACTCGGTACCATCGGAACGCATTGCCTGGAGCTCGACACGCTGGTTAAAAAGATGTTTCTCACTGGTCTGCACGAATCGCTTGTATCCTTCTTCATGCGATTTTCTCAAGCGCGGCGGAATAATAACTTCAGACAGCGTCCTGCCCAGCACCTGCTGCTTCTGATAACCGAACATGCGCTCTGCGGCGGGGTTGAATTCCACCAGCCTGCCGGAACTGTCGATCGTTAAAATAGCATCCAGCGCGCCCTCTATCACTGAACGCAGTTTCTTTTCATTTTCACGTGAAATTCTTTCGGCTGCATTCCTGCCGGATTGCAGGGTTGAGATGAGCAGCATGGTCATGACCAGCGTGACCATGAAAGTCCACAGCGAAAACAGGCCTTCGCCAACATCTACGCTGTAAAAAGTACCGTAACCCTGCGACGTAAACCAGACGGCGATCGTACACAGGCTGATCACGACAATGGAACCGCCCACTACACCAGATGCCATTGAAGCCCAGATCAGCACCGGCAGGATCAGAAATGCCGTCAGCAGGAACTGCTTGTTGAGGTCGTTCACCAGGTTAACGATCGCAAATTCACAGGCGGCGAAAAACAGCAGCCAGGCAAACAAGCGGAAACTCTGGGGCACATTGGCAATAAAGCTTTTTTTGCTGATGTGCAGTATCAATGGCAATGCCAGCAATACGCCCACACTATCACCCATCCACCAGATAAACCAGATTCTCAATATAACATCAGCCGTAATCTGGCCGCCGAGATAGAGGCTCAGCACCCCGCCTATTGAAGACACCAGCATACCCAGCAGTGCAAACAGGATCATCAGCAGAATATCGCGCTGCTTGGCCAGGCTATGATTGAAGTTTGCTTTCTGCAGGAGATGGGCCGTTACCAGCGGTGCCAGGGTATTGCCGCACGCCATACTCAGCGCAACAACGGGTGGTAAACCCAAATAGAATTCTACAAAAGTAGCCGCTACAAAAACGGCCGGCAGGCTAACATAGCCCCAGCGGATAATGGCGCCTACCGCAATGCCGGTAGGCAGCCAGAGCAGGGTAACGATGGATTCTTTATAAGGCCCCATCAGGCCGAGCCTGGCCGTCAGATAGTACGCCAGGGCAACTACAGTAAACCTGAACGCCAGTGATTTCAGCGTTAAAAGTTGATCTGGCGTCGGGCGGTTTTGCATCACATCACTTTGTATTTACGTCCAGCCCTGCCTGCACTAACTCAGCGGCACGCAACACCGCACGCGCTTTGTTCTGGGTTTCGATCCATTCACTCTGTGGAACAGAATCGGCCACAATGCCAGCCCCTGCCTGTACGTGCAGCATGTTGTTCTTAATCACCCCGGTTCTGATTGCGATCGCCACATCCATATCGCCATTAAAACCCAGATAGCCGACAGCGCCTGCATAAATACCGCGTTTGCTTGGCTCCAGTTCGTCAATAATCTCCATCGCCCGCACTTTAGGCGCACCGCTTACCGTACCGGCCGGGAAGGTTGCTTTCAGCACATCAATCGCGTCCATCCCCGGTTTAAGCTTGCCTTCAACGTTACTCACGATATGCATCACATGTGAGTAACGTTCGATCATCATGTTATCAGTCACTTTTACCGAACCGGTTTCCGCAACACGACCCACATCATTGCGCCCCAGGTCCATGAGCTGCACGTGTTCTGCACGCTCTTTCGGGTCAGCCAGCAGCTCTTCAGCCAGCGCGATATCTTCATCGCGTGTTTTGCCGCGCGGACGCGTACCGGCGATCGGGCGTGCCGTCACGGTGCCATTTTCAAGCCGTACCAGAATCTCCGGCGAAGCGCCTACCACGTGATGGTCGCCCATATCATAATAAAACATATAGGGTGACGGGTTCAGGCTGCGCAGTACGCGATACAGCGATAACGGCGAGGCGGAGAATGGCTGCGACATGCGCTGTGACAGCACCACCTGCATAATATCGCCATCCAGGATGTATTGCTGTGCGCGTTTGACCGCAGCTTTAAAGTTATCTTCACCAAACTCGGAAACGGCTTCCGTTTTATCGGTAGGCGGCGTATCCGGGATCGCGACGGCTTTTTTCAGCATTTTCAGCAGGGCATCAAGCGTAGCGTGCGCTTTTTCGTAGGCATTTGCCTCGCTGGTATCGGCATACACAATAAAATAGAGTTTGCCGCTCAGGTTATCGACCACGGCAAGCTGCTCTGACACCATCAGCAGTACATCCGGGGTTTGAATCGCATCAGGCTTGCTGGTATTGGCCAGGCGCTTTTCAATATAGCGCACGGTTTCATAACCGAAATAACCGGCCAAGCCACCGGTAAACCGCGGCAAGCCTTCATAAGGCGGCGTTTTAAAGCGCGACTGGTAAGCCTTTACGAAGTCCAGCGGATTGACGTTTTCTGCAGTCTCGATGACTGCATTGCCTTTAATGACCTGCACGTTTCTGCCGTTTGCCACAATGCGCGTTTCTGCCGGCAAGCCGATAATCGAGTAGCGCCCGAAGCGCTCACCGCCCTGCACAGATTCAAGCAAGTAGGAAAATGGCTGATTTGCCAGCTTCAGGTATAAAGATAACGGGGTATCCAGGTCGGCAAAGGTTTCCAGCACGAGCGGAATGCGGTTATAACCCTGCGCAGCAAGGCTATTGAACTCTGCCTGGTTGATTGTATTGAACATAAACTTCCTACAACTTTCTTATCATAATTTTTTTAATCGGCCTGCGGTCAAGCTGCCGGCGTAATGGATGCGCACATGACGCACCGTTTCAACTAGATTCGCCAAGAGCCACGCCAACGAAAAACTTCGCTGGAAAAATGAGCCCGAAAATTATGATCTGATGCTTTCATATTTGAAGTTATGTTTTATAAGTTTTTTTAAGTTAACAGGTCTGGCAGATCAGCCAGGCT
>Ga0208758_100563_pt1 | contig 11770 bp, 10 predicted proteins | sample LakWasM116_HOW13_2_FD_183930 | JGI IMG/M metagenome (GOLD analysis project Ga0208758, IMG submission 183930) | Freshwater sediment methanotrophic microbial communities from Lake Washington under simulated oxygen tension - Sediment Metagenome... | ecosystem: Environmental > Aquatic > Freshwater >...
TACAGGGATACCCTAAGATGACTAACAACGTTATCCACAGATAATGTGGGTTGCGGAGTCACAGGAGTAGATTGTTATCAAGCTTTTATAGGTTGAGTATAAAAAATCCTGGCCTGTCTCATATTGTATTTTCCCGTCGCAATGACCAAAGCTTGAAATTTATCATGTTAATGATTGTAAATTTTAAATGTAATAATTTCCCATTTAAAATTGAGCGGTATATGATGTAATGTTGGTTGATATCAACCAGCAGCCTTAGCGTAATCGCTTGATTATACGGATGCTAAAAAATGCTACACTCATTTGAAAATGATTTAAATAATCCGCAATGAAGAAATTAATTAAAATTTTACAATTACAGCCGTTTTATAACGTTAAGTCTGATGACACTTCAGATTTAGCGGAGCAAATAGTCAATGCCTTTTCTAAGAATAAGTATGAAGTCACATCGGCTTATTTACATGGTAACCCTGGAGTTACTGGGTATAAGAGTAGTGCGGCAAAAACGCATTATTTCAATTTTAAGCAAAAGGATCTTAAAGGATTAAGAATCAAGCCGCTGTATGAGATTTATAAGCATTGCAGAGAAAATAATTACGATGTGGTGATCTGTAACAGATTTAAAACTGTAAGCCCTATGCTTCAGCTTAATAAGCTATTGAAAATACCATTATGTGTAGGAATTTCACATGTGATGGATGAGTACGCCAGGAACTACCGTAGATTACAAGTGAGATTGCTGGCAGACAGCAAATGGCATATGGTGGCTGTGTCAGAGGCAGTGAAAGATGTATTAATCAGTTACAACTGTGGTTTTAATACGGACAACACATCTGCGATTACCAATGCGATCGATACACAGAAATTAATCGGCTTCATGCTGCCTAAACACGAGGCTAGAAGTAAGCTGGGTCTGCCGTTAGATATGAGAGTTGTAGGGGCAATCGGCAGGCTGGTTGGGGTTAAAGGGCATGAGTATTTGATACAGGCTTTTGCCGCAATTGAGAAAAACTACCCGGATACAATTCTGGTCATTATCGGCGAAGGTGGGGAAAGAAGCAGATTAGCCCGGTTGATTAATGATTTAAATATTAAGCACAAGGTCTATTTATTAGGTGCTAAAGAAAACGCAGCGCATTATATTAAAGCTTTTGATATTTTTACGATGCCTTCGATTCAAGAAGGATTAGGCTTAGCCTTACTTGAGGGGATGTGTGGTAGCCTGCCTGTGATTGCCTCTGATATTCCCGCAATGCGGCCGCTTATCAACGGTGCGGGCGGGGTGGCAGTAACACCTAGGGATACGGAGTCATTGGCGGAAGCAATCAGTCATTATTTAGATTTGAACGAATCAGAATTAGCAGTTAAGGGAAATAGTTGCTTTAACTATGTATTGCACAATCATACAATTACCAAATATCGTCAGGATTTTTTAAATTTGATTGAGAGACATATAGGTGGGTGAGTTAGCAAATGGCATTGTGAATTTAATTAAAGATAAAAAATACTGGAACGGTATTTTTGTTATCTGGATTTGCAGTTTTTTTATATTGCCTAATGCTACATCGGTACGACTTCTGTTTTATTGTTTTATTGCGTTTCCGTCACTCTTTTTAATCAGCCAGATTAAAATACCCCAGTATAAAAAAATAGACTTACAAAAATCATTATTAGTTTTATTGATCACAATCCTGCTTGTCAGTTCACTACACCATGACTTGATAAAACAAATCAAGTATATCGGGGTATTGATGTTGTTTTACTTTTCGGTGAGCAGACTGGATGTCTCAAATCTAAAGGATGTTTGGAGAGTTGCCTGGTTTTTTCTGATCATAACCTTTGCTTATATACTCATTAATATGTTGCTAAAAAGCCAAACCCATGAATATGGTTTAGGCCAGCGGCTGGGTCACTTAAGCGGAAAGATCAGCAATCCGATATTTGTAACAGACTTTATGGCAATCATGCTGGCCGCAATTACGGCGTTAAGCCTAAAACTTCAAAAATTCAGATCATTAATACTTGCCCATTTTTTAGTACTCTTGTTCAGCCTGCTGGTTTTACAGTCACGCAGCATTATTCCGGTATGGATTGCGATTCTGGGGCTTACCATATTGAATATTCGATTAGTGAACAATCAGCATAAATACACCATGGTTGGCTTGCTTTTATTATTGGCGTTTATAACGACTTTAATTTTGTTGAACACGGATATTGGTGCTGCGATACTTCAAAGAGGCGATAGTTACAGATTGGAAATATGGAGCGCTTATATAGCAGCTGCGCGTGAGTGCGGAATTGCTGTTGGTTGCGGCAACCTGTACAAGTTTCAATTCACTGCTAAAGATGGATTACATATCTTGCACGCACACAATATTTTTATAGCCTATTTCTTTAAATATGGATTGATAGGGCTGATCCCATTGCTGTCAGTTGTTATCTGGGCCATTTATTATGGGTTTAAAAAGATACCCTGGGCTGCCTGGATGCTTATTGCTGGCGTCGTAGGCCTGTCTTTTGACGGAAACAATATATTGAAAAAACCTAATGAAACCTGGTTAATATTTCATTTACCCTTAGCCATAATCTTAGCTGCTTATTTTGAGGCACTTTGAGCCGCAGGCTGTCTTAATTTTTTTTGCGTTGAAAAAACACTATAATCTACGCTGCGCATAATTATCAGATGCGTTTCAATCACTATTTAGTATGGGTATTGCCCACTAAGTGGCAAGTTAATCTGTAAAGGAAAAATGTAATGAAATTGAATGCGTATGCAGCATTATTGGCAGGTTTTATATTCGCAAACCATGCCATGGCTGAAAACAGCACGCTTAAAACCGCGGTTGGCGGCGGCGTAGGTGCGGCGGCTGGTACCGCGGTTGGCCAGGCTGTTGGCGGTAGTACCGGTGCGATTGTAGGCGCGGCAGTTGGTGGCGGTGTCGGTGGTGCTGTTACCACTAAAGGCGACGCACGCACGGGCGCAATCATTGGCGGTGCGGCTGGTGGGGCAACCGGAGCTGTAGTGGGGCAGAAAGTCGGCGGCAGCACGGGTGCAGTCGTGGGCGCTGGTATTGGCGGGGCAGGTGGTGCGGCTGTAGGCAAGTCGATTGCCGAACCGGATAATAAACGTTCTACATATAGAAACGGCGGCGTCCGCACTAGCGTGTATTATGATGATTCATTACCTGCGAAAAAAGGACACCCGGGTAATGGCCATGCTTATGGACATTACAAAAACAAGCATAAACATAAGCATTAATTCCTGCGTAACCTGATAAAACAAATGAGGCGCCCTAGGGCGCCTCATTTGTTTTATGCGAGCATTTTTAATGGATTGTTATCGGCTGTTTTTCCTCAGGTTTTAGCTACTTAAGTTAGTAGCAAGCTAGAGATTTGTTTGAAAGTAGATTTATTCTTCTATTCTAAAGCCTACTTTAATCGTGACTTGATAGTGAGCGACTTTACCATCCACAATGTGGCCGCGCGTTTCTACTACTTCAAACCAGTTCAGGTGTTTTAATGTAAGCGATGCTTTGGTGATGGCGGTCTGGATTGCGTCATCTGAACTGATTGGTGAAGAACCTACCAGTTCGATTACTTTATAAGTATGTGCTGACATATACCCTCCAATGTGTTTATGAAAGATTCACACTATCATAATAGCGCTAATTCAAATATAAAAACACAGCTTATTCACTCATCAAATTAGTCTTGATGAATGAATATGCGGAGATAAAAAAAGCCCGAGAAACTCGGGCTTTTTCAGTTTTAAATTAGCTAGTTTTAAATCAGCTTACTTATTTTGTGTTTCAACCATCACTAAAGGTTCAGCTGTGGCTGCCTCATTAGTCTGTTTTTGCCATGAAGCAGCTTTGCGAGGTGCGCGCGGTTTTTCTTCCGTAGCCGGTGCTGTAGCTTGTGCTACATCGGCTTTGGTTTCAACCAGTTGCAGGCCTGCTGCCGCCAAATCTACCGGGGCTGATTCCGTTTTAGCTTTACGTGGGCGGGCAGGGCGCTTTTTATCTCCTTTTGCTGCTTTTTCAACAGCATCGGCAGCTATTTCAGCTGATTCACCTGCAGGCTCGGTTTTAGCTTCAGTTTTTTCATCTGTGGCAGCGTTATTTGCCGGCGCTTTCTTATTGGCGCCTTTTGCGGGCCTGGCCTTTTTGGCTTCGGCTGTCGGTGCTGCTGCAGGTGCAGATTCCTGGTTAGTAGCTTCATTGCCTGTAATAACTGCTTTTGCCTCTACAGGTGATTCTGATGCAATCGCTTTTTCTACCGGAGCTTGTGCAGCACTTTCAGCTTTGGTTTCTGCCTGGCTTGGCGCTTCAGCAGTTACGTTAGCTTGATTTGCATTAATTTCTTCATTGGGTACAAAAGGACGGTTGCTGTCGCGCGCTGCATTCTCATCGCGGTCACGGCGACCACGGCGATTATTGCGGTTACGACGGCCGCTGCGCTCAGAGCGTTGCTCGGCAGTTTCGTTAGCTACACCTTCGGCCGTTGCGTTTGCCTGCTGGTTGCGCTGAGGTTCCTGACGTTGCTGTTCATTACGCTGAGGTTCCTGGCGCTGCTGCTGTGGCCTAGGCTGACGTTGTTCCTGTACCTTATTCTCAGTAGCAGGGCGTTGCTCTTGCGCTTTTGCTTCCTGGTTACGGTTAGGGCGGTCTTGTGCTGCATTTTTATCGCCACGCTCTGCACGGTTACGTTCGTTGCGGTTACGGTTGCGATTACGGCCTCGGTTGTTATCACGGCGTGATTCACCGGATTTCTCTTCAGCTTTTTCTTCTTTTGCCTTGCTTGCTGAGGTAAAGAAGTTTTTAATGCGGGCGAACAGCGATACCTTAGGTTCAACCTTTTCGGCAACTATCGGTGCCGGTGCTGCTGGAGTAATGCCTTTTACAGCGGCCACAGGTTTGGCTGCTTTGGCTTCTTCGGCTGCGTGTGCCACATAAGTGGTTTCAGTCGGCAGTTCTACCATGTTGTAGCTGGCGCGGTTGTTATCCTGGGTTACATCATCATGTTTAATGCGCATGATGTTGTAGTTAGGCGTCTCAAGGTGGATGTTAGGAATCAATACGACTTCTACACCCATGCGCTGTTCAATTTTGTGAATGTCTGCACGTTTTTCATTGAGCAGGAAAGTGGCCACTTCAACCGGCAATTGCACCTGGATAATCGCGCTGTTCTCTTTCATTGCATCTTCCTGCGTGATGCGCAGGATGTGCAGTGCTGTTGATTCGATACCGCGGATATGGCCGGTGCCATGGCAGCGTGGGCATGGGATATGGTTAGTTTCACCAAGGCTAGGGCGCAGGCGCTGGCGTGACAGCTCCAGCAGGCCAAAGCGTGAGATCTTGCCGGTTTGTACACGGGCACGGTCTAAATGCAGGGCATCACGTAAAGCATTTTCAACTTCACGCTGGTTACGCTGGCTTTCCATGTCGATAAAGTCGATGACAACCAGGCCGCCCAGGTCGCGCAGGCGCAGCTGGCGAGCGACTTCTTCTGCAGCTTCCAGGTTGGTGTTCAATGCGGTTTGTTCAATGTCGCTGCCGCGGGTTGCACGGCCGGAGTTAACGTCAACAGAAACCAGGGCTTCCGTGTGGTCGATTACAATCGCGCCGCCTGACGGCAAGCGCACTTCACGTGCGAAAGCAGATTCAATCTGGTGTTCGATCTGGAAACGTGTGAACAGCGGGATTTCATCCTGATACAGTTTTACGCGTGCTACATTGCCTGGCATCACGTGGTTCATGAACTGTACAGCCTGTTCGTGAATGTCTGGTGTATCGATCAGAATTTCACCGATGTCTGAGCTGAAGTAATCGCGAATCGCACGGATGACCAGGCTGCCTTCCTGATAAATCAGGTATGCGCCCGGCTGCATGGCTGAAGCGCCATCAATCGCTGTCCATAACTGCGTCAGGTAGTTGAGATCCCATTGCAGTTCTTCTACGCTACGGCCAATGCCGGCGGTACGTGCAATGATGCTCATGCCTTTAGGCACTTCAAGTTTGGCTAATACGTCACGCAGTTCGTCACGGTCTTCACCTTCGATACGGCGTGATACACCACCTCCGCGCGGGTTGTTTGGCATCAGCACCAGGTAGCGGCCTGCCAGTGAAATAAAGGTGGTGAGCGCTGCGCCTTTGTTGCCGCGCTCGTCTTTATCAACCTGAACGATGATCTCCTGACCTTCTTTCAAGGCATCCTGAATGCGGGCGCGGCTGTCAGCGCCTTCTTTGTAGTAGCTACGGGCTACTTCCTTGAATGGTAAAAAGCCGTGGCGGTCTTGTCCGTAATCGACAAAAGCAGCTTCCAGTGATGGTTCTATGCGGGTGATGACACCTTTGTAGATATTGCTTTTGCGCTGTTCTTTACCGGCGTGTTCAATATCAAGGTCGATGAGTTTTTGACCATCTACAATCGCAACGCGTAATTCTTCCGACTGCGTTGCATTAAATAACATGCGTTTCATTGTTTGCTCCTGCGCTTCGTTGCGCGAGCAGACTTATTGCTTAAATGTAAGCTCCGAATAATAAGGTGAAAGTGCCAAACTGCGGCGGAACCACTGTAGAAGCGCCATGTTTTTGTGGTGACATGGGCCTGTTGAATTTCAACGATTGCGAATGTAGCAATTGTGCAATTTAACGAGATATTGCGCATAAGCGCTATACATTTAGATTTAGTTGAGTCGGCCAGCTGGACCGAGTCTGTGTAGATGATCTAAATTTTATTGTTTAAACAGAGTGGCTCATGTTTAAGCAGGTATATTTGTGCGTTAAAGCAAACTAATTGCTAAATTTATGCTTAAATGCGGCCAGGTAATCTGCCAGCTGTAGCTTAAATTCGTTAAAATTCTATCTTTAGTAAATTCCAATTTGTAAAATCGGTGAACTGCTTATGAGCAGGCTAACCGAATATGCCAAATTTGACGATCACTTTAAGTCGCGCTTTATCTTTATTTGTCTGCGGCGGCTTGAGCGCTATTTTTTACTTACCGCTACTTTATAATATGGCGAGCGGCGTTAACCAAGTAATTTTTTGCCACTATTTTATAAATACATTTTTAATAAATACATCAGTGACAATTAAATGTCCTGATGCGATGTATTTACTGATATTAAGTGTATTCTTATCAAGAATTTAACATTAACTCCATTTGTTAAATCATTAAGAATCATCGCAGTATAAGCTACATCAATCATTTAAGCAAAGCATGAACAATTTAATTACAGAAAATCAAAGCGATAAAACTTCTAAAGTCAGTGAGTTGGCTGCCGCATTCCTGACTGTAGATGAAGCCAGTGAAGGTCAGCGCGTCGATAACTTTTTGACTAAAACCTTAAAAGGCGTGCCGAAAAGCCACGTTTACCGTATTTTACGCAGCGGCGAAGTACGCGTGAACAAAAAGCGCATTGATGCAGACTTTCGTTTAAGTCTGGGCGATGTGGTACGGGTGCCGCCAGTTCGCGCCACCATCACAGAAAAACCTGAAGGTGCAGTGCCTGCCGTTTCAAAGTTTGATAACGCGATCATTTACGAAGATGATGCGATGCTGGTTATTGATAAAGCCGCAGGTTTTGCCGTTCATGGCGGAAGCGGTGTCAGCCGCGGCGTAATCGAGCAGTTACGCATGGAACGGCCAAAAGCCAAGTTCCTGGAACTGGTGCATAGGCTGGATCGGGAAACTTCAGGTGTGCTGATGCTGGCTAAAAAAAGAAGCGCGCTCGTTGCCTTGCATGAGGCGATTCGCAATAACCAGACGGATAAACGTTATCTGATGCTGGTGCAGGGTGAATGGCTGGAGCAGAAAAAACGCGTAGTGCTGGATTTGCAGAAATATGTGCTGCCAAACGGCGAGCGCAGGGTGAATGTGGTGACCGATACCAGTAAAGACAAATTTGGCGAACGCCAGACTTCTGAAACCATGTTCCGCTTGATAAAGAACTACAGCCACCCCACTATAGGTAAGTACTCCCTGCTGGAGGCACAATTAGTGACAGGCCGTACCCACCAGTTGCGGGTGCAATTGTCGCATTTGGGTTTTCCGATTGTCGGCGACGATAAATACGGTGACTTTACGTTAAACAAGGCACTTGTTAAGCATGGCCTTAAGCGCATGTTCCTGCATTCGTCTGTGACAAAAATCAGGCATCCGCTCACACAGGAAAAACTGGAGCTGGTAGCGCCGATGCCGACGGAATTGGGTAAGTTTCTGAAGAATTTAGAGAAAGAGTAATCGCAGTATGGTAAAGCAGTATGATTTGATCGTGTGGGATTGGGATGGCACGCTTGCAGATTCAACCGGCATGATCACAAGGGCAATTATCAAGGCAGCAGAGCAGGCCGGGCTGCCACCGTTAACCGCACAGGCAGCCAGCAGCATTATCGGCTTGGGGTTGCGCGAGTCGATAGATACTTTGTATCCCGGCATTTCCGATACGCAGGCCAAGGTGCTGGCCACGCAATACAATGTGAATTATTTCGCGGGCGAGAGCGATATTCCATTATTTGCAGGTGCTGCCGACACGATCAAGGCGCTGAACCGGCGTGGTTTCAAATTGGCCGTGGCTACCGGAAAAAGCCGCCGCGGGCTTAATCTTGCCCTGGAGCATACGCAGTTGCGCAATTTCTTTCATGCAACCAGAACTGTGGATGAGTGTTTTTCAAAACCGCATCCGCAGATGCTGGATGAACTCATGGATGACCTGGTTGTGCTGCCGGAACGTACCTTGATGATCGGTGATACCAGCTATGATTTGCAAATGGCCAAAAACGCCGGTGTACAGGCTATCGGTGTGAGCTACGGCGCACAAGCGGCAGATGCCTGGCAGGATCTGAATCCGGTTCAGCAATTCGATAACTTTAATGCATTAAGCCAGTGGCTGCTTGAACATGCATAATCCATCAAGCATGGATGTGGATGCAAACTCAGTGGTTTTAAACAGTGCGGAGCTTGAAGATGGGGGCAAAGGCCTGCGTTTTGCGCTACCGGCCTGGGGGCAGAATGTTACGGGGTTTGTTGTTCGCTACAAAGGTGCGCCTTATGCTTATGTCAATCAGTGTGCGCATGTTTCGGTGGAGCTGGACTGGAATCAGGGCGAGTTTTTCACGGCGCAGCAGGATTTCCTGATCTGCGCAACCCATGGTGCGCATTACCGTCCGGATAACGGTTTTTGTGTCATGGGGCCGTGCAAAGGAAAAAGCTTGAAGCCATTGAAAGTGATTGAACAAAATGGTCAAATTATTATCAACATCACATCCGCTACTTAAACGGTACTTTATAAGTCGCGATATTTTAATAAATCGTAATATTTAAGCGCTAACTCAGGAACTTTGAATCATGTCAGAACAAAATCAGCAAACAGACGCTGTAAATGAAGCAGGGCAGAAACCTAACCCGATTGAAGATGCAAAGTGGCAGCGTGATGTGATTGAAAAGCTGGCTTTTTCCGCATTAACCGAACAAAAAACTGCACGTCGCTGGAGCACGCTGTTTAAAAGCCTGACGTTTGCATATTTGCTGGTATTGCTGCTGATGGCGCTGGGCGTTTTCAATGACGGTAAAAAGACTTTTGATACGCATACCGCACTTATCGATATTTCCGGCGTGATTGAGGCTGGTGGCGAAGTGAATGCCGATGCCGTGATGAATAGCCTGCATGATGCCTACGACAGCAAGGGCACCAAAGGTATTATCCTGCGTATCAACAGCCCAGGCGGCAGTCCGGTACAGGCCGGTATTATCAATGATGAGATCAAGCGCCAGAGAAAGCTGCATCCGAACATTCCGGTTTATGCTGTAGTGGAAGATATCTGTGCTTCAGGCGGTTATTACATCGCGGCAGCGGCTGATAAAATTTATGTGGATAAGGCCAGTATCGTTGGCTCTATCGGTGTGCTGATGGATGGCTATGGCTTTACAGAGGCCATGAAAAAAGTGGGTGTTGAGCGCCGCCTGATGACTGCCGGTGAAAATAAAGCGATGCTTGATCCGTTCTCACCGGTTAACCCTAAACATCAGGAATTGGCGCAGGCGATGCTGAATGAAGTACATGAGCAATTTAAAACCGTGGTGCGCGAAGGCAGGGGAGCACGCCTGAAAGAAACGCCGGAAGTTTTCAGCGGCCTGTTCTGGAGTGGCGAGCAAAGCATCAAGCTCGGCCTGGCTGATGCATTGGGCAGTGCCGATTATGTCGCACGTGAAGTCATCAAGCAGGAAGAAATTGTAGACTTTACCTATCAGGAAGACTTTGCCAGCCGCATCGCCAAGCGTATTGGTGCCAGCGTGAGTGCAACGCTGGGTGAAGTGATTGCCAGGCAGTTGGTGAATTCGGGTGAGGTCAAGCTGCGTTAAGTGGCACGGGCGCAAGCTAATCCTCGATCCTGATGGATTTATATTCTGCCGGTACAGCAGGATACTTCAGGTCAAGATTTTTTAAGGTTTTGAGCAGCAGCCTTGATATCAGCAGATTTCGATTGGTTTTGGAGTCTGCCGGCACGATGTACCAGGGAGCATGTTTGCTGGAAGTAGCTTTGATTGCCTGCTCGTAAGCCACGGTATAGTCTGGCCATAATTCACGCTCCTTGAGGTCGGCCGGATTGAATTTCCAGGTTTTTTCAGGGTCGTCCAGACGTTCCTGCAGGCGTTTTCTCTGCTCGTCTTTGGAAATATGTAAAAAGCATTTAATGATAGTCGTGCCGGTTTCTGCCAGCATTCGTTCAAAATCATTGATCTGTGCGTAGCGCCGCGCGCATTCCTCGCGATCAATCCAGTTGTGTACTTTTACGATCACGACATCTTCATAATGGCTGCGGTTGAAAATGACCAGTTCGCCGGATTTAGGCACTTGCTGATGTACGCGCCACAGATAGTCATGCGCCAGCTCTTCGCTGCTTGGCGCCTTGAAGTTGGCCAGACGTATGCCTAACGGGTCACACTCGCTGAATACATGGCGGATCGTGCCATCCTTGCCGCTGGTATCCATGCCCTGCAGTACCAGCAGCACTTTGTGCTTGCCCTGGGCATGCAATATATCCTGATACCGGTTGATTTCCGACACTAGCGCTGCAAACTCAGTGGTATCTTCTTCCTTGGTAACACTGCGCTCGGATTTATCCCTGGGGTTGAAGTCCTTGAGTGAAAAGGTCTTTGGATTAACGCGGTACTGATCAAGGTTTGCCATCTTCATGCCCGGGAATTAATTTTGTGGATAGTGAGAGTATTAAACAACAAAAAAGCCCAATAGTGTTAGCTATCGGGCTTTCGCGTTTGAAGCGGTAATTCTTAATCTGTCTTACGCATCAATTTTGAGTGATTTGGTGTAGTTGATCAAACCGTTGGTAGAACTGTCATAGTTGGTTACGACTTCGTCACTGATCAGCTGCGGCAGGATCTGCTGTGCAATCTGCTTGCCGTACTCAACACCCCATTGGTCGTAGCTGTTGATGTCCCAGATAATGCCTTGTACGAATATCTTGTGTTCGTACAGTGCAATCAGTTTACCCAGGGTATTCGGGGTCAGCTTGTCGAACATGATGGAGGATGTAGGGCGGTTGCCTTCAAACTCTTTATGCGGCAGCAGGTCTTCAAGTGCTTTGCCGCTAAAACCTTGCTGTTCAAGTTCAGCGCGCGCTTGATCCCTGGTTTTGCCCAGCATCAGTGATTGTGTCTGGGCGAGGAAGTTGGCCAGCAGGATCTTGTGGTGTGTGTTGCCGTTCTCGCCGACTTTATATTGGCTGTGTACCGGCATCAGGAAATCGG
>Ga0208758_100566_pt1 | contig 11741 bp, 10 predicted proteins | sample LakWasM116_HOW13_2_FD_183930 | JGI IMG/M metagenome (GOLD analysis project Ga0208758, IMG submission 183930) | Freshwater sediment methanotrophic microbial communities from Lake Washington under simulated oxygen tension - Sediment Metagenome... | ecosystem: Environmental > Aquatic > Freshwater >...
AAAATTAATAAATCATAGGGAGCAGTAAACGCTGCATTCCCTACGGCGGCATGACCCGCATCAGGTTCAAAGGGTGTGTCTCACTATATTTGGCAAGCGGCATTTATAAAATGCCGCGTTAAAAATACAGACCCCTAGCAATCATGGCAATATACGCTAAAAATGCCATAAAACCAAGCGTTTAAGTCGGGAATACACCGGAAAAATACCGCAATGCCGGAAATTTAAAGCACCGCATCTAAAGCCGGTTATTTGTTTAACGGCAACACAAGGCTTGCTGAGGGGTGTTGGAAATACTGGTGAGATTGTAAAGAATTACTATTGAATGATTAAAATTAAGTTTTGTTAATTCTTTTTTGTTACACTACTTCCCAAAACAACAAAACTTAATAATGATTCGTGTGGGGATATATGGCATTAATTCTCTATCTGCTGTATTACTTGGTTGCAATATCAGCTTTGGTTTTACATTTTACCGGTCATCTGGAGCGATGGGGTATGCAGTGGCTATTGGTGGTTCTGGCTGTAACCGTATTTCCGGTGGTGCTTTACCTGTAACGCTAAAACAGTTATTTCAGCTTTCTGATGGCGAATGATTTCGCCATCCGGGCTTGTTTCTTCAGGCCTAAATTCACGATTTTTGGCGCAACGCCGTTAAGCCAGGCAAAGAATGACTCCGGTTGGCCGATGAATACTTCCTGTTTTTCCTGTTCCAGCGCTTTGACTACAATCTCGGCTATTTTCCCAGGTTCATCCAGGTTGCCGCCGGTTTTGGCGAGCATGGCGAGGGTGGCGGCGTCATTCAGGGGGGTGTTCACGCCTCGCGGGGCGATATAGGTGACCCCGATGTCGGTGTCTACCAGTTCGCGGCGCAGCGCCTGCGAAAAGCCGTGTACGGCGAATTTACTGGCGCAATAGGTGGCGTAATACGGAAAGCCCAGTGAACCCAGGATTGAGCCTATCATCACAAAATGCCCCCGTCCGACCGCTTTGAATGCCGGCAATACGGCATGTGCCAGCTGGATAGTGGCCGTCACATTGGTCTGTATCATGTGCGCGATACGCTCCGGGCTTTGGTCTTCAAAGCGGATGAAATCCATAATGGCGGCATTGTTGATCAGGATGTCGATGCTGCCCAGTTTTTCATGCGCTTGTACGGCAACCTGGCTGGCAGTCCCTGCAAGCTCAAAATCGGCAACGATGGTGCTGGCTTTACCGCCTTTATTGTTGATCTCGTTGGCTAGTTCCTGCAGGTTGCCGGCATTGCGGCCTACCAGTGCCAGATGCGCACCCTTGCGCGCCAGCAGCAGTGCAATATGCTTGCCGATGCCGCCGGTGGCACCGGTGAGTATGATGCGTTTGTTTTTGAGTTCCATCGAGAACCTGCCTTATTTGTGCATGTATTCGGCTTCTATTGTACGGAAAATATTGCCATACAATTGATAAAATATTTTTGCACTGTGAATCAGGCAGGCCTGGTCGTTTTCATCGGTAATCTGGTTGACCAGGCTTTCGTAAAATGAAACGTGGCTAATATCGAGCGAGCCGTGTGACAGCAGGTAGCTGAACGCCTTTTTCGGCAGGTTCAGGCTTTTGATCAGAGTTTCACCGGCCTGGGTTGCCACTGAAGTGCTGGTGCCTTCAAGTACCAGTACCATGCCGAAAAACCCAACTGGGTTGACGCGGCTGATCATGTCGTAAGCAAAGGCTACCATGACTTCGGTAGCAAGGCTGGCACTGTTCTCCGGCGATTTGCTTGCGCGAACGGCTTCTTTGTCGCCGCCGCATTCGGCAATGTCGTTCAGTACCCATTCCTGATGCCCCATTTCTTCTTCAATGTATTCGCCAATCGCGGTACGCAGCCACTCATAATGGCCGGGCAGGCGCCCGCCGCAGGACATCAGCAGCGGTGTGGTATGTTTGACGTGATGGTAAGCCTGCGTGAGGAACGCCCTGTATACCGCAAGTGAGATGTTCCCTTTAGCCCCTTCGGTAATCAGGGTTGTGCTCATGAGCGCATTGCGTTCTTTTTCGGTGGCTTGCAGCAGTTTCTGGTAAAAAGTCATGCGGGTATTCCTTCGTATAATGCGTTAATCTGGTCCTGATAGTGCAGCAGTATCATATCGCGGCGGTTGCGGCCGTTGGATGTAAGCTGCTGGTTCCTGGGGCTGAACGGTGCATTCGCCAGAATCCAGCGGCTGACTCTGGCGTAGTCGGGCAGCTTGGCGTTGAGTGCCTGTATGGCATCATTGATCTGTGCTTCTGTCGCTGCCGGCCTGGGAACAATGACGGCCACATTCCAGGGCTTGGCTTCCCCGAACAATGCCGCCTGTACGATACAGGGGGTGATTTTCAATTCGCGCTCTACCCATTCCGGCGATACGTTGCGGCCGAATGAGGTAATGAAGATATTTTTCTTGCGACCGGTAATGACTAAATAGCCATCTGCGTCCAGTTCGCCGATATCACCGGTATGCACATTATTTTGCGGGGGCTGCTGTTGCCCGACATAACCCAGGTAAGCATTGCCGTTAACGACAATTTCCTGCTCATGGGTGAAACTCAGCTGAATATGCGGCAATGGCTTGCCTACGCTGCCTATCCTGTTGGCGGACGGTACGTTCAGCGCAACGACAGAGGCGCATTCAGACAGGCCATAACCTTCATATACCGGAATCTGCAATTTTTTTGCACGCTCCAGCAGCGCGGGTGAGACGGAAGCACCACCTACTGCCAGAAAGCGCAGGTGGTCTGAAGCGCTTGCTCCGGATTCAATGCAAACCACCAGTGCGTGCAAAAGTTCAGGCGTGAAAATGGCCGTGCTGGCCTGGGTGTGTTTGAGTGTTGCCAGTAATTTACTGATATCCAGCCCGGCCGCACCGCTTAATCCGGTTTCATGGCCGGGCAGCAGAAAGCAGCTTGCACCAGTTAGTAGTGTTGCATAAACGCCGGCGACATTTTCTAACAGGGTGGCCAGCGGCAGTACGCTTAGGTGCCTGTCAGCCGGAGAAACTTCGGTAGCTGCAGCAATCGTGCTGGCTACATTGAGCATGTTCTCGTTGCTCAGGCATACCCCTTTCGGGTTGCCGGTAGTGCCAGAGGTGTAAGTGATTTTGGTGGTATTGTCGGGCAGCCTGACCTGGTCAAAATGACGTAGCGTAAACTGCGTGAGCGTTTTGCCGGCGAGTTCAAACTGGCTGCAGCTTGCAATGTTGTCCGCAAGCAATGGTTCAAACAGCTGCGGCTGGTCAGTCGCCAGTATCGAAACACCGGCGTTCTGCATCGCATGCAGCCATTGCGCAGGTGAGAAAAAGAACGGGAGCGGTACCAGGGGCATGCTGCATGCCATGGCTGCCAAATCCAGCACTATCCAGGCCGGGTGGTTTTCAACGGCCAGTGCCATGGTGGCCGGCTGTGCAGTGGGCGCGCTGGCAGCCTGTGCTGCCCATATTTCCGCCTGGCGGCTGACGGCAGTATCAAGCTCTGCATAAGTGAGCGATAGGTCAGTGCCGCGCAGCGCGATCTGATCCGGCTGATGGCGGCGGATCGCCTGCAGCAGAGCATGCGTAGTAAAGTGTACAGTCAAATTTGTGCAACTCCGCGAATCGCAACCACTTGCGGCAAGTTATTGTAGTAGCTACCCCAGCTTGCAAATTCTGCCGGATCCAGATTTGCCGGGTCAGCAGCCTGTAAGGCATAAATGTCGCGGCCGCCTTTTACCAGGCCATTCTGCAGGCTGTGGTGCGCTGTGGCTACGCCCCATTCCAGACCTAAGTCTAAACTATGTTGAATCACATGGGCAATCAATACCCCGGCATTGCGCGGGTTGGATACCGCAAGGTTGCCGATTTCAGTAATCTGGCTGCGGGTGATGGTTCTGTGAAAGCGCCTTGAGAATACAGTCTCGATCGGAGCTTCCAGGTATTGCTCTAAAAACAGCGGGGATTCTTCTGCCTTACGTAAACCGAATGCCGCTACCAGATCGCCTTCTTCATCACGCAGGCTCACCAGTTCGGGCATAAAGTGCTGTACGTCTGCAGCGTAGGTTTTGGCAAACACATCATGGATAAACTGTTCGATCTCGCGGCGGTCCGCTGCATCACGGCAAGAGGTCGCTACCGTAATGTTTTCGGCGCGCTGCCGTTTTGAGGCCGCCAGCGGCCTGGTCTTATAGGCGGCTTCGGCATGAAAGAACGCCGTGCTGTTGCCCAATGTCAAAAGTGCGGCATTTAAATATGATGTACCTAAATAAGATGGATTCTGCATTTTTTATTTCACTGTTAACACTAATGATTACATTCGAGCAAATAGCGTGCCTGCATTTTTGTGTCACCAATCATCAAGTCGCCATGGCAACGGCTTCTGTTGTTTAGTGAGTTATTAAATGTTTATAAATCAACAATTTATGATATTTCCTGCGAGCAGCTACCATCGTTTTTGCACGCATGTTTCCTGTGACTGATGCGTGATGAAGCTGATGCTGGAATCTGCAAATAGTGCATGCATTTCCCGGCAGTTTCTGCTGAATCCTGCAATTTTTGTATGGGCAATTAATGGTGCGGTTAATTAAATATCATATAAAACAACATGTTAATGTGGTGGCATGCTGTTTGCATGGTTGAACCCTTATGTTCAATCACATGTCATCTAAAAATACTATGCCTCATCACTTACGCGAACAATATTCCGGAGCCAGCCGGTTCTGGCTAAAGCATCTGCTGCCGGCCTTTGTTTTCGCATTGCTGATGCTGCTCGCTTATCCGCATACCTCTTTAGATACACGTATCGCTGATTTGTTCTTTGATAGGCAGCTGCAGCAGTTTACCCTTAAAAATGACCCTTTCCTGGCTGGCTGGATGCACATGGGCATGAAATGGCTGATCGAAGTCATCGCGGTATCCTGCCTGGCTCTGTTGCTGTCAAGTTACAGGTTTGCCAGCCTCAAGGTGTACCGGCGGTCATTTTTGTGGGTGTTTGTCGGCATGGCGGTTTCTACTGCAGCGGTTTCCATCCTCAAATATAACAGTATGCATGGCTGCCCCTGGGATATCGCCTTGTATGGCGGCAGCTTGCCTTTGTTTGGCCTGTTTGAAACGCCGCCGTTAGCGGCAAAAGCCGGGCACTGCTTTCCTGCCGGGCATCCGTCCGCCGGCTTTGCGCTGATGGCGTTTTATTTTGCTTTCCGGCACATTAAACCGCGTTTTTCCGGCTTCATGCTATGGATGGGTCTGCTTACAGGCTTATGGATGGGCACTGTGCAAATGATGCGCGGCGCACACTTTTTATCGCACGTGTTATGGAGTGGCTGGGTCGTCTGGATGGCGCTGTTAGCACTTTACTGGTTATGGCCGCTGGCTAAATCAGCACAGGATAAAGCGCAATCAGCCTCTTTAGGGCTGCTGATGCTTAGGGAGTGATGCCGGTCATTCATGGCGGAAACGCCGTGCAGCGATAGACTGCCTGCCCTATTGGCGAGGCTCGCAGTCCAGTACAGGTTTGCTGCTGCTGATCGAGTTGTCATTAATCCATAGCAGCGGTTTGACCCGGTCATCCAGCTTGCAGGCATCAACGTAGCCGATAGCGCCTTTGGTGAGGTTCACATAGCGCAGGACAGCCTCTTCCGACTGTACGCTGTAAGGCGGCGTAGTGCCGTGGAAGTACAGGCCGTTCCAGTAATCGGCCTGTTCATTCGGCAGGCTGCCGAGGACGACTTTTGAAAAATAAATCCGTAACGGATGTTCGGCATGCAGGTTTACTGGACGTATGCGGGCGCCGCTCTGCCAGTTTTGCTTTTTCTTCCAGTAGATCGGTGCCAGGTCGCGTGAGCTGAGTTGCTGAATCACGGCAGTTTCCGGGTTGCTGGATACAATCACGGCAAGCGGGTGCGTTTCTTCCGCAGCGACGGAATGCGGGGAGGCCGCTACATAAAATGCACATAATGCAGCCAGTGCGTGTTTAAAGAATAAGCCCATCAGAACAGCACCGCAAATGAACCGGTAAAGCCGCGCGGTGTATCGGGAAACTCATCGCTGCCGCCTACAAATTCCATTTTGAACAGTTGCTTGGGCGTGATGCGTTTGGTAAGACCCAGCACCCAGCGCTCACCTGAAACGGCGTCGGGTTTTTGGATGGTTTCCAGCCGCGTGAGCCAGTACCAGTTGTTGCCTAGCGGCGCTGCACTCTGCAGGTAAGCGCCGCTGCCGCCGTTACTGCCGTTGCTGGTAAAGCGCTGAAAGCCTTCGCCGCTGATTTCCCAGCCTTTGACATGGGTGATAAAGTCCAGGCCGATCATGCGGTAATCCGGTGCATCCGGGCGGTCTTCAGTGAAGGTGGCGAGACTTAAGCCCAGATTGAATCGGTTGTTTAATTTGAAGTGGGCGCCGGCAACGTTTTTATAGATGATCTCATTATCTTCTCTGTCCTGGTCTTTGAGGGCTTCGGCATAGAGCGTGTATTCAAAGGACTGTTCTTCGCCATTGATTTTTAACGGGGTGGCACCGAACATCATGGCGCCGTTGATGGCAGCCGGAAATAAGTAACTGGTCGCCAGCGGGCGCGAACTGGTCCACACTAGCGGTGCCGCATGCAGCAGGTTCCAGCGGCCGGCCGGCGTCAGGAAGCGTCCGCCGCGCAGGTTGATTTTTTCGGACAGGGTATAGTCGAGATAGAGCCGTTCCAGGTCAACATAGCTGTTCTTGTTGTTGAAATGCTTATTCTCATTCCAACTGAGCGGGCGCTCCAGTTCCAGTTCACCGAAAAACTTGAGCCTGGCATTGTTATCCCAGCTTAGCAGCAGGCTGATTTCGTTCAGATTGAACTCGGTATCGCCTTTACGCGGTGCAGTGATACCGGCGCTTGCGTAGCCGCCAAGCTGAAAGCCCGAGGCGTCGTCTGCGGATTCGTCCGCATGGGCAATCTTGCATAGCGTAGCCAGCAAGGCTACACTGACCGCATAAGCGACTTGCCTGCCTGCGGATATTGACATGCGGCATAAGCCGGTGCGAATTTCCTTAATTTTTTGCTGAATCATGGTTCATGACTGCTACAAAATGAGAATGCTGAATTGTACACGATAGCTGCTGATCCCTATGTTAAAGATCCCAGTGTTAAATAGGCCGTTTTCCGTCAGGCAGGTGTTGCTGGCCGGGTTTTTTCTTACCGCCTTGCTGCCTATGCTGATCATGACGCTGCTTGCATTCTACCAGGCACGTACCGCGCTGCATGATGAGATCGTGAGTGGCATGCAGACACGCGCGATTGCGGCACTCAGCGAGGTAGACCGCATGATGTTCGAGCGCTTGCAGAATGTGGCTTCCTGGAGTCGGCTCGATGTTATGTACGAAGCGCAGATCGGTGATGTAGACAAGCGCTTGTCGCATTTTCTGGCGGATCTCAAGCAAAGTTACCGCGGGGTTTATCATGAACTGTATGTGGTGAGCCCGGATGGCCGCGTGGTTGCCTCCAGCGAGGCTGCGCAGATCGGCCAGCCTGCCCCCGTCGTGCAGCCCTGGCTGAATATTCAGCTGGAGAGCCACCCTCTGCTGCTGGCCGTAATCAGGCAGCAGCTTCTGCCTATAGCCAGCGATATTATTGACATGGATGGCAACAAGATAGGTACCTTGTGGGCCGTGTTTGACTGGGACGAGATTGAAGCCATCCTCAAGAATACGCAAAGCCAGGGCAGTGCCGCCGCTCTGCTGGACGAGCGTGGCAGAGCGCTGGCGCAGACTGCTGAATGGCGGCAGATTGTTGCGGGACATGATGTGTCGGTGAGTTCTAGCGGCAATGGGCAGGCAATCGCCCCGATTTTTAAATGGCAAGTCGAGATTTCACAGTACCGCTCCGTAGTCATGGCGCCGGTGCATCGCATGGGCTACATGTTTGTCTTTTTACTGGTGGTCACCGCATTTCTGGCGACAGCACTTGCTGCGCCGTTATCGCGCTTTATCACCATGCCTTTGGCGCGGCTGACTTCTTATGCCAACCGGTTCATGCGTTCGTCGACGCAGCGGGCTCCGCCGGCACCCGATGGGCCGGTGGAAGTGCGCGGGATGACCAATGCATTTGCCAAAATGATTGATGACCTCAATCTTTCCAAAGAAAACCTGACGCGCGCGGCAAAGTTGGCCGTTGCGGGCGAAATGGCTGCTGCGATGAGCCACGAGATAAGGACACCGCTCGGCATACTGCGTTCATCGGCGCAGGTGCTTGCGCGCGAAAAAAACCTGAGTGCAGAAGGGCAGGAAGTCGCCAGCTTTATTACCTCCGAAACCGAGCGCCTGAATAAACTGGTGTCCACGCTGGTTGATTCTGCACGGCCGCGGCAGCCGGAATTTGCGATGCATGATGTGGCCGGCCTGCTTGAGAACGCAGTTGCCATGCTGCGTATGCAGGCAAATAAAAAAGACATCCACCTGGATCTGGTCGTCAAGGCTATGCTTAAAGAGGGGTATCCCGGCCAGGGTGCGCAGCGTGTGCTGGTGGAATGTGACGGTGAACAGATCACGCAGGTCATCCTGAACCTGTTGTTGAATGCGATTCAGATACTGGAAACGGGCAGCAGTGTGGTGGTCTCCCTGATGGAGCATGCGGATGGTGTTACTATCAGCGTGGCCGATAATGGCAACGGGGTGGATGAACCGTTCAGGGAACAGATATTCGACCCGTTCTTTACGCAGCGCCAGGGCGGCATCGGTTTGGGGCTGGCCGTGTCCAGACAGATTGTGGTGGCACATTTCGGCTCGCTCACGGTTGAGGCCAGTGTGCTGCCCAGCCGTTCAGGCATCGGGTATGGGGCAGATTTCAGGGTCAGGCTGCCCAAGCAGCAGATGCACTGATGCATGCTGGTTTGCTGGTAGTGACGCTAATGGCAATGATGGTTAACTGAAAGATAAAGAGAACAATGTCGCAAACGATTAAAACCGTATTGGCTGTGGATGATGAGCCGCATATGCTGCGCTTGCTGGAGATCAGTCTGCGCCAGGCCGGGTATAAGCCGCTGACCGCCAGGGATGGGCGCGAAGCCCTCGAAACCATACATACGCAGCATGTAGACTGTGTGGTGACCGACCTGCACATGCCTTATATGAGCGGGCTGCAACTACTGAAAGCGATTCGATCCGGCAGGCCAGATGACGCGCAGGATAAAAGCAGGCCGGGCACGAACGCCAATCCTGACCTGCCGGTCATTATTGTCACGGCGCAGGGCGAAGTGAAAACGGCTATTGATGCAATGAAAAGCGGGGCATCCGATTATATTCTGCGCCCGTTTGACCTGGAAGAGCTGGAGCTTGCCATTGCACGTGCGCTGTCATTTGCAAGGCTCGTGGTTGAGAACCAGTTCCTGCGCGAAGACAAGGTATCAAATGTGGGACTAGTGGGCAGCAGCCCTGCCATGCAGCAGTTGTTTGAGTCTATCCGCCAGGTTGCGCCCGAAAAAGCCACGGTGTTGATTGCAGGTGAAACCGGTACCGGCAAGGAACTGGTAGCGCGCGCGATCCATGCCGGTTCGCCGCGCAGTGAGGGTTTGTTTGTTGCGGTGAATTGCGCAGCGATTCCGCATGAGATGCTGGAGTCCGAACTGTTCGGTCACGAAAAAGGCGCTTTTACCGGCGCGATCAAAGAGCGCATCGGTAAATTTGAGCTGGCAGATGGCGGGACTTTGTTTCTTGATGAGGTCACCGAAATGCCGATGCCGTTGCAAGCCAAGCTGCTGCGGGCATTGCAGGAGAGTGTGATTGAACGCGTAGGCGGTAACCGCCCGATTGCGGTGGATATTCGCGTGGTTGCCGCTACCAACCGCGACCCGCGGGAGGCGATCAAGGATGGCAAGCTGCGCGAAGACCTGTATTATCGCTTGAATGTATTCCGTATTGATTTGCCGGCACTCAAGACGCGCAAGTCTGATATTCCTGAACTCGCACGGCACTTTCTGGCCAGGAGGCGCGTGGATATTTCGCAGGAAGCGGTCAATGCCCTCACTGGCTACGATTGGCCGGGCAATGTGCGTGAGCTGGAAAACGTGCTGGAACGGGCGGCGATTATCAGCGGTAATCAGGCCATCCAGCCGCGGCATCTTCCCGCTGAAATGGTGAGCCTGGCGGTGACGGCGGAAGCTGCAGAACCGGTTTTTGCTGCGGCCAGTTCGCTGGCTCTGCCACCGGCGATTGAAGCGCTGGAGCGGCGATTGATCACGGCTGCCCTGGCGCAAACGCATGGTAACAAAAGCAAGGCAGCTAAGGTTCTAGAGATCAGTGAGCGCTCACTGTGGTACAAGCTCAGCCAGTATGATATGACTTGAAGTAACGCATCTTGCAAACAAGGCTGCAGCCACACTAGCCTGAAATTTGAAATAAACCCGGCCTGAAAATTTTCTTTCTGCAATATTGCATCAGTACTTTACCTGATTAGTTAACGGTGTTAAATTAACATTGTTAACTAATATGTTGAATGCAATGCCACCTAGAATAAAATCAGAACAAGACCGCGAGAAATTACGTGCCAGCATACTGGATGCGGCACGCGAATTATTTGTAGAGCGCGGTATTGATGCAGTTTCCATGCGCGAAATTGCCAGGAAGATCAACTACTCGGCCACAACGCTATACCATCACTTTGCCGACAAAGAAGCACTGCTGCAGGCCGTGTGCGATGAGGATTTCCTGCAGTTGGCCGGTGCCATGCACCAGGTCATGCAGATCCCCGACCTGATTGAACGTATCCGCGCTTTGGGTCAAGGCTACGCCATGTTTGCCTTGCAGCACCCTAATCATTACCGGCTGATGTTCATGACGCCGCGCGCGCCCTGCAATCAGGAAATCACGAAAATCCAGCAGGGCAATACGGAACAGGATGCTTATGCGCAGCTGAAACACGTAGTACATGAAGCGTTTGAGGCTGGTTTATTCAGGCCGGAAGTGACGGATTCGGAACTGGTTGCACAGACTATATGGGCGGGCATTCATGGCGTATGCTCGTTGCAGATTGCGCTGGGGCAGGAATGCTGGATTCAGTGGGCAGCTATAGAGGCGCGCCTGCAATTCATGCAAAGCACGATGCTGCAAGGTTTGCTGCGGCATGATTAATACAGAAATAAATACATCAACGGGTGGCTGAGATGAATGTCAAACTTTTGTTCATGGTGTTTTTTGTGGTGCTTGCCGGCTGTAATAAGCCTGCTGAACCTGCAATCGCCCCGCGCCCTGCGCTGACCATGGTGGTAGGCGATCCGGGCGTTTCCGGCTCCATGGTGCTGGTAGGCGAAGTACGGCCGCGTTTTGAGGCCAGCCAGGGCTTTCGCATTGACGGCAAAATCATCGAACGCAAGGTGGATGTGGGCGCGAGCGTCAAAAAAGGCCAGTTGATCGCCAGGCTGGATACTGCCGATGTCAATCTGAACGCAGCCGCGGCAATGGCCGATGTGCGTGCGGCGGAGGCAAGCTATGCCTTGGCCGTGGCGGAGTTTGAGCGCCAGCGCCAGTTATTTGCCAGGAAATTCATTTCAGCTTCTGCCCTGGATATACGCGATGCCGAACTGAAAACCTCTGCAGCCAGGCTCGCACAGGTCAAGGCACAGGCCAATGTTTCCGGCAATCAGCTGCAATATGCCAGCTTAACGGCTGACCGTGACGGCGTGGTTACGATGATACGTGCTGAACCCGGCCAGGTCGTGCAGGCGGGCGAGGTTGTGGTGCAGCTTGCCAACCTCAAGGAAACCGAAGTGCTGGTGGCGGTATCTGAAT
>Ga0208758_100572_pt1 | contig 11623 bp, 9 predicted proteins | sample LakWasM116_HOW13_2_FD_183930 | JGI IMG/M metagenome (GOLD analysis project Ga0208758, IMG submission 183930) | Freshwater sediment methanotrophic microbial communities from Lake Washington under simulated oxygen tension - Sediment Metagenome... | ecosystem: Environmental > Aquatic > Freshwater >...
CGCTGGCGGACGATAAAGGTGACGCGGCGAGATTGCTTAAGCAGAATGGCCTTACGAAGCCTGCGCTGGAGACCGCCATCCAGGCGGTGCGCGGTAACGAGAGCGTAGATAGCCAGGAGGCGGAAGGCCAGCGCGAATCGCTCAAGAAATACACGCTTGATTTAACGGAACGGGCACGCCTCGGCAAGCTGGATCCGGTAATTGGCCGTGACGATGAAATTCGCCGCGCGATCCAGGTGTTGCAGCGCCGTACTAAAAACAACCCGGTATTGATCGGGGAGCCAGGTGTAGGTAAAACCGCAATTGTTGAAGGCCTGGCGCAGCGTATCGTCAATGGTGAAGTGCCTGATTCCCTGCGTAATAAAAAGGTGCTGTCACTCGATATGGCTGCTTTGCTTGCCGGCGCCAAATATCGCGGTGAGTTTGAGGAGCGCCTGAAATCGGTACTTAAAGAACTGGCGCAGGATGAAGGCCAGACCATACTCTTTATTGATGAAATCCATACCATGGTCGGCGCCGGTAAAGCCGAAGGTGCCATGGATGCCGGCAATATGCTCAAGCCGGCATTAGCGCGCGGTGAGCTGCATTGCGTAGGCGCAACGACACTGGATGAATACCGTAAATATATCGAGAAAGATGCAGCGCTGGAGCGTCGTTTCCAGAAGGTGCTGGTAGACGAGCCTAGCGTTGAAGCCACGATTGCGATCCTGCGCGGCTTGCAGGAAAAGTATGAGCTGCATCATGGTGTGGAAATTACCGATCCGGCGATTGTGGCGGCTGCCGAGTTGAGCCATCGTTATATTACAGACCGTTTTCTGCCGGATAAGGCGATTGACCTGATAGATGAGGCCGCCAGCCGTATCAAGATGGAAATCGATTCCAAGCCGGAAGTCATGGATAAACTGGATCGACGCCTGATTCAGCTCAAGATCGAGCGTGAAGCGGTGCGCCGCGAGAAAGATGAAGGCAGTAAAAAACGCTTTGTGCTGATTGAGGAAGAAATCACTAAGCTCGAGAAAGAATACGCAGACCTCGAAGAAATATGGAAAGCGGAAAAGGCGCAGGTGCAGGGTTCGGCGCATATTAAAGAAGCGATTGATAAAATCAGGTTCGAGATGGAAGAAGCCACGCGTAAAGGTGACTGGCAGAAAGTCTCTGAACTGCAGTACGGTAAATTACCGCAGCTGGAAGCACAGCTGAAGCAGGCCTCGAATGCCGAAGCCAGCACTACGCACAGTAAAAACAGAATGCTGCGCACCGAAGTCGGCGCTGATGAAATTGCCGAAGTGGTCAGTCGCGCTACGGGTATCCCGGTGAGCAAGATGATGACCGGTGAGCGTGAAAAACTGCTCACGATGGAAGCAAAGCTGCATGAACGCGTAGTCGGGCAGGATGAAGCGGTGCGGCTGGTGTCGGATGCGATTCGCCGCTCACGTTCCGGCTTGGGCGACCCGAATCGCCCTTATGGCAGTTTCCTGTTTCTGGGGCCGACCGGTGTCGGTAAAACCGAGCTATGCAAGGCGCTGGCAGGGTTCCTGTTTGATTCTGAAGATCACCTGATCCGCATCGATATGAGTGAATTCATGGAGAAACACTCAGTAGCACGTATGATTGGTGCGCCTCCGGGCTATGTAGGTTATGAAGAAGGCGGTACACTGACGGAAGCTGTGCGCCGTAAACCGTACAGCGTGATTCTGCTGGATGAGGTGGAAAAGGCACACCCGGATGTATTTAATGTATTGTTGCAGGTGCTGGATGATGGCCGCCTGACTGATGGCCAGGGGCGTACGGTGGACTTTAAGAATACGGTGATCATTATGACCAGCAACCTGGGGTCGCAGATGATACAGAGTATGGCCGATCAGGATTACCAGCTGGTGAAACTGGCGGTGATGGGGGAAGTGAAAACACACTTCAGGCCTGAGTTCGTAAACCGGATTGATGAAGTTGTGGTGTTCCATGCGCTGGGCGAAACACATATTAAATCTATTGCGTCTATTCAGTTGCAGTACCTGGCAAAACGCCTGGCGGCAATGGATATGCAGCTGGAATTGACCGATGCGGCCATTACCGAAATTGCGAATGCCGGTTTCGACCCGGTTTATGGTGCGCGTCCGCTGAAACGTGCGATCCAGAGCGAGATTGAAAACCCACTGGCGCGCGAGATTCTGGGCGGGAATTTTATGGCTAAAGATACGGTTAAGGTCGATGTTAAAGGAGGTAAATTTGTATTTTCAAAAACAGGCGGTTAATCATTGATGGGTTTGAAGGCTTGGTTTGCAGAATAAGCGGGCGATAGATATATGCAAACGCGTGCTGTTCGCTGTGCTGATAATCACGGCGAACACTGCTCGCGCGGAATTCAGCCGGCAGGAGCTGGAAGTTTTTGATAACGAACCGCCGGTAATCGCTGATTTGCTTAAGCGCGCAGTATCCGCCGAGCGTGACCTGAAAAACCCGGAAGGTGAATGGCAGGCTGCAGCCCTGTATTGTGAAGCATCACGCCAGGGCAGTGCCGAGGCGCAGTTCCGGCTGGGCATGCTCTATGCCGCCGGTAAAGGTGTGCCGGCTAACCGGGATTTTGCCGCTTCATTGTTCGTTGCGGCATCCATGCACGGACATTCCGAATCACAGAAAATGCTGGAGACACTGGCGCTGGCTGCCGGTGATCTGCCGCCTTGCGTGCTGGCCGCTGTGGCTCCGGAAAAAGCCCCGGCAAAAGGCGAGATCGATAGTTATGTTGCGAATTTACCGGCGAACAAGCGCTGGATTGTGCGTCTGGTAGATACCATAGCCTCCTGGCACAAGGTTGACCCGAAGCTGGTGTTGTCTATTATTTCGGTAGAGTCTGATTTTTCGGCATCGGCACAATCCAACAAACAGGCGCAGGGGCTGATGCAATTGATTCCGGATACTGCCGAGCGCTTTAATGTCAGGAATGCCTATAATGCCAGTCAGAATATCAAGGGCGGCGTTGCTTACCTGCGCTGGCTGCTCGCGTATTTCGAGGGGGATGTCAGTCTCGCTGTTGCCGCTTATAATGCGGGTGAGGGAGCGGTCAACAAATATAAAGGGATTCCGCCCTATGCGGAAACCAGGCAGTATGTACAGAAGGTGCGTCTGCGTTATCCGCTGCTGCACCATCCATATGATGTGAATATAACGGAGCCTTCGCCTTTTCTGAAGCGGCGTGGCTAGATTGAGGAATCAAAAGTGCGAAACGGTTTACTGTTGTTGATATGCAGTGCTTTGCTGCTCATGTCCGGCTGTGTTTCGACAGGCCGTGATGCAAGTGCAGAAGGCCCAAGGATTGACAGGGTTTCACCGGAGGAGTTGGCGCGCCTGATTCCGCAGCCGGTGGCCAGGCTGACGCAGGAAGACCTGGTCAGGTTAACGAAAGAGGGCAACAGCTCCGAGCAGATCATCGCACAGATCAAGGCGACGGACTCCATGTATGACCTGACACCAAGTCAAAGCGTTGATTTAAGCCATCAGGGTGTAGATGCGAAGGTGCTGGACTATATCCATGAGAGCCGGGAAGCCGCGGTGAGAAACCAGTTGGCGGATGAAATCAATCGTCGAGAAACACAAAAACAGGCTGAAGTTGCCAGGCTTAAAAACCGCCTGTGGCAACAGCAGCGTTATTATGACCCGTTCTGTCGCGGCTATTACGGGTTAATGCCATACGGCTATGGCGGCTATGGCCGTCACTACGGATCACATTTTGGCCTGGGCTTGGGCATTGGCCGGCCTTTAGGCTGCTGGTAAGGCTTTAATCATCATCGGAAATAGTAATGCAGCAAAAAACACATCAGATCACGGTTCCCACGCATGGCCGCAAACTTTATGACATCACGGGTGAGGTAACGAGCTGGGCAAAATCCAGCGGTATCAAGACCGGTATGATCACGCTGTATATCCAGCATACTTCTGCCAGTTTATTGATTAATGAAAATTATGACCATGATGTGCTGGTCGATATGGAAGCGTTTTTTAATCGTCTGGTGCCTGACGGTGACCCGTTGTTCATCCATACGGTTGAAGGGCCTGACGACATGCCTGCACATGTGCGCACGGCGCTTACACAGACCCACTTGTCCATCCCGCTGCTGGATGGGCAGGCGGCCTTGGGGCAGTGGCAGGGGATTTTTCTGTATGAGCACAGGCATATTGCCGGCAAGCGCCGGGTTCTTTTGCACTTGATCGGTGAATAAGCCCTGCCAGACAGCTTTTAAAATTATATTTAATGTAGTTGCAGATAACTTTGAATGCGCTAGAATAGCGCGTATAGGTGGAGTTGTATAAGTAAGTTATTGAATTAAATCATTGATTGTAGTTCTTAATAAGAAGAGGAAATTATTATGTCATCATTATTGCGTTCTTTATTAGTTTTGGGTGTTGCTGGCCTGCTCGTAGTGGGTTGCGGCAAGAAGGAAGAAGCCGCTCCTGCTGAAGCGGCACCAGCGCCAGCTGCTGCTGCGGTTGAAGCTGCACCAGCACCGGCTGCTGCTGAGCCAGGTGGTTATGAGCCAACTGCTGAAGAGCGTGTACCGGGCATTACGATTGATCCAGCAGTATTGGCTGCCGAATCTGCAGCACCAGCTGCTGAAGCGGCACCGGCAGCGGCTGAATAATTTCTGGTTTTATAATTACAATCCTGGAATGGGTTGATTCTTATTCAATCATTTTAGATTGACTTAAAAACGCCCGATGATTTCATCGGGCGTTTTTTTATTGATGGCTGCCATACGGTCTCCACCGCTGATGATCCTTTAACTCAGCTTTCAATCGTTCTCCGGGAAGATTAGCCCGAATTGCATGGCTTTAACAATCGCCTGCTGGCGCGTGCTGACCTTGAATTTTTTACGAATGTTAGAAAAATGGAAATTGATGGTCGCTTCCGTGCATTTGCAAACCACGGCCATATCCCACGATGACTTGCCTTCGGCTGCTAATTGCAGACATTGCACTTCCCGTCGGGTAAGTAATGACTTTTCCGATAGGTCATGATTTTGTAGCTGCGTGAATTTCCTTGATGATTCAAACACATAGTCGCGGATAAGTGCCCAGTCGGATAGTATTTCGTCCAGCTTTTGCTGTGATAGGGGTCTGGCAGTTTCTTTCATGCCCAGATTCAGCATGGCAAATTCAGCGTGTGCGCCATGAACAGGGAAGGCGATTCCCCTGCTCAAGCCATAAGCCTGCGCTGTTTTATGCAGTTGTATTTCCTGACGGGATTTAAAAGTTTTATGATCCCATATCAATGGCATGTTGCTATTGATGCAGTGCCTGGTGATCGGATCCATGCTCCAGAATGTATCCTTGTACATTTTGAGCCATATAGGCTTGTAATTGCTATAGACCAAAGCCGATGCAAGCGGTGATTGTTTGTTTGCATTGATGCTGTAGAAAACCTGCGAAAAACCGTAACTATTCGCCAGCTTAAAAAGGGTGTCTGACCAGATTCCATCCCGGTCGCACCCCATCAGCTTGAATAATCTATCGAAATTTACCATGCTGTCTTATTTTGTGTGCAGGCTTCTTGTGCAGGTATCGGTCATCAGGCGCTATGGCTTTACTATGCAGGGTTGCCACTGGCCGTGGATGCCTTGGTATCGGCCAGGAACGCTGCGTATGCGTAAACATCACCATGTAAATAATGCGCAGGAAACTCAAATACAGACCAGTAATAATTTTGCGTGCCCTTGCATACCTGCGATGGCCGACAGTAATCCATCCATTGATTGCTGATGCTGCTGTCGTATATGCCGTCACTATCAGAGAAAAATGGAATCACCTGCTGCGCTTTTAACGCTGCGAGAAGTTCCCGTGGCGCATGCTGGTGCTGCGCCATTTCATAATGAGACATCAGGCTGGCTTCGGTTTCTATCACCATTAATTTGGCGTTGCCATTGAAATCAATGAACAGGATGCCGGACGGATTGGGGAATAAATAATGCTCTACGAACCCATAGTCCTGATAAAGCTGTTCAACCAGCGTAGCAATCGCCGAATCTGCCAGGAATGTGTAGGTGTGCCTTGTCAGCAAGTCTTTAAGCGTGCTTGTCTGTTCGGTAAAAAATACTTTTTTCAGTGAGTTGATTGCAAGTTCCAGGCGATGAATTGCGGCAGGATCATTTTTTTTGATGAACTGGTCAATGAGCTTGTTGTTAAATGCATCAACGGCCACTCTTTCATCTGCTTGCCCCGTAAGCAGAATTTTTTTGCAGGGGATAGTTTGCAGCGCCTCACAAAGCTGCACGCCGTTCATCTGCGGCATTGCATAATCAACTACCAGTACCGCCGGAATATCAAAACGCTGCTTGTTCAGCACCTCACAGTAAATTTCATTCAGGTTGATTGCGGCACTGCGGCGTTCCAGGCATGAGGTTTCATCGTCGTAGCCTACCTGGATAGGGCGTGCTATATCGGCCAGATAATGCTGATACGCATTTTTTATCCAATCAACCGACACTTCAGTATCAGTGAAAGTTTTGCAGGGAAACCTTGAATCCAGCTGGAATGTGATGCTATCGAGATAGCTTTGGTTGTCATCTATCAACACCACCAGTACCGGGTGCTGATAAATAGGTAAGAGTATGTTCATGGTCTTGCCCTGCAGTAGTTGGCGTTCAGCGAAAAAATTTATTTATAAATTAAATAGTTTGCTACAATGGAAAAAAATCCCACTCACATGGAAAATATTACCATATTAATTGACATTGCTATGGTAAATAAACTACAAAAGGCGTCTTAGTTTGTACTCACAATCACAAATTGATCCATTGATCCTCTTCAAAAATACCGTGGGCGAATCCGTGCGCGGCACAATCGTCAAGCTGCAGAGAAAATCACTGGTGATGGAGGTTTATAACCCTTATTCCATCGTACAGATCAGCGAAGTGCTGGGTGAACTCACGATCAGGATCGGCGACAAGGTTGCCTATCTGGGTAAAGCTGTCGTAATCAGCCTGGTGAATACCGGTTTGACCGCTGTTGTATCTGTGACGCTGATTGATGAATGGCAGGACTTGTATGATGTAGTGATTACCCCGGGTGCTGTGGGTGAAGAGGCTAAAGCCTTTGTGCAGGACTGGAGCGAGCGTTTTCAGATTAGGCGCGATTACCAGATCGTGGTGAATGAATTGCGTGCTTATCTTTCTGATGTATCTCGCTGGGTAGAGCAAGTTGATTTGACCGAATCATTGCCAAGAGTAGATGGACAATTGCGGGAAGATATATTTTATGAACTTGCGACACCACTCATGGAGAAGTTAGGGTTTTATCTCGGTAACCTTGAGACTGAGGCTTCAATGGTTGATGTTGAATTTTCGCCTATACATCGTGCTTACACACAAGCTGCATTGCATCCATTATTGCTTCGCGCGCCTTATGTATTTCGTTCATTCGTGAAACCACTAGGCTATGCTGGAGACTATGAAATGGTCAACCAGATACTTGACGATCCGCGTAAAGGCCCTAGTACTTATTTTCAAATTATCAACACGAGTTTTTTAAAAGCACCTGTTGCATTGGCTCACTGTAATCGCATAGATATTTTAGTGGATTTCTTGATACGGGTTGCGGATTCCGCTAAAAAAGCCGGCAGGCCATTCCGTATACTAAATGTAGGCTGTGGCCCTGCGATTGAAATTCAACGCTTCTTACAGCGTTATCCCAATCCTGAGTTTTTATCTTTTGATCTTGTCGATTTTAGTGAGGAAACCTTAACGAGAACACGCAGCATATTGGCAGGCATCTCTGAAAAAGTAGGTAAGCCTATCATTATTAATTATATACATGAGTCAGTGCATCAACTATTGAAGCGCAGTGTAGATAAAAGTGTACCAGCCACCAAAGAGTACGATGCGGCGTATTGCGCGGGTTTGTTTGACTACTTTTCTGACAAGGTATGTTCGCGTCTCACTACACATTTTGAAACTCGTACACGCAGTGGCGGAAAACTGTTGATTACTAACGTGCACTCTAGTAATACAGTCAGGTTTTGTATGGAGCATCTGCTGGAATGGTACCTGGTCTATCGAGATGAAGCTCAAATGGAATCATTGCTACCCGAGCACACGACGGAGCACAAAATTTATGTGGACGCCACAGGTGTTAATGTTTTCGCGGAAGCAACTGCTAGCTGATGGCTTTGCAATTTACCGTGGACAACGCTTTATATCATAGTTATACGGATGCACTGAGCGAGGTGCGATATACAATTAGCCGAAGCGGTGCTTATACCTGCTGTAGCTTGGTATTGCTCGGGGCAGGCTTGGATTACTATCTATATCCGCATGAGTTTCTTCGATTCACGTTAGCCCGCATTCTTTGTTGTGCGCTCATTCTTTGTTTAGTCGCGATGCTCGGAACGAAATGGGGGCGACTCAAGGTGCAGTGGCTAACGCCTGTTTGGCTGCTATTCCCCCAGATTATGATTGCCTGGATGATTTATGTCACAGATGGATCTTCTTCTATTTATTATATTGGGTTGACGTTCGCTATATATGCGCTCGGTATAGTGATGGCGTTTGGTGTTTGGCAGAATGTCATTTTTGGGATATTAACCTTTTCGCTTTATATTGCTGCCTGCATTTTCCATCCAGACTGGGTTGAAATGCGCTCCGACTTTATTGCGCACTCACTGTTTTTAGTGATGTCTATTGCGATCAGCATGTTTTTTTCTTTCTATAATGAACGTGCACGTTTTATGCTATTTCGCCTTAAGGCTGAAGTTGCTGAAAAAAATACCCAATTAGAAATAACCAATCAAAATCTGGCCGAAATCAAAGGCCAGATGCTGCAGCAGGAAAAAATGGCTTCTATCGGCACGCTGGCGGCAGGGTTGCTGCATGAGGTCAATAACCCGGTCAATTATTGCCTGATGGCAGTCGGGGTGGCGATGGAAGACCCCATGGTTAAAACCAACGAGCCACTTAAAGAGTGCCTGGTTGATGCACAGCACGGTATGCAGCGCATTCAGCATATTGTTTCCGATCTTAAGATTTTCGCTTACCGCCCGAGTGAGACGGAACGCAGTGAGGCTGATTTTATGCTGGAACGGGCTGTGAATTCTTCACTGCGGCTGGTCGGGCATGAGACCAAGGGCATTACCATTACGCGCGACATTCCCCAGGATAGCCTTGTTCATGGCGATGAGGCGGCGGTGGTCGGCGTATTGATTAATTTATTCAGCAATGCCGCACTTGCGCTGCGTAAGGTCAGCCGCACTCAGCCCGCTATTCATGTCTCTGCCGTATGGCATGCTGATCGGCTGCGCGTGACCGTGCAGGATAACGGGCCCGGTATTGCTCCTGAAAATCTATCGCGTGTATTTGAGCCATTTTTTACGACAAGAGCCGTGGGGCAAGGCTTGGGGCTGGGGTTGAGTATCAGTTATGGCGTCATTGCCCGGCATGGCGGCACATTGCGCGCAGAAAGTGCCATGGGAGAGTGGACAAGAATGATTTTTGATTTGCCGCGAGCAACGTAATGAAAGCGTTGTCTACTCCTTACGATTTCAGCGCCATACCTATCTTGTACGTAGATGATGAGCACATGGCACAAAAATACTTTCTGCGCTCATTAGGCGGTGAGTTTGATGTGATGACCGCTTCCGGGGCGGATGAAGCAGTTGAAATGCTGCGCGATAAATCTTTGAACATCGGCATACTGGTTACGGATTACCGGATGCCTGGGCGTGATGGCGGTGATCTGTTGTGTCAGATCGAGCGCGAGTTTCCGCATGTGATCCGTATTCTGGTGACCGCCTATGCAGACAGGGAGATGCTGCTGCACACTGTCAACTCGGGCGAGGTGTTCCGCATACTTGAGAAGCCCCTGAATGTCAGTGAAGTTAAGAATACATTACGTCAAGCTTATGCCTTATCGTGGGAGCGCACGACACGGCAGCAAAGGCTGATTGCCATGAATGAAACCCTTAATTTTCTTGCGCATGAACTCAATACGCCGCTAGCTTCCATTGTTAATTTTTCGCAGGGGATGCAAAACCGCATGACGGATGCAATCCGGTCGCAGCAGTCGATGCCGGATATCCGCAAGGCAGCATTGGCAATTAATGATAATGCGCAATACTGCTTGTCTTTACTGCTGTCTTTTGTAAATTCCATTCATAGTGTCAACCCGCGACTTAATTCCCATAGTGAAATGACGGCACACCAGATGGTGCTTTCGCTGCTGGACACTTATCCGTTAACCCCGCAGCAGCACGCGGCTATCCATGTTGATACCCAGCAGGATTTCAAGGTGACTGCCTTACCCAACTGTGTGGCACTGGTCTTGTCCAGCATCTTAAGTAATGCCTTACGTGCGCTTAAAGGCCATGCATCGCCGCAAGTTATCTTCAGTATTCTGGTAGATGGCAGCCCGCAGATTCGTATTGGTAATAATGGTCCGTGCATACCGCTGGAGATACTGGCGAATTTAATGGAAACTCCGATAACGACACACGCAGATTCTGGCGGCAAAGGCTGGGGAATGGTCTTCTGCCGACGTGTAATGCACTCTTTTGGCGGCAAGATCGCCATTACATCTGCGCCTGAATCAGACACGGTGATTACACTGGAATTTCCTGCTGCCAAAGGCAGGTTAAAGCCATTCGCGCAGACCTAAGCTGACTATCTGATGCCCTCGAATGTTAATGGCACTCAAATCAATAAAAATGGAGCAATAAAATGGAGCAAGTAATCACTAATCAAACCATCACTGCACCGCAGATATTATTCGTTGATGACGAAGCGACTGCCGTTAAATATTTTCAAAGAGCCATTAATTCGCTTGCACCGGTGGTGACCGGCAGTTCGGTAGAAGAAGGTAAGCGCTTGCTTGACGAGCATGCATCGACACTTTTGGTGCTGGTGTCCGATCAGCGTATGCCAGGCGGCTATGGTAATGAACTGTTGCTTTATGCGCGCACAAAATATCCGCATATCGTACGCATCCTGACTACGGCGTATTCAGAGCTGGAACAAACTGTTGAAGCGGTTAACCAGGGGCAGATTCATCGTTATATTCAAAAACCATGGGAGATATCCGCGATCCGCATGGAGTTGAAACAGGCACTGGATCTGGCAAATTTGCGTAAGGAACACGCGCAGCTATTGCGCGAAAAAATGATGGTCTGGAAAAAACTCATTGTTTCGAATCGCATCGGAACCCTATATACGATCTGTGCCAGCCTGGCGGCATCAACAACGGAGTTGCCTGTAGAGGCTTACCTGTCGACCGCCCATAGCGCTGGCATTGCTTTGCCTGCCGAGCCTGACTGGCATGCAATGGATTATTCAGACATTGTGAGTGTTGAGTCGATTCGCAGCGGACACTTTGGCCATGCAGTGAGAAAGCGCCTGGAGGAAATTAAACAGAGTTATTCCAGCAGCCAGGCAGTAGATGCAGTAAGAGTGCTGGCAGAGGTGTTAAAAGGTAAGATTCATATCTCGGGCAATGGTGTTGCCGCTTTTAGTGATATGCAGAATTTTTCAGAGTTTCTGGAAGCGCGATCCGATGCGGAAATCTCTACACAGCACGCATCATGGCTGGCATTCCTGATCTGGCTCCATGATGCAGGGTATGCATTACGCCTTCAAAATACGGAAACAGG
>Ga0208758_100586_pt1 | contig 11382 bp, 12 predicted proteins | sample LakWasM116_HOW13_2_FD_183930 | JGI IMG/M metagenome (GOLD analysis project Ga0208758, IMG submission 183930) | Freshwater sediment methanotrophic microbial communities from Lake Washington under simulated oxygen tension - Sediment Metagenome... | ecosystem: Environmental > Aquatic > Freshwater >...
TTTTATCGCTATAAAACACATGGCGTTGTTTAAAAATTGTTTTACTGTTGTGTTCCGCCAATTGAATTTAGCTGTGCATGGTAGAATCAAATGCATATATTGAGTAGGGCGAGTTTGTAAGATGACGACAAGAAAATTACCACTAGTGACAGCGCCTGAGCTATTGAACGGCGATTCTGCCAGTTATGGCTCTTGGCATGCATTTGAAATCATGGCCGAGTTTGTAGGGGCGACCGAAAAACTCAAAGAAATTACCCCGGCTGTTTCTATTTTTGGTAGCGCCCGTACCAAGCCGGATCATCCTTACTTTAAGCTCACCGAAGAGATTGCCCGCCTGCTATCCGACTCTGGTTTTAGTGTGATTTCCGGTGGTGGCCCAGGTATTATGGAAGCTGCAAATCGCGGCGCATTTGCTGGCATAGGCCCTAGTGTCGGCTTGAATATCGAGCTGCCGTTTGAGCAGAGTGGCAATCCGTATCAAGACATTAGCCTGACGTTTAAATACTTTTTTATGCGCAAGGTGATGTTTGTAAAATATGCATCGGCCTATATTGTGATGCCGGGTGGCTTTGGTACCCTGGACGAACTCATGGAAGCGATTACACTGGTGCAGACTGGTAAATCTCGCAAAATTCCTATTATTTTGGTTGGCACCAAATTTTGGGCTGGCCTGATCGATTGGCTGAAAAATACACTGATTGCTGAAGGTATGGCGTCGCCAGAAGATATGTTGTTGATTCAGTCTATTGATGATCCCAAGCAGATTGTGGAAACCATTTTTAGACATTATGAATCTACAGGGTTTGAGCTCACACCGGCAGAGCGCAAAATCCAATTATATTTGTAATGCCCAGCATTTTATTTATCGTGCCCAGCACTTATGGCCGGTGTAATTTGTTAAAATAATTAAAACTGTTAAGGAGAAGAAAAGTGCACCGTTTAAAGTTACTGTCTCATGTGATGTGCATTTTCTTAGTCAGTGGATTTGCAATGACCAGCACGGCTGCTGAGCCAGCCAAAGCGCCACAGCGTGAGTTGTTAGAAGAAGTGCCGCCACCTCCCAAAGTAATTGAGGGTGAGCCGATGGAAGAACCACAAATCACCATCCGCAAAAAGGGCACAGAGACCATCGAAGAGTACCGTATTAACGGTGAGCTATACATGATGAAAGTCACCCCGCAAGGCGGCACGCCTTATTTTCTGCATAAAGATGATCCTAACGGTAGTTGGGTGAATATCGGCCCTAACCCACCTTTATCTGTACCGCATTGGATACTATTCCGCTTTTAACCTGAAGAGGGCCATGCCCTCTTTATTATTTTGGTGATTTTTGTTTAACCAACATGTCTGTTTTTACCACACTCACATCTGACGATGTTCGCGATTGGCTGACGCAATTTAGTATCGGCCAATTTCAGTCACTTAAAGGGATTGCTGCTGGCATTACCAATACTAATTATTTTGTGACAACAGATGCTGCGCGCTATGTGCTGACCATTTTTGAAAAAAATGATTTTGATGAGCTGCCATATTTCGTCAATCTGATGGCACACTTGGCGCAACACGGAGTACCGTGTCCAGCACCTATTATGGATAAGCAGGGAATCGCGCTGCACCGCCTGAAAGGCAAGCCTGCATTGATGGTGAGTTGCCTGCAAGGTCAGGATATTAGCACGCCGAATGTTGCACAATGCCAGGCAGTGGCAACTACGCTGGCCAATATGCATTTGGCTGGGTTAAGTTTTCATCAACAATCACACAATCAACGCGGACAGGGCTGGCGCACCATGACTGCGCAGCAAGTCATGCCTAAAATGCAGGCCGATCAAAGCGCTTTGTTGCAGGCAGAGTTAGATTATCAACATGGGTTAGACCTGACAGCACTGCCCCATGGCGTGATTCATGGCGATTTGTTTAGAGATAACGTGTTGTTTGATGGCGACCGGCTTGGCGGCTTTATTGATTTTTACTATGCGTGTCATGATGTGCTGGCTTATGATGTTGCGATTGCTGCCAATGAGTGGTGCATCAGTGAACATGGCAGTTTTGATACAGCGAAACGCGATGCATTTCTAGCGGCGTATCAAGCAGTAAGACCGTTTGAGCTGGCGGAACAGCAGCATTGGCAAGCTTTATTGCGTCGTGCGGCTTTGCGTTTCTGGTTATCGCGTTTATATGATTATCATTTTCCTGTAGCAGGCGAATTAACGCATGCTAAAGACCCCATGCATTTTGAGCAAATCTTGAGACAACGCATTCAGAGCGTATAAACTAGCAGCAAGCACACCATTAATAGAAATACATTGGCAAGGTACCTATGGCAATTTTAGAATCTCGCACCAAAACCGGATTAAGCTGGGTCAAAGAAAGTCTGGAGTTGTTTAAAACACAGCCGTCCAGATGGATGCTATTGGCTATTGCTTATGTCGGCATTTTTATGATGTTGCCTTCTATTCCGGGCTTGGGCATTTTTGCCTTGCTCACAGTATTAATTTGGCCTGTGTTTATTGCGTTTGCTGTGATGTTGTACCGCAACGCAGAAATGGGCAAGCAAGAAACCGTACAAGCCGTGCTGGCAAAAATTCAACCTAAATTCACGCTGCTGATGTTATTGGGGCTGGCCTGTTTGGTCTATGCCACATTGGCTACTTTTCTATTGAATTCTGATATTCAAGGGCTAATGAGTTTTGCGGATAAAGGCGCGCAGATGAGTGAGTCAGAATATGTAAAATTCATGGATAAATTTATGCCGTTTATCCTCAAGCTGCTGTTGCTGTTATTCCCTTTGTTTATTGCCACCTGGTTTTCACCAGTGCTTATCGTTATCAATAACTACACATTGGTCAAAGCCATTAAATCCAGCATCGCCGGTGTGTTGCAATACACGGTAGCCATGGGTGCCGCGTGGTTAGTGCTATCAGCTGGCGTGATGGGCTTGATGTTAATCGTAGGTCTGGTGATTGGGGTGGTAGGCGCGCTGCTGCCAGCATTGGCACAGGCGCTGATGCCCATGTTGGTATTTGGCTGCTTACTGCTTGCTACAGCGCTCATGTTTGCGTTTCAATACGTCAGCTATCGCGATGTGTTTAGAGCAGCGCCGGTTGAGTTACCCTAAACCTTAACTGCATTATCCTAATTGAGTAATCTTGAGCAGGCTGATACTGGCTTGTGTTAAATCTTTTCCAATTTAGCGTATTCCATCATCAATGTCTTTAAGCCTTGGCGGCCAAAATTGATTTTGATGGCTAGGTCACTGGCATTGCCTTCGTAGCTCACCACTACGCCATCTCCAAATTTTGCATGCCGCACACTTTGCCCGATTTTAAACGGGTACTGCTGGCTTGCGGAAGGCTTGGCTTGGTAGTTACCACCAGTCGCATAAGCTTTAGGCGTAGGCTTGCTGTTTAGCCGTTTGAGCAGTTCGTCCGGGATTTCATCCAAAAAACGTGATGGAATGCCATAGCGCACTTGGCCGTGCAACATGCGGCTTTGCGCATGGCTTAAATACAGGCGCTGACGCGCGCGCGTCACCGCCACATACATCAAGCGGCGTTCTTCTTCTACGCCGCTGTTTTCATAAGTACTTTGTTCGTGTGGAAATAAGCCTTCTTCTACGCCGCTAATAAATACCGCTTTAAATTCCAAGCCTTTGGCGGCATGCACGGTCATCAACTGTAGCGCTTCACGCCCAACGTCTGCTTGATGTTCACCGGCTTCTAAACTGGCATGGTTTAAAAACTGTGTAAGTAAATCGGCATCTTCTTCTACGTTGTTGTGGTTACCAAAGTCTTGGTTGCTAAAGGCTACCGCCGCGGTGACCAACTCTTCCAAGTTAGCAATGCGGTCTTCCCCTTCTTTATCGGCTTGGTAATGCGTTTTTAAGCCAGACATCGTAGTGGCTAACTCTGCGAGTTCTGGTAACTTAATGCCATAAGCTTGATTTACCATCTCACGGATTAATCCAACAAAACCATCGATACCTTTACCGCCTAATGTGCCATTACCCACCTTGTTGATAGCGGCTTGCCACAGGCTGCAGTTTTGCTGGCGTGCGGCTTCTTGCAGTTGCTCTAAGCTGCGGGCGCCAATACCACGCGCAGGAAAATTGATGATACGCAACAGTGCCGTATCGTCATTGGCGTTGGCAATCAAGCGCATATAGGCCAATGCATGTTTGATCTCTGCACGTTCAAAAAAGCGTAAACCGCCATATACGCGATACGGGATATTGGCTGAAAATAGAGTGTGTTCCAAGATGCGCGATTGTGCATTACTGCGATAGAGTAAGGCCATATCCCCTAAGCTGGTGCCTTCGTTCTGCAGCATATTCACTTCATCCACAATAAACTGCGCTTCGTCCGTATCGTTATAGGCATCATACACACGCACAGGCTCACCTTTACCGGCGGTGGTCCATAAATTTTTGCCTAAGCGATGTTTGTTGTGCGAGATAATCGCATTGGCAGCATCCAAAATATTGCTGTGCGAGCGATAGTTCTCCTCCAGCTTCACAATATTTTCTACTTGAAAATCAGATTCAAAATCACGCATGTTGCCCACACGTGCACCGCGGAAACCATAAATTGATTGGTCGTCATCACCTACTGCAAAAATACAATTGCTGGTGCCGGCTAACAGTTTTAACCATAAGTATTGTAGACGATTGGTGTCTTGAAACTCATCCACCAGAATGTAGTGAAAGCGGCTTTGATAATGCTGGCGAATATGCGCATCGCGCTCCAGCAGTTCGTAACAACGCAATAGCAATTCGGCAAAGTCGGCCACACCTTCGCGGTTGCATTGTTTATCGTATTCCTCGTAGATTTCTCGCAATTTTTGCGAATGTGCATCGTAAGCATCTACTGCATGTGCGCGTAGACCTTCTTCTTTACAGCTATTGATATAGCCCTGCACTTGTTTGGGCGGGTATTTCTCATCGTCCACATTCATCAGCTTCATTAAGCGTTTGATGCTGGACAACTGATCCGCAGTATCTAAAATTTGAAACGTGCTGGGTAAGCCAGCCTCGCGATAATGTGCACGCAATAGACGATTACATAAGCCGTGAAAGGTACCAGCCCACATGCCACGCGTGTTGATTGGCAGCATAGCGGTCAAACGCGTCAACATCTCTTTAGCCGCTTTGTTGGTAAAGGTCACCGCCATCAATCCCATGGGCGATACCTGTCCGGATTGAATCAGCCAAGCAATACGCGTGGTCAGTACACGTGTTTTTCCACTGCCTGCCCCAGCTAAAATCAGCGCGGATTGTCGGGGGAGGGTAACGGCTTCTAGTTGTTTATTATTGAGGCCGGATAAGATTGAGTCGGTGTCCATAGCGGTATTATCGCATGGCTACCGGTTTCAATTAACTGTGATAATAAAAATAGAAATTTAGACTAAAAAAGTTGGAACTAAGCCCGAAAAGGCTTAGTCATAGAGTACATGATGTGCAAGTTGACGCTTGCCATCTTTCCGCTTCTTTCCTCCCTGAGCGGAAGCCTTAGACGATGAGGCTATTTGCCCCGATTTAATCCCCTTAATCGGGGCTTTTTTTGTGCGGCGTTTATTTGTAAATAAATCTTAATTAAGTGTAAACAAGTTGTAATGCCATGACAAGCGGTTTATGTGCGTGCGCTCATGACACACACCACTCACAACGTTAAAGCTGCCAATTAATAGGCGCTTGTCCATGCTCAATTAAATATTGATTAATGCTAGAAAACTGGTGGTTGCCAAAAAACCCACGATGCGCAGAGAGTGGCGATGGATGCACAGATTTAAGCACCAAATGGCGTTTTGCATCAATCACACCGCCTTTTTTCTGTGCGTAACTGCCCCACAATACAAACACCAAACCTTCCCGATGCTTGTTCAATGCAGCAATCGCTGCATCGGTAAACTGCTCCCAGCCTTTGTTTTGGTGTGCACCTGCTTTGGCTTGTTCTACTGTCAGCGTGGCATTGAGCAACAACACACCTTGATCTGCCCACGGCGTTAAGTCACCATTTCTGCTCATCTTAATATTTAAATCGGCTGAGATTTCTTTGAAAATGTTGAGGAGGGAAGGGGGTAAATCCATGCCTTGCGGCACCGAGAAGCTTAATCCATGCGCTTGTGGCTGTCCTTTATTATCTTGCCCGTGGTAGGGGTCTTGCCCAATAATCACCACGCGCACTTGATCAAACGGCGTGTGATTAAAGGCATTGAAAATCAGCGGTCCTGGCGGGTAGATAATTTTGCCGGCCGCCTTTTCTTGCTGAAGAAAAGTACGCAAGGCTTCCATATAAGGTTGATGGAGCTCGTCACCAATGACGGTTTGCCATGAAGGGTGGAGCTGTCCGGATTTTTGGAGTGCTGTCAAAATAATACTTCTTGGGTTAGACGTGAATAATGTTTTGCTTATTGAACGCGTTTAAGCGTGCCCAGCTCGGTCACAGCAGAATCGTCGCCAGTGATGGTGTATTTTACAACGGTGCCTTTTGCTACCCCTGTTTTGTAAGTCACCAATATATCTCGCCCCTTGGCTTCGTATGTGACTTTCTCTGTGATATCGAGCGCGGTTACTTCACCTTGTTTGAATTCCATGGGGATGGAGATCAATCCATCCAAACGCCACTTACCTGCTAACTCTCCTGGGTTATCCAGAGTATTGTTTGCGCAGCCAATGAGTAGCGCAATGCAATAAAACGTAGTGAAAAAATATTGTTTGAATGGCATAGTGCCGAGCCTTAAATGTGTGGAGACTACAATAGATGCTCGTATCGTAATTGACGCTGTATTAATCGTCAAACTTAACGGCTTGGTAGGTTTATGTATATTGCATGCGGCGCACTGAAAATGAGTGCGCCTAAAGTGCTACTGTGTTAATTGCCAATTACCCCGCACGCCACGCGCGCGCCACCACCGCCAAGAGGCGCAGGGTGATCGGAGTGGTTATCACCCCCGGCATGAATCATCAACGCGCGGTTTTTGACATCTGCCAATTTTAGTCTTGGTGCAAGCACCGCATTGCTTGCGCTTCCATCAGCAGCTACGTATAGCGGCGGAAGGTCGCCAAGATGCCCGTCACCCCAAGGCTCGCCATGACGCTTTGTTGCTAATGGATCAAGATGAGCGCCCGCACCCAATGCGGCTACCAGAGCACCATCTTTTTCTGCTGCTGCGCACGATGGTTTCTCGTGTACGTGAAAACCATGAAGCCCAGGCGCAAGGCCTTTGAGGGTTGGGTAAAAGGCTAGGCCATAAGGTGTTTCAACAATGCGGACAGTGCCTACATCTGCTCCTGCTCCTTGTGTTTCTGCTATGTTTAAACTAACGGTTATCTCGGCAGCGGTTGCTAAAGCACTGGTGAGCAAGAGTGCAGCAAATACTAATTTGTTTTTCATGATGTTTCCTTGATGATAACTATTGAAATCGACTAATACCTGAGTTTCGAGCGGTAATGCAGAAGCTTGACGTCTCTAATTGAACGGCCAGACATCGACAAATGTTAAACTAAATTTTTAGCGAGTTACCCCAAAAAAATACAACAAAGACGATTGGGAGAATAACAACAATCGGTGCAACCCAGTTGCGAGCGATTCGAAAAGGAAGTTCACCTTTTTTGACTCGGTCCCATTCGGCCTTTAGCACAGGCTGAGCATACTTCGTAGCTGTCTCAATAGCCTTTAATGTGGGTTCAATGGCCCCATTGTTAGTCAGCATTATATTTTGTTCTTCAATTGCTCGGCATAGCAGTCGTAGAAGCTCAACATGTTCTGGCTCATTCGGATTGAGCCGAAGTTGAATTCTGCAGAAGGTATCCGCCGCTTGATAGCGTAGGTCACTGATTTTATCCTCGCTAATAGTAAATGGGACTTTGTCCTTGTAGTCCGTTCCATATTTATGCAGTACCTCAACGGCTCTTGCAAAAGCACGTGCAGCACCCAGAAACTGAGCTAATTCTTCACGTAAAGCGTCAATCCAAGCCTGACGAAATTCAGACGTCTTTTGCTCTTTCGTTAGAGTGAGGTTGACGAATGCGATTGCGCCAGTGATGAGTGCAGCGACTAGCGTAGCAATCGCTGCAATGGACTGAGCAGGGAGTTCGGTATGCATGAAAGCCTAACGTAAAATAACAATCCTAATTGATGTGCTACATTGCGTCAAATAATGAGCTACAATAAAAAAACCTCGCCGAAGCGAGGCTTTTTATACTACGGAGTAGCAAGTTTGCACTTCGTTATTGCATCAACCCGCCATAAGCGGAAAGTTGATGCAACATTAAAGAGCCTACATCATACCGCCCATGCCACCCATGCCGCCCATATCCGGCATTGCTGGTGCGTCATCTTTTGGCAATTCAGCTACCATACAATCAGTAGTCAGCATTAAGCCAGCCACTGAGCCTGCATTTTGCAATGCAGAACGGGTGACTTTAGTTGGGTCAAGAATACCCATTTCAATCATATCGCCGTAAGTTTCGTTAGCAGCGTTATAGCCATAGTTGCCTTTGCCAGCCGCAACGTTGTTGACTACTACAGATGGCTCAACACCAGCGTTGGCAGTGATTTGACGTAATGGCTCTTCTACCGCGCGCAATACAATTTTAATGCCTGCTTCTTGGTCTAAGTTATCGCCTTTTACTTTAGAGATTGCATCACGTGCACGGATCAATGCAACGCCACCGCCAGCCACAATGCCTTCTTCAACTGCAGCACGTGTTGCGTGTAATGCATCTTCTACGCGTGCTTTTTTCTCTTTCATTTCGATTTCAGTGGTAGCACCCACTTTAATCACTGCAACACCGCCAGCCAATTTAGCTACGCGCTCTTGTAGTTTTTCACGGTCGTAGTCGCTAGAAGCTTCTTCGATTTGTGTTTTGATTTGTGTAATGCGTGCTTTGATGTTTGCTTCAACGCCATGGCCATCAATGATGATGGTGTTTTCTTTGCCCACTTCAATACGTTTTGCTTGGCCTAACATTTCAAGCGTTACGTTTTCAAGTTTCAAGCCCACTTCTTCAGCAATCACAGTGCCGCCAGTCAAGATAGCAATATCTTCTAACATGGCTTTACGACGGTCACCAAAACCAGGTGCTTTCACAGCAACAGTTTTCAAGATACCACGGATGTTATTCACTACCAATGTTGCCAATGCTTCGCCATCTACATCTTCTGCAATGATTAGTAATGGACGACCTGCTTTAGCTACTTGCTCTAATGCTGGTAATAAATCACGGATGTTTGAGATTTTTTTGTCATGCAACAACACAAATGGATTGTCCATTAAAGCGATTTGACGTTCTTGGTTGTTGATGAAGTATGGAGATAAGTAGCCACGGTCGAATTGCATACCTTCTACTACGTCTAGTTCGTTGGTTAAGCCTGAACCATCTTCTACGGTAATCACGCCTTCTTTACCTACTTTGTCCATTGCGTCTGCAATGATTTGACCTACTGATGTATCTGAGTTTGCTGAAATTGAACCTACTTGTGCAATTTCCTTGCTGGTCGTACATGGTTTTGATTGTGCTTTTAAATCAGCAACGGCTGCTTCAACGGCTTTGTCGATACCACGTTTTAAATCCATTGGGTTCATGCCGGCGGCTACAGATTTCATGCCTTCACGGATGATGGCTTGTGCTAGTACGGTTGCAGTGGTTGTACCGTCACCTGCGATGTCATTGGTTTTAGAAGCCACTTCTTTCACCATTTGTGCGCCCATGTTTTCGAATTTGTCTTTTAATTCGATTTCTTTCGCTACTGAAACGCCATCTTTAGTGATGGTTGGTGCGCCGAATGAGCGCTCTAACACTACGTTACGGCCTTTAGGACCTAGTGTTACGCGTACTGCATTGGCTAATACGTTTACGCCATTTACCATTTTTTGACGAACGTCATCGCCGAATCTTACGTCTTTTGCTGCCATGTTAAATTCTCCTGAATACTATATTTGATCAATAGATGTTTTAAATTTGATTATTCAACCTTAAATTTCCGTTGAAATTATTCAACAATCGCCATGATGTCTTCTTCGCGCATCACCAATAATTCTTCGCCATCCACTTTTACAGTTTGGCCAGTGTATTTACCAAATAACACTTTGTCGCCAACTTTAACGTCTAAGGCATTCAATTTGCCGCTGTCGTCGCGTTTGCCATTGCCTACTGCTTGTACAATGCCTTGATCAGGTTTTTCTGTTGCGCTGTCTGGAATCACAATGCCAGAAGCCGTTGTACGTACTTCTTCAGAACGTTTAACAATCACACGGTCATGTAGTGGACGAATTTTCATTAGTTTTCTCCTTGGTGTATGCTTAAACTATCAAAAGTTTAAAAACAATAGTTTAAAAATGCGTTAGTAATTACGGTGCGTGATTTTAGCACTCACCTACCTTGATTGCTAATTTTGGGATGATTTTTATAAATTCAAGTGTAAAACTTAAAAAATCAGCCTTCTTTTTTGAGGTTGGAACATTATTTTGTCGATAGAACCAAGTGAACAATCCCCAGGCGCAGAGATTGCGGTACAGCAGTTAAATTTGAGCTATTCGCAGGAGCAAGATCGCTTGCTGCTGAAAGTGGGTTTAAGTGACCAGACTGAAATCTTATTATGGTTAACGCAACGTGTTGCACGCATAATTTGGCAGCTGTTAAGCGCGGAATCGCATTTGCCTGCTGCGGTTGTCAGTCAAGCATCCTCAGCAAATATAGCGCCGCAACAGGCAGTGCAACAATTTAAGCAAGAAGTCAAAGCAGTAGAAACGTTGCAGAAGCTCGATTTTGAAACTGCGTACCAGCCCAGAAAAGAGGCATTGCAAGCGGGTGGTACGTTAATTAAAGAGGTACAGTTACTGCAGGCAGATGCTTCAACACATCTCAACACGCAAGCCTTGGAAATGCAAAGCGTTGATGGGGTGAATCTGCGTTTGAATCTCACCAGCGAAACCGTTGTGGCAATATGCAATATGCTGCAACTCAGTACAAAAGAAGCTGGGTGGACGTTGAGCGCATCGGCCAGTGCAACTGCATCCATCGCTATCACTTCAACCGATCAAAAACAGGTATTACATTAATGGACTACACCTTACTCGGAAACACGGATATTCGCGTGTCTAAAGTATGTTTAGGCACCATGACCTATGGTGACCAAAACACGCAGGCCGATGCCAATGATCAGCTCGATTATGCGCTTAGCCAAGGGATCAATTTTATCGATACGGCAGAAATGTATCCGGTGCCGCCGCGCGCTGAGACGGTGACGCGTACCGAAACCATTCTCGGCCATTGGATTAAGACCAAGCCGCGGGATAGCTTTATTTTAGCGAGTAAAATTGCCGGGCCCAGACGCGGCATGCATTGGATACGTGGCGGCCCCAGTGGGCTGGACAGAGACAATA
>Ga0208758_100590_pt1 | contig 11324 bp, 7 predicted proteins | sample LakWasM116_HOW13_2_FD_183930 | JGI IMG/M metagenome (GOLD analysis project Ga0208758, IMG submission 183930) | Freshwater sediment methanotrophic microbial communities from Lake Washington under simulated oxygen tension - Sediment Metagenome... | ecosystem: Environmental > Aquatic > Freshwater >...
AACTAAGAAGCCATGCGTACGCGCACGACGTGTTTTAGATGGTTGGTATGTACGTTTCATGTAAATCTCCGGCTAGCAAAATGCTACAAAGGGCGTTATTAAACCCGATAACACGCTCTTTTGTCAATGTTTATTTAGATTTAGCCACTTATATACATCAGGTTCTGGTCGAATAATATTTATATTGGCAAATTATACAAATGGCTGTGGATAAGTTTGCCTAAAACAGCTAGAATGAATGGCTGATTACACCGAAGATAATATTAACAATAAATATTATTTATATATTAAAAACAATAACTTAAATAACAATACCTTTTAACATAGGTACAAATAAGGGTAACGCTCAACTGATGGATAATTTTTGGCCTGCTTGTATCAGCCGTTTTGAAAGCGAGCTTTCTGCACAACAATTCAATACCTGGATCAAACCACTTAATGCCAATATAGATGGCGAAAAAGTGGTTATTTGTGCGCCCAATCGCTTTGTAATGCAGTGGGTCAAAGACAGGTTTCTTAAAAAAATAGAACAATTTGCCGATGAACTCAATCTTGCTGGTTTAAAAATAGAATTCATCGTCGGTGAATCCAAGGGAAAGGCTGCCAATCCGGTTGCCAGCAAAAAAGCGGAGCCAAAAACTAAAAACAATACCCCGCAAAACACTGTTGAAAAGAACCTGAGTGAAGAAAATCTGCTGGATGAAGAAAATCTTAAAGCAGAACTACAGCAGAACATTAAAATCAACTTAGCTAAAGCACTGAATTCAACAGCCGGAAAAAGTTCGGGCAGCTCGAAATCCACACATAAAAAGAGTGATGACTCCGGCCTAAATCCAAGTTTTAATTTCAGCAATTATGTGACCGGCCGCGCCAACCAGTTGGCACGTGCAGCCGCTATACAGGTTGCAGAAAATCCAGGCACCGCTTACAACCCTTTATTTATCTATGGTGGCGTAGGCTTGGGTAAAACACACTTGTTGCAGGCTATAGGCAACGAGTTGAGAATTCACAACCCAAATGCAAAGATCCGTTACCTGCACGCAGAACGCTATGTTTCTGATGTAGTCAAGGCATACGAGCATAAAGCGTTCGATGAGTTTAAACGCCAGTATCACTCTCTGGATCTGCTGCTGATTGACGATATTCAGTTTTTTGCAAAAAAAACTCGCACCCAGGAAGAATTCTTCTACGCGTTCAACTCGCTGATTGAAGCTAAAAAACAGATTGTAATTACCTGCGACACTTACCCGAAAGAAATCGCAGATGTGGATGAACGTTTAAGAACACGTTTCAGCTGGGGTTTAACCGTTGCTGTTGAACCGCCGGAACTTGAGATGCGGGTAGCCATCCTGCTTAAAAAAGCTGAAGCTGTACATTTAAACCTACCCGAAGACGTAGCATTTTTTATTGCCAAACAGATTCGATCCAGCGTACGTGAGCTGGAAGGGGCGCTTAACCGTATTATTGCCATGGCGAAGTTTACCGGCCATGCAATTGATGTGCATTTAGCCAAAGATGCCTTGCGTGATTTAATCGCTGTACGCGGCAGGCAAGTGACCATGGAAAATATTCAGAAAACAGTAGCTGACTATTACAAAATAAAAGTAGCGGAAATGTACAGCAAAAAACGAACACGTAACTTTGCAAGACCTAGGCAAATAGCTATGGCGTTGTCACGTGAACTTACCAATCACAGTTTTCCGGAGATTGGTGAGGCTTTCGGCGGCAGGCATCATACAACTGTCATGCACGCATGTGATGAAGTCGATCAATTAAGGCAAAATGATCCTACAATAGCCAGAGATATCGGGTTTTTAGTACAAGTAATAAGAGGTTAATATTAAGGATAGCTTGTGGATAGAATTAGGATAAGGTTGTGTTTTTAAAATACCGGATTTTTACTCAACAATCTATCCACAACAGATTATGGCTTTACCAAGAAAACCATATTTAAATCAAGTTACTGATTTTAAATATAAATAACAAGTTATACACAGAAATAAACTTCATTATTATTATTATTTTATATACATTATTTAGGTTATAAAGATGAATATCCAAATCAACCGTGAAACTTTATTAAAACCATTAACTTCAGTAACAAGCATTGTAGAAAAAAGGCATACATTACCTATTCTGTCCAATCTGTTACTTGAAGCAAAACAGAATAAGATTCATCTGACTGCTACAGATTTGGAAATGCAGATTTCATTGTCAGTGGATAGCGGCACTAGCGGTGATTTTTCAACCACCATCTCTGCAAAAAAACTACTCGATATCTGCAGGTCTTTACCTGACAGTTCGGAAATCAATATGGCTACCAATGATAGCCGCATTACCGTAAAAGCCGGTAAAAGCCGTTTTAACCTGCAGACATTGCCTGCTGCCGATTACCCGGTAATGACTAAAACCACTAGCCAGGCGACTTTAATCAATATCGGTCAGGGGCAATTGAAAGATCTGCTGAAGCAGGTTGAATTTGCAATGGCCCAGCAGGACATTCGTTATTACCTGAATGGTTTGCTATTTGAAGTGAATGCCAATCGTTTGAATATCGTAGGTACGGACGGACATCGCCTGAGTTTCACATCTACCGAACTTAAACAGAATTATGAAAAACAGGAAGTAATCCTGCCTAGAAAAACCGTCATCGAATTAATTAAATTACTTGATGATAGCGAAGAAGACGTAACGATAGAGATTTCGAACAATCAGGTGAACTTTAACTTTGGCAATATCAAACTAATTTCTAAAGTCATCGATGGGAAATTCCCTGATTACAACCGTGTTATCCCGACCGGGCATAAAAATACATTTTCTGCCGAACGTTTAAATGTTTTACTGGCCATGCAGCGCGCTTCAATTTTATCTAATGAAAAATATCGCGGTATCCGTATGGTATTGAGCAATAACAACCTAAAGCTGATCAGCACTAACAGCGATCAGGAGGAGGCTGAGGAAGAGTTGGAAATTGATTACAACGGTGACAGTCTGGATATAGGCTTCAATGTTACTTATTTAATTGATGTACTCAATAATACCAATAGCGATCAGGTGACATTCTCATTTGCAGATGCCAATAGCAGTTGTCTGATCACAGTACCAAGCAATGCTGATTATAAATATGTAGTAATGCCGATGCGCATCTAAACAAAGGCCTGTTTCACGTGAAACATCATTTTAATCAAATTTTATAAAGACTTAATGGCATGACTGATAAACAAGCAATATCACCCGAATACGATTCATCCAGTATCAAAATCCTGGAAGGCCTGGATGCGGTACGTAAACGTCCAGGTATGTATATTGGCGACACCTCAGATGGTTCCGGTTTACACCATATGGTGTTCGAGGTGCTGGATAATGCAATTGATGAAGCGCTGGCCGGTCACTGCGATGATATTAAAGTCACCATTCATCCTGATAACTCCGTAAGCATATCTGATAACGGTCGCGGTATTCCAACCGATATCAAACATGATGATATCAGGGCGGTAAAACGCTCCGCTGCTGAAATTGTAATGACTGAACTGCATGCAGGCGGAAAATTTGACCAGAACTCTTATAAAGTTTCCGGCGGCCTGCATGGGGTAGGTGTTTCTGTAGTGAATGCACTTTCTGATTGGCTCAAATTAAAAATCTACCGAAATGGAAAAGTGCATCAGATGGAATTCCGTCGTGGTGAAGCCGTGGCGCCGCTATTGGAAACAGGGGTTACCGACAGAAAAGGAACTGAAGTACATTTCCTGGCATCTACTGAAACTTTCGGCCTGGTTGAATATCATTTTGAGATTCTGGCTAAACGTATCCGTGAACTCTCATTCCTGAATAATGGCGTGAAAATCGAGTTGATAGACCAGCGTAACGGAAAAAGCGAAAACTTTGCTTATTCAGGCGGTGTAAAAGGTTTTGTAGAATACATGAACCGTACCAAAACCGTGCTGCACCCCAAAACATTCTATGCAATGGGTGAAAAGGACGGCATGACTATCGAAGTTGCCATGCAGTGGAACGATTCATACTCGGAAACCGTACAGTGTTTTACCAACAATATTCCACAGCGTGATGGCGGCACCCATTTAACAGGTTTGCGTACCGCAATGACGCGTACCTTGAATCAGTATATCGAGCAAAGTGAAATCGCGAAAAAAGCTAAGGTGGAAACTACCGGCGATGATATGCGTGAAGGGATTACCTGCGTATTGTCAGTCAAAGTACCGGATCCAAAGTTCTCATCACAAACAAAAGATAAACTGGTTTCAAGTGAAGTGCAGCCGGTAGTATCAGAAGTTGTTTCTGCAAAACTGGCAGAATTCTTACAAGAGAACCCGGCAGATGCGAAAATTATCTGCGGTAAAGTGGTAGAAGCAGCCCGTGCACGGGAAGCTGCGCGTAAAGCACGCGATATTACCCGCCGTAAAGGGGTTATGGATACCATGGGTTTACCGGGTAAGCTGGCAGATTGCCAGGAAAAAGACCCGGCACTGTGTGAAATTTACTTGGTCGAAGGTGACTCTGCCGGAGGTTCTGCCAAGCAAGGCCGTGACCGCAAAAACCAGGCTATTCTGCCGCTTAAAGGTAAGATTCTCAACGTTGAAAAAGCACGTTTTGATAAATTATTAGGGTCGCAAGAGATTGCCACACTCATTACCGCGCTGGGTACCGGCATTGGCAAAGAGGATTTTAAAGCTGAAAAACTGCGTTATCACCGCATTATCATCATGACCGATGCTGACGTTGACGGAGCACATATCCGCACCTTGCTGTTAACCTTCTTCTACCGCCAAATGACCGAGTTGGTGGAACGTGGCCATATCTACATCGCGCAACCGCCGCTCTACAAAGTGAAACAGGGTAGAGATGAGCGCTACCTTAAAGATGAGCAGGAATTGGACATTTATCTATTGCAGTCAGCTTTAAAAGGCGCAGAGCTGGATACCAAGACCGGAGCAGGCGTGTTGACCGGTGATCAGCTTACTGAAATTGCCAGACAAGTTGTGCTCACTGAAGCAGTGATTCGTCGCATATCATCCCTGTATGACGAAAGCGTATTGCGTGCAATCCAGGATGCCGGCGAGATTAACCTGTCTGACGAACAAAGTGCAAACAAGATTGCTGAGAAACTGCGGCCAATTCTAGGTGCAGTGGGCAGTGAAGTGATTGTAGCGTTTGATGCGGAAACCAATGCCTACCGCCTGGAAATCAACAAATATGTACATGGTAATCTGCAATGCTGCGTCATTAATGCAGAGTTTCTGAGCAGTGGTGATTACAGGCAGATCCTGAAAACCTCTACAATGCTGCAAGGCCTGGTAGGCCAGGGTGCAACGATTAAACGTAATGAAAAAGAGCAACTAGTCACCACTTTCAAACAGGCATTGGACTGGCTGCAAGGCGAAGCTAAAAATACATTGAATATCCAGCGCTATAAAGGTCTGGGAGAAATGAACCCTGAGCAGTTGTGGGAAACAACAATGGATCCAAAAGTCCGCCGTTTATTGAAAGTACAGATTGATGATGCAATTGCAGCGGACGAGATTTTTACAACGCTGATGGGAGATAACGTAGAACCTAGACGTGCGTTTATTGAAAATAATGCATTAGGCGCTAACAACCTGGATGTTTAAAACTTCTTAAAAAACATTCGCAATACAAACAAAAAAAGCCCTCTAAGGGCTTTTTTTGTAACTGATGCTTCATGATCACTATTTAAATTTTATGGAACGGTATGCATAGTATAAATTTCAACGAATTACGTAATGCATTTGAATTTGTAAGTTCCGGACCATCATCTCAACACAGTGCCTATATATGCATGAATACTGGCACTATTTACTGGAAATCGACTGTCATTGACCTAGAAGAAAAAGTTCCGGACGACCTTGAAACATCTGATCGATATATTCCTGTTCCTCATAAAAACAACTTAAAACTTGGACAGAATTTGGCGCTATCTTTTGTCAGTGAAGAAATTCCGCATGATTACAACTTTGCTGCCAGTTTATTTCGTAAAAGAGGGGCATATAGACGTTTTAAAGAGCTGCTGCGATCAGAAGGAAAGTTGGAAAAATGGCATGTTTTTGAAGCGAATGCATCCGGGATTGCATTACTGGATTGGTGTAAAGATAACAATATTGATCCTATTTAAACTCTATTTATAGATGATTTTTCATATAAAGGTTAAGGATAGCTTGTGGATAGAATTAGGATAAGGTTGTGTTTTTAAAATACCGGATTTTTACTCAACAATCTATCCACAACAGATTATGGCTTTACCAAGAAAACCATATTTAAATCAAATTGCTGATTTTAAATATAAATAACAAGTTATACACAGAAATAAACTTCATTATTATTGTTATTATTTTATATATTCAATATAAAACTTAAATACAAGAATATTAAAAATTCTTCACTTCACCCATATTAAACGAATGTAAATTTAAATTTACTTTGTTAATTGATTATCGAATAAAATAATTTAAAAGTCCCCTATAGGGTTTTTCTAAAGACTAAATCAGTATTTATCGATAACAATTAATAAAATAAAAAAATGACTAACGAACAAGCACTGAGTTACATGCATAATTTATTACGAGGCATGTTGGATAAAAAAGCTTCTGATTTATTTATTTCTGCAGATTTCCCGCCAGCCATGAAAATCGATGGGAAAATGACACCGGTCACCCAGCAAAAATTAAGTGCAGAGCATACAAAAGCGTTTGCTGATGCTTTAATGAACGAAAAACAGCGTAAAGAATTTGTTGAAGAAAAAGAGTGTAATTTTGCTATCTGGCCAAAGGAAATTGGCCGCTTTCGTGTAAATGTATTTGTTCAGCAGGAAAAAATAGGAATGGTACTGCGTACCATTACCACAAGTATCCCTAAATTTGACGACCTTGGATTACCTCCGGTATTAAAAGACGTCATGATGGCAAAACGCGGTCTTATTATTTTGGTAGGCGGCACCGGTTCCGGTAAATCAACGACCCTGGCAGCATTGATCAATCATAGAAACGAAAATAGTTATGGCCACATTATTACTGTGGAAGATCCTGTTGAGTATGTACACCCAAGTAAAAACTGCCTGGTTACCCATCGTGAAGTCGGACGTGATACCAATGGCTGGTTTAATGCGCTGAAAAATACATTAAGGCAGGCGCCGGATGTTATTTTGATAGGTGAGATACGCGACAAGGAAACCATGGAGTTTGCTTTGGCTTTTGCCGAAACCGGCCATTTGTGCATGGCAACCTTACATGCAAACAGTTCCAACCAGGCGCTTGATCGCATTATTAACTTTTTCCCTGAGGAACGTCACGCACAGCTGCATATGGATCTCTCGCTGAATTTACAGGCTTTCGTATCGCAGCGCCTAGTATCAAAAGCAGGTGGCGGTCGTGTTGCCGCAATTGAGATACTGTTGAATTCACCTTTGATTGCGGATCTGATCCTTAAAGGCGAGACTAATATGATCAAAGAGATTATGGCTAAATCAACAGAGTTAGGCATGCAGACTTTTGACCAGGCTCTGTTTGACTTGGCGGAGTCGGGCAGGATTACGCAGGAAGATGCACTGAGAAACGCAGACTCAATTAATGAATTAAGGCTGAGATTCAAACTCAAGAGCAAGAACCAGGAAAAATCAGGTTTGGCAGATACATTATCATTGCATGAAGAACCAAAAGAGGAAGAAGAGCCAGAAGAGTCTCAAAACCTCCAGGCGGCAATCAGTGTGCCAGCCGCAGCGCTGCCTCAGGCAGTGGCGAGTGCATAAATACAGGATTTTATAATTCTGGCGAAATCAGAGGTGCTTAAATATGGGGTGATTGAGTGTTTACAGTCAATTACCGTTTTTAATGCAAGGAATAAATGATATGCCAACGATGGAAGAACGTTTTGCGGCACTAGAAGCGCGTATCAGTACACTGGAAAAGCAGGGTAATGTGACAGCACCTTTACCAAAAGTGCAGCCAGTGAAATCAATGACAGCAGACAAACCTGTACATGCAGGTCCGCCCTTGGCAACACAGCTGCTAGGCTGGGGAGGGGCGGCTGCATTGGTACTTGCGGCTTCATATATTATAAAACTGGCTTTATCATCAGGCTGGCTCACGCCGGAAAGACAATTGAGTGTTGCAGTTCTCGGTGCATTGCTCATGATAGGCCTGGGTATAAGGCTGCGTCAAAACGACCGTAGTTACGCCAGTTTACTGCCTGCCGGCGGTGTCACCATACTTTTTATCGCGATATATGGAGCACATTTATATTATGGTCTCATAGGCCAGTCATCGGCGTTGGCTATGGTCACTTTCGTGTGTCTGCTGTCGCTGTGGCTTTGCCGTTTATTTCAAAGCACGCTTTACGCGTTCTTTGCTGTGACAGGTGCATATTCCGTCCCGTTCTTAATGCGCAGCTTAATGCTGGATATTACTGACCTGGCAATTTATTACACTTGCTGGAGCGTTCTATTCAGTATATTTGCATTATGGGTGCGTAGCAGAGCAGTTTATCTGCTCGCGCTTTATATGGCGATGATAGGTTTTGACCTGAGCTGGCATATGGATAGTGATACACAGCAATGGATAAGTGCTGTTTTGTTTCAATTGGTGTTACTGGTGATTTTCGGCCTGGCTGCGGCTTATTATACAGTGAGGAATAATGCTCCTATGCAGCAGGATGCAGCGCTTGCGCATCTGCCGGCATTGCTGATTTTTTATTTTTTGCAATATTCTTTATTGCAAAAAAACATTCCGGCGATTGCGCCATGGGTTGCAGTGGGCAGTGCTGTATTTATTTCCATATGTTATGCAGCAGCTAGCCGGCTATTAAAACAGGAACTTGCAGGCGGCAGGATGTTGCTGCAGGCTTATGTAGCACTGGTATTGTTTCATGCCGGCTATCTTGAGTCCGTTTCATCCGTGTGGGAGCCATGGGTGGCGTTTGTATTAGTACCGATAGTCGCCTTTTATGGTGTGCTGCGTAACAACATCTCAGCACCTGGAGCCTTTATCTGGCTGGCAGTGTTTATTATTTTTATGCTCAATTACCTGCGCATCGTGACCGGATTCAACCGCCAGGCGGTAATCGCTCCGGATATGCTTTCCGTTTTATATGCCTGTGAACTTTACGCAGCCTATTATTGGTCACGCAGATCAGCGACGCTCAGGGCATTTTGGCCGTTGTTATTGGTGGGAGGGCATCTGGCAGCAATTGCGGCGGCAGTGCATATTTTTGATAACCGGGTTGTAGTCTCGCTTACCTGGGGCTTGCTGGCGCTGGCGTGCCTGTTGCTAGCGCTTAAATACAAGGACAAGTTGCTGGGTAAGTCATCGCTGCTGATATTTGCAATTTCATCGGCTAAGGTTCTTATTTATGATTTATCTTCATCAGCGCCGTTGGTAAGAATAGGCAGCCTGCTTGTGGTTGGCTGCAGTTTTTATCTTGGTGGATGGTTGTATAAAAAGATCGAGGCACTATCCTGAGCAGGATAATGCCCTGAGTGAAAACTCAGGCTGGCTCAAGATCAGCTTGCAAGGGCGCATCTCCCTGAAATATTGCGGCATTGATTGCGACTACTGCGGGGTGGCTGGCGCGTTTTTCAACAGAAATCGCATAAAACCGCTCAATGACTTCATCCGTTTGGCCTAATTTAGTTACGTTATGCTGCTGCAGTACTTCATCTTCAATAATGCTGGGTGCAGTAAAAATACCGATGCCCGCTTGACCAAATGCCCGCATTAGGGCGCTGTCATCAAATTCACCGACAATTTGCGGATGGATACGCTGCGCACTTAGCCATTGCATAAGGCGTTTATGGGTTGTGCTGTCTACACCGGGTACCAGCAGCGGGGCATTATTGATATTCTTCGGGAATGATTTTCCATGCTGGCGGGCGAGATTTTCACTCGCGAAAAAACTGATACCGCATTCATTCAATAACCTGCTGCCGCCTTTAATATCCATTTCACTTGGCATAGGCCTATCAGCCAGGACAAGATCCAGTTTATGGATAGCAAGCTCACCTAGCAGCGGTTCCAGCTTCCCTTCACGGCAAACGATCTTAATAGGTTCTTTTAGCGACATTGCCGGTGCGAGCAGGCGATAGGCGATAGATTTGGGTACGGAATCCGAAATGCCCACCTTGAACAGGCGATAGCGTTCTTTTGTTCCGGTACGCAATGCTTCTTCTAGGGCATTGCCGGTCTGGAAGATATCATCGGCATAGCTCAGTGCCAGCTGGCCGGTCTCGGTCAGTTCTATGCCGCGGCCTACGCGCCTGAATAAGGCGATGTCCAGTGATTCTTCAAGAATACCGATTTGGCCGCTCAGGGTTTGCGGTGTGATATGCAGCTGCCTGCTCGCGCGTACGATGCTGCCGGCTTTTGCTGCCGCCCAGAAATAATGCAGTTGTTTGTAATTGACCATCACCAAACAATAGCTCGAAAAAACCGAATAATCAATCAGAAACATTCTGCTTTTTATGAATATTAAAACGTACTACATTACGGGGTATTATCATCAGATAATCCTGATGCAGTGATGGCTGCATGCCTGGATGCGATAAGTTGGACACGGTAAGAATTCATTAGAGGAAAAATATTATGAAACGTATTCTTTATTTTTTGGCTACCAACGTAGCCATTATGCTGGTGCTTTCTTTCACCATGCGTTTATTGGGCGTAGAACCATATTTGAATGCTAACGGCCTGGATTTAGGTAATTTGCTGGCTTTTGCCGCCATTATGGGTTTTGGCGGTGCCTTTATTTCATTGGCCATGTCGAAATGGTCGGCTAAGCGTATGTCTGGTGCGGTAGTGATTGAAGAAGCACGTACCCCGACTGAAATATGGTTAATCAAAACAGTGCGTCAGCAGGCTGATGCCGTGGGTATAAAAATGCCGGAAGTGGCCGTGTTCAACTCACCGGAGGTCAATGCCTTTGCTACGGGAATGACTAAAAACAGCTCATTGGTTGCGGTATCTACCGGCTTGCTGGATGCCATGACCAAGGATGAGGCTGAGGCGGTGCTTGCACATGAGGTGTCGCATATTGCTAACGGTGATATGGTGACATTGACACTGATTCAGGGTGTCGTGAATACTTTTGTGATGTTTCTGTCTCGCGTGATTGGTTATACGGTTGATAAAGTGATCTTTAAAACAGAACGCGGTACCGGCCCGGCTTTCTTTGTAACGATGATCATTGCCGAATTGGTACTGGGGGTGCTGGCTTCCATGATCGTGATGTGGTTCTCACGCCAACGTGAATTCCGCGCGGATGCAGGTGCAGCCAAGTTATCCGGCAGGGGCAAGATGATTGCC
>Ga0208758_100591_pt1 | contig 11311 bp, 8 predicted proteins | sample LakWasM116_HOW13_2_FD_183930 | JGI IMG/M metagenome (GOLD analysis project Ga0208758, IMG submission 183930) | Freshwater sediment methanotrophic microbial communities from Lake Washington under simulated oxygen tension - Sediment Metagenome... | ecosystem: Environmental > Aquatic > Freshwater >...
ACTTCTTGCGAAGCGCCTATATTTCTTTTTTGTGAACATTTGATAATTTAAGTATTCAACATCGCTTACGCTCTGTTGGCACCTTCATCAAACGCCCACACTTATCGACTGTTAATTTTTAAAGAACACAATTCGGTACTGCTTGCTTTGCTGCACATCACGAAGCGTTTTGTTCGTTGCAGCAGAGAGATGAGATTATGCAGTGTTTCGCGATTCTCGTCAACCCTCTTTTTACCGCCTTGCCGCTTTCGCGACACCCTTTACAGCCCGCCAACTACTTGATTTCGTTAACGTTTTCTTCGGGGAGGCGAACTATAGCAAACGGGCTAGAGCACTGGCAAGGACTTTCTCGCGCACGTCGCTCTTTTGCGCCTTCGCTGCCAATAACCGATCAATCACGTTCAATGTAATACGCTCGATCCGGGCATCCTGCCTGGTGCACAGAACTTGTGCCCAGTCCGTCGTTCCCGCTGTAAACACTGTGCCGCCGGCGTTGTACAGACCCATCGTCGCGGCATGAATTGCTGTACTGAAGCCCTGCTCGCGCGCAGGCCGTTCCTGCCAACGGCTATTCAAGCCTTTTGCAGCCAGGACGATGAAGTTCTCCGGCGTGGCGCCTGTCGCCGCCGATGCATGGAGCGTCAGCGCTCCTGGAAAACGATCACACGACTGCAGCGGTGCGCCATCGCATTCGTAACCCACCAAGGGAGGCCGCGTGCCCTGGCCCAGAACATCGCCTGGCTCCAGGCGCGTACCTTCGAACACCCAATGCGAAGCTGCGTGCACGACGTAACCACCGTCATCACGGGGCCCGTCCCACCATCCGCCGCCGTGACGATAACTGACACCAGCGAGCGCATCTTCCGGCCGCCCCGCCCCATGCACCGGCCACCAATGATCCCGTGCCCCCTGCGGCCCGCCCTGGTGGCAGACCATCGCTGTTTTATCTTCAACAAAGTGGACCCGCCACCAGCACACATTCGCGGCGAAGAAGGCAAGATTGCCGCCTGCCGCGACGTAGCTCTCCACGTGGTCGCGGCTTGCCTCGCTCCAGTATTCATCATGCCCCACGCTTAACAGCAGGCGATAGCAGGAACAGATCGTGACATCCGCGTGAATATCCAGATCGGCGCAAAAATCGGGATCGTAGCCCCGCTGAACCAGCCAGCGGATGAAAGGGGCATCCCAGTGAGCGAAAGTCTGGCGCGGCGAACTGTCGTCGTAATAGTCCGGTGCTCCCCACACCCGCCCGCCTATTCCTCCGCCGGGGCGCAGCAGCGACACCCGCGCGCCAGGCGGTTCGGCGGATCTGGGCGGATGATCGTAATAGCATCCGCCGCCTTCGTAGTTGTAGGCATGATAGGTGGCGAATGGAATTTTGTAGAGCAACTTGCCGCGCCCCCGCCCCCTGACCACAAACAGGATTGCCGCGCTGGACAGCGAGAGATGAAATGCCTCTCCACCGTCAACGTCAAGGTGCGCCACGTACACTGCGGAACGCCATGCAAGCGGGATCGCAAACTCATAGGCCGGCCAGTGCCAGTCGTCCGCAGCCCCGCGCGGCGGCGCGCTGACCCCGTCGATCCACGCCGAACAATGCACCAGTTCGGCACCATCCCACCAGCGATAGAAACACACGCGAAAGCGAGGCGCATCGGTGGAAATGTGCAGCACCACACTTTCGCCAGGCGCAACGCTCACCCGGGCCGGATAGCCTTGGATCATGCCTGCCCATCCTCTTAATCGAGCGAATCGGGCTCGACGCGCTTGCGCAGCAAAAACGGTGGCATCGCCAGCGCATGCATGGGTGTGGCCCGGAAAGTCTCTAATGCCTCGACCGGTGTTTCGACAATCGGTTCCTCCTTGCGGTTGAATGAGGTATTGAGCAGGACCGCAACGCCGGTCTTTGCATGAAATTCCAGCAGCAGCGCCCGCAGGAAAGGATCGTCTTGTTCGCTCACCGTTTGCAGTCGCGCCGTGCCATCGACGTGGGTGACGGCCGGAATCAGCTGCGCCGCGCGCGGGCGCACCGGTGCGGCATACTGCATGAAGGGAACCGGCCGCGAGACGTCGAAATACTCCTCGGCGTATTCCTGCAAGACAACCGGCGCAAGCGGCCGGAACCATTCCCGCCGCTTCACCTTGGCGTTGATTCCGTCCCGCATGCTTTCCAGGCGCGGATCACCGAGAATACTGCGGTGTCCCAGCGCGCGCGGCCCGAATTCGCTGCCACCCTGATATAGCCCGACGACCTTGGCGTCGCTCAGCAGCTCGACCAACCGCGCGCACATGGCCGGCTGCGCATCGATCCGCTCGACGACCAGGTCGGGAGCGTCCCTGACAGCTTGCTCGATATCGGCGAGGGACGGCGGCGGTCCGAGATAATCGCTGCTCCAGCGAAAGTCGCAGGGATTTTGCGCCAGCTGGGTCAGTCCGTAGACGGCGCAGCCGATGGCCGTGCCGGCGTCGCTGGGCGCGGGCGCCACAAAAACGCGCTTGAACGGCGTCTCGCGCAGGATCCGCTCGTTGGCAGAGCAGTTCAGTCCGGTTCCGCCGGCGAAACACAGATTGTCCGCACCCGTCTTGCGGTGCAACCAGCGCGCTACCTCAAGCAAAGCTTCTTCGAACGCATGCTGCCCGGCCGCCGCCAGGTTGGCAATGTCGGTAAAGCGGGCGTCATCGGAGCCCGAATAGCGAAAACGCGAACGCTCACGCAACAGGTTGCGCCAGCGGACGGGCATGCTCACCTGCCCCTCGTGCACATCGAGCGGGGGCATTTTCAGGGCGGTGACGCTGCCGTGCGGCGCCAGTCCCATGACCTTGCCCTCGTTACCCTCTCCCGGAAACATGGCCTGCGTCAGCAGAAAGTAGAACATGCCCAAACCGGCAGGCATCTGCTCGTTACGGTTCCATAATTGCTTGCCCACGCAATCAATGTGCTCGCGCGTGGCTTGATAGAACGACGATACCTCGCACCAATCATCCGGTACGGTGTTCGCTTCTGGCCACGATTCGGTAAAGTCCGCTACACGGCTGCCCTGACCATCCACCACCATGACCGCCGCCTCGTCGAACGGCGAGGGATGAAACACACTATATAGGTGCGATATGTGATGGGAGATGTGCGCGTGGCGCGAACCCGGTGCCAGGGTCAGCACCTCCGCCAGCTCCCGTTCGTAGGCGGCCAGCTTGTCGATTTCGGCATCGGAGGAATAGCACTCCACCACAATGTCGATGGGCTGGTCCAGGCCGGGCAGGCGCCGCGCGTAGATATTGCGCAAGTCATCCAGCCTGCCCCAGTGGTGCTTTTGACGCGTGAGCCGCTCTTTCTGGACCGCCCAGATGAGCTGCGAGCCATGCATCAGGCAGATGCTGGCATCCTGGGTGCGATTGATTCCAAGCACGCGGGGCGCGCGTGCGCCCTGCTCAACAGGTACTTTCCACATAGACGGCCTCCGGACAGGGTGCGTGGGTTGTGCTCCCTGTTTGAGCCGCCCGCTCCGGATAAGTTCAAGATCTTTTTAGCGCAGGCTGAGTGTTTGACGTTTCCAAGCGGGATCTTGCCAGCGATAAAATTGGCTGAGCGCATCCGGGCGGTCTGCGGCTTTCTCTACAGCCAGGGTGTCGATGCTGACCACTTCGAAGAAGCGCTTGATGCGCCCTTCCAACCTGGCTTCGCGCGCGACCAGCATCTTGCCGCCACCCGGCACCCAGCCGGCAAATTCCGCATAGCCCAGGGTCGGCTCGATCGCCGCGGGCGGCATGATGTCTGCGCGCCAGCCTTGTCCGTCGCGGTGGAATACCCACATCTCACGCCAGCCATCGAGCGGCTGGACGGCCAGTGCCAGTGCCAGACCTTGCGGATGCGCGCGCGCAGATGCCGCCCACACGATGCCGTACGTGCAGCGGCTGGCCAAGGGCGCTGCCGGCTGGCGCGAATCGACCAGGGTGACGCAGGTTTCGCCCGGCTGGCCGGGACGCGTCTGCACACTCAAGCTGCCCGGCATGGCTGCCGCCGGCTCCGCCGCCCAGCGCACACTCGCGGCGCGCACGGCCGCATCGGCGTAGGCGCCGCGGTCCTCTTCCGCCATGTCGACCTTGCTAACGCCAGCCAGTTCGAGCAGGGCACGATTGGCCGCGTCCGACGGCGCCTCACCCTTGCGGGCGCGCTCGAAGGCGATCGACGACCATACCGACGCGCGGCGAATGCGCAGGCGGTTTCGCACATGCTCCGGCAGGTCTTTCAGATCCACTTTATCAAGCACCTCGGCGCGCCAGGTGTCGTAGCCATTACGCTCACCGACCCGCAGCGCCGGGTCGATGCACTCTTCGCGGGTCAGGCCCAGCGCCGCATTGGCGCGCTGCTGCGGTGCCGATGCCATGGCGAGCACGCGGCGAAAGGCTTCGCCGTCGTAGCACAGCACAATCGCCCCGGCGCGCTCATAGCTGCGCACCGTCACACCGTAGTTCTTGACTACGTCGAGATGTGCGGCCACCGCAGCCTGAGAAGGTTTGTCCAGCCGGCCCGACGCGCGCCGCGCCAGCCTTTCGGCCATCATCCCCAGCGCATCGAAGGCTTCCGCGTCGATGGCGGCAGCCGGCGCGGCTTTCAGGAAAGCAGCTGCGTAGCCGATCCCGAGTGCCTCCGCGCCAGGCGTATCGCGCACGAAGCGTACGACCGAAAGGAGCTCCGCTGCGCCCGCGGGCGACAAGTCGAGCTTACGCAACTGCGTGGCGCGCAGATAGCCGGCCCGCTCGCGCCGGTGGTCGTACACCTGCAGGTAATCCATCGTGGCGCCGCGGAGCTCCAGGCTGTCGCCCTGCCACAGCATCGCCTGCACCGGCGCTGACTCGCGCGGCGCGGCGCGCAGGGCAGCCTGGTCCTGGGTGACGATCGCGAGCGCCGCAGCCGCGATGCCGGCCAGCGCGCTCATTGCGCCTGCTCCGTCTGAGCCGGCGCCACGCTTGCCTGTACGGGTTTTTCCTGACCAAGGAGCGAGGCGCCGATGAAACCGCCGCTGGCAGGTGGCGAGGCGATGATGACCGACACCTTGTCCGACAATTTGTCCGCCATTGTTTTTTGAATCAGCAGTGGATGACGGGTGACCACGGCGCCGTCGCGCTCAAGCTGCGCCGTGGCCACCTTGCCGACCACTTCCTGGCGATAGGCTTCGGCATCGGCCAGCTTGCGCCGCGAATCGGCCTCGCCGGCCGCCTCGATCACCCTCGCTTCGGCCGCGCCCTCCGACGTTTTGATGCGCGAGGTCTTCTCCGCTTCCGCCTCCAGGCGGCGCTGTTCGATCTGCTTCTGCTTGAAGGGCAGCACATGGGCCATGGCCTGTTCCTGCGCGCGCGCCGCGATGATCTGTTCATTTCCCGCCGCCTCGGCAGCCTTCTCGCGCTTGATCTTGTCGGCATCGGCCTCGAAGGCGGTCTGCTTGACCTGCTTTTCCTTCAGCTCCAGGGTGTAGCGCATTTTTTCGCTCTCGAGTTCCTCGGCCAGCAGCTTCTCCATGCCGGCCATATACTCGGCCGGCAGTGTGATTTTGCCGATTGTGACACCGCGCAGTACGATGCCATCGCTCGCCAGCTTGGGCTTGAGCTCCGCTTCGATCAGTTGCTGGATTTCGGCCCGCTTGGTCGAGAAGATCTCGCGCACGGTGTAGCGTGTGATGACCTTGTAGATCACGCCCTGCACCGCCGGTTCGATGACGGCGGTGGTGATGTTGTCAGGCAGGGTCTGGGCCACGCTGACGATGCGCGCCGGATCGAAGGCATAGCGCACGGTCAGGTCCACGCCCAGGGCCAGGCCTTCGACCGACTGGTAAGGCGATTCGTCCGCGCCGGCCGGCTTGTACAACTGGTCCAGGCGCGGCAGCTGGCGCAGGGTGTGCACGCCTGGCAGTACGAAAACAGCGCCGTCGTTGACGGTGGTCGCGGCACCGGTCAGCTGGTTGACCCGGATGCCGATATTGCCGCGCTCGATCTTGCGCAAGGGAGGATTCGAGAGCGTCAGCCAGGCCAGGCCGCCCAGGACGGCAGTGGCCAGCACCAGGCGCAGTCCTGGACGCGGCAGGGCGCGTGCACCCGCGCGCGCCGCCGACCCGGCCCTTGCCACTCCCCGCACCAGTGCACCGCGTACTGCCAACACCACCTTCTTGATCCGCTGGGACATCTGCCTCACCTTTTATCGATTTGAGCGGGGCATGCACCCGCATGCCCCTGAAACGCATGGTGCGCTCCGGGGTGCGGAAGTAACAATGCGGCGGGCATGCCAGTCCGCTCACCGCCCGGACCGTTTGCGCCTGCGCGTGAAGAAAAGCTCACAGCCCCCTTATGACATTTCCAGCAAAAGCGTGGATACTGGGGCCTGATCAAACCCGCAGGAGCCGTACATGCCGAAAGTGGCCGTCATCGAGGACGACCTCCCCACCAGCAATCAGCTGCGCAGCTGGATCGAGGCGGCGCGGCCGGGCATCGTGGTGGACCAGTGGTTCAGCCGCGATGACGCGGAGGCCGCGATCGCGCGCGAGCGCTACGACCTCATCGTGCTGGACATCGAACTGGGACGCGAGCGCCACGCCGGCGTGGCGATCATCAATGCGATCAACAAACGGCACGCGACGCCCGTGCTGGTCGTCTCCGCCATGCCGGCCACGATTTACCGCAGCATCATGAAGGCGCTCGACGCCTGGGATTACCTGCAGAAAGCCACCTTCGAGGAAGCCGATTTCATCGACACCTTCCTGGAGATCCTGCGCGCGGTGAAGGAGCGGGCCAGGCCCTCCGCGGACATCGACGAACTGGCCATGGATCCGCTGCGCCAGCGCTCGCCCACCTGGCGCGGCCAGCGCATCAATCTGCCGCTGACAGCGCAGCGCATCCTGGCTGCCCTGTTTGCGAAACGCGGCCAGGTGGTGTCCTACGAAGAGCTGTTCGACGTGGTCAAGAGCGGCCGTAATCGCGATAACATCCGCAAGCATGTGAGTACCATCCGCGACGCCTTCCGCGAGATCGATCCGGACTTCGAGTGCATCGAGAACGTCCCGATGCGCGGCTTTCGCTGGGCCGACTGAGAATGGGCGTGCGGCTGCGGCGCATCGTTCCGTATCGCCTGCGCATCCTGCTGCGCGCAGCCTTCCTGCTGCTTGCGCTGGCGACGGTCGCACTGGCCGTCTCGGTGCTGCAGCAGGAAAAGCAGTTGAGCTACACCGCCTACCAGGCCAGTTTTCGCAAGACCGGCGAGCAGGTTGCCGCCACCCTGCGTCATCCCGCCGGCCAGCTCGCGCTGCTCAATCCCGCGCCTGCGCCGGCCGGTCTGCGGCCCCTGCTGCTGCCCTTCCCGGCGCTCGATTTCGACGATCAGCAAAAGGTCCAGCAGGCGATCGCGATGTCGGGCTGCCTGCGCCAGTACGGTGACAACGGCAGCCTGTGCGCGGGTATCGGAAACAATCCCTGGGCCGGGGGCTTTATTTATGTCGCCGGCAGTGTCGACAGCCCGCGGCTGGTGTCGCATCGCAGCGGTGACGAAGTGCTCAACCAGTCGCATCGCATGCGCGTCAGCGTCACCATGCGCGGACAGACCACGCGCTGGATCGCACCATTCGAGGAGGAACCCGCGCTGCGCGGCGCCGCCGGTCCCTACGCGCCGGTGCGCGGCCGCCTGACCGGCTTTCATGCAAGTGACGAGGGAAAGCGCCATACCCGCCCCGTCAGGGACTTCCGTGGCTGGATCTGGCAAAACGCTTACTGCAATCCCGGTAGCATCCAGGAAAGCCCGGCTTGCTTGCGCAACGCGTTCTTCTCGCTTCGGCTGCCGGTCAGTGTGCTGCAGGAAGCGCTGTTCGATCAGGGGCGCCCGGTATGGCCGCCGCAGGACCTTGACCAGATCAGCGTCAGCGTCGCACTCCTGCCTCCCGGTTCCGGTCCGGCGCTGCTCGACAGCGAGCGCACGCCCGCCGCCAGTACATTCGCGCTGGCGGATCTGGGCGCGATGCTGCTTCCGGGCGAAACCCTGCGCATCGACAAAGTGGCCGGCAGCGGAGCACAGACAGTCGTCAGCCTGGTCGGCGCCAGCGAACCGGAAGCCGGGTCGCAGCATATTCTCGCGGCACTGATCCGGCGGCTGCCGATCGACACCTACGATGCGCCGCTCGCCTCGACCCAGCGCATCGCCACGCCGGTAGGCAGTTACGATGTGGTGTTGAAGGGAGACGTACGCAGCGTCAGCAAGAGCCTGAGCGTGGTCGCCAGCCGCGTCGGCTGGTTCGTCGGCGCCATGCTGGCGGCCCTGGTGCTGGCCTGGCTGGTGATCGAGATCGGCATCATTCGCCGCATCAAGGCGCTGATCGAACGCGCCGACGCGGTGGCGCAGACCGTCAAGGAGCGCGGCGGCGCACCCCAGCTCGACCTGTCCGACCTGCGCGGCGACGATGAACTTGGCGTGCTGGCGAGCTGCCTGCACGACCTGCTACGCCGGGTTCGCGAGGACGTCGAGCGCGAGGCGATCCGCGCCGAGCAGGAGCGCGACATGTGGCATGCCGTCGGCCACGAAATCATGTCGCCGCTGCAGTCGCTCATGGCATTGCACGGGAATGGCGAAGACCAGAGCCACCGCTACATCAGCCGCATGCAGCAGGCCATCCGCGTGCTGTATGGCAGCGCTTCGCCGAGCGAGGCGTTTCAGTCCACCGTGCTGCAAGTGGCGGAGATCGACCTGGCGGCCTTCCTGTCGAATGTCGCGGACAACGCGCCCTGCGTCGGCATCGACAAGGTGAGCTTCGAGGCGGGAGCTTCTGCCGTCCCGGCGCGCGCGGACGAATACTCGCTCGAAGATGTGGTCACGCACGTGCTGCGCAATGCGGATCGCTACCGCGATGACGGCAGCACCATCGAGATCAGTCTCGATGCCGGCGAATCAGGGGCGACGATTTCCATCTTCAACCGCGGACCGCATATCGACGCCGAGATGATCGACCGGATCTTCGAATATGGCGTGTCCGACCAGCTCGACTCGGGCGCCAACGGCAGCCGGGGCCAGGGGCTGTTCGTCGCCAAGACCTATATGGCCAAGATGGGCGGCACGATCGCGGCGCAGAATGTGCGCGGCGGGGTCAGGTTCAATCTGAGCCTGCAGCGCGGCGCCGCCTGATTCGACTAACCACGGTAGCGCCGTGGTGTCGTTCCCAACTCCTTCAGGAAAACGCTGCCCATATGTGACTGGTGCGCGAAGCCGCAGTCCGCCGCGATGTCGGCCAGCGGCATTGAGCTATGCCTGAGAAGACGGCGCACCTGCCGCAGGCGCACCTCCAGCACGTAGGCGTGCGGCGTCATGCCGGTTGCGAGCGAAAAGTCGCGCAGCAGGCGCAGTGCTGGGCTGCCGTAGGTGCTGGCCAGCGTGGCAAGGCTAAGCGGTTCGCAGAATTCGGCCGCGATTCGATCAAGGACCCGTGACATGGCGGGATGATCGAATGGCTTACAGTGTCGGGCGGGCGTGTCCCGCCAGGCGGTGAAATATGTCGCCATTTCCTCAAGCGCCATCATGTCTGGCGCCGTTGCCAGCATCATGGCACGCATGCGGCGCGCGAGCGAGAATGCGGCCGCGTGTGCTGCGTGCTCGATACGACGTCGCGGCAGCGCAGGCGATTGCGCCCCGTGCCAGCGCACCAGCAGGTATTCCCCACCCTTTGAAGATTCTGAAAATACTTCCATTCCCGTCGGGGTATAAGCCAGGGTCCCAGGCCAGGTATCGAAGTCTGCACGCCGGTCCGAATCGATAGCGTGGACGCCGCGCTGGCGCTCCATGGAGATACCCAGCGTTTGGTGCCGGACCGGATCGCGGGCGCTGTAGGCGGCGGTTGGCAGAATCGCCAGCGTCAGGGCGTCCTCCGACCAGGTCAGCGTGCGGGGTTGTGCTTGCTGGAGGCAGTCATCCAAGTGAAATATCCTGATATACCGTTGCGGCGGGCCGGATTACATTTGCAGCACAACTAACTATCTAAGTAAGGAGGATCCATGCGCATCATCGGACTCATTGGGGGCATGAGCTGGGAATCCAGTGCTGAATATTACCGGATTATTAATCAGGAGGTTCGCAGCAGACTTGGGCCGCTGCGCTCGGCTCAGCTGCTGATGTATAGCGTCGACTTTGGTCCTGTCGAACGGGCGCAGCATGAAGGGCGATGGGATGATGCCGCAGCGATCGTCGAAGACGCGGCGCGCAGACTGGCAACGGGAGGGGCGGAATGCATCGTACTTTGTACCAATACGATGCATCTGTTCGCCGATCGCATCAAGGCCGCAGTGCCTTTGCCTTTTCTGCATATCGCCGACCCCGCTGGGAGGGCAGCAAATGCGCTCGGAGCGCGGACGGTGGGGCTACTGGGCACCGCATTTACGATGGAGCGGGAGTTTCTCAAAGCACGCCTGAAGGCGGATTATGGTCTGAATGTGCTGGTTCCCGAGGATAGTGAGCGCCAACTTGTGCACCGGATTATCTATGAGGAGTTGTGCTTCGGGGTCGTACGGGAAGAGTCGCGGGCGGTCTATCGTGAAGTGATGGCTAAGCTTGTTGCGCGCGGTGCCGGGGCGATTATTCTTGGTTGCACGGAGATCACCCTGCTGGTGGGAGACGGTGACTGTAGCGTTGCGCTGTTGGACACGACAACGCTGCATGCCCGCGAGGCGGTGGATTTCGCGCTGGCTGCGGGCTCAGTCCACACAGTCGAAAAAAAACCCGCGACTGGCGCGGGTTTTTCTTGAATAACTAGCCTGACGATGACCTACTTTCACACTGGTTGCAGCACTATCATCGGCGTAAAATCGTTTCACGGTCCTGTTCGGGATGGGAAGGGGTGGTACCGATTTACTATGGTCATCAGGCATAACTGGTTCGGATCCGCTCCCAATGGGGCAGCGTGGCCGGAATTCGTTGTGCAGGACGGTATTATAGTTGCGCGATGGATTTGTTGGCAAGGTAAATATCTTGCCCAATCGGGGAATCGCTAAGCAGCGTTGTAAATACAGGGCGAATGTTGGGTTATCAGTGGCTTTTGCTGGATAACGCGCCGGTCCTTTGGGAATCAAGCCCAAGGCCAGTGAATAAGTCCCGGCCGGTATCCAGGATATAAACCTCCAGACGTAAAACAACCCCAAGGCATTTCTGCTCTGGGGTTCTTTCATATAACTAGCCTGACGATAACCTACTTTCACACTGGTTGCAGCACTATCATCGGCGTAAAATCGTTTCACGGTCCTGTTCGGGATGGGAAGGGGTGGTACCGATTTACTATGGTCATCAGGCATAACTTGT
>Ga0208758_100602_pt1 | contig 11104 bp, 9 predicted proteins | sample LakWasM116_HOW13_2_FD_183930 | JGI IMG/M metagenome (GOLD analysis project Ga0208758, IMG submission 183930) | Freshwater sediment methanotrophic microbial communities from Lake Washington under simulated oxygen tension - Sediment Metagenome... | ecosystem: Environmental > Aquatic > Freshwater >...
AGCCGCTGTCGCACAATATCAGATCATTATTCCAGAAAACCAACTGCTCAGTCTTTTACATGCATTAACCGCCACAAAAGGTGTGCCAGACTGGGTTGGGATCAGAGAGCCCGTAAGTCCTGAAGCCAACTTGCTATCAATCGCAGACCGCTTATCAGGGCAGGATGATTTGTTTACGCAAACCATGCCATCCACGGAGGGCTTTGGACGTTATCACAGGCATCTGCGCGGCCGACCATTCCTTGTAGCTTGAAGCGTTATCAGACTACCTGGAAAGCAACTGAAAACTCAGTATGAAAATCAAACTATGCGCAATATTGATCTAACCTTTCTTAAAAAATAGGAAAACTTGCGCAAAAAAACTTTCATGCTACTTTGAAGTTTTACGATATGGGGAATTTAATGGATAAAGCTTTATTAGCAATGTTATTCATCTTGTTTGTGTTTCTTATTATGACACCAATCATTCTATGGATTAACAATCGCTCAAATGGCGATCCGGATGAAGTTGATGATTTATCAGAGGGGAATTTAATGAAACTGGAAATTAAAAAGAATTTACTGAACATGCTGGATCAATGGATTCAGGAAAACGACCTAAACCACGAGCAAATTGCAATCAAACTTGCAGTGAACTTGAACGTTGTATCCGACATAGTGCATCAGCGCTCTGACAAGTTCACAGTGGATCGTCTCGTGGATCTGGTTCTGAGAACCGGTAAGTCACTTAAATGGGTTATCACTAGTAAAGATGAATAAGGAGCAAAACAAATGGACTATATTTCAAATTTCATCGTGCAGTCACCCTTCCTTTTCCTGGGCTTGATACTGACGCTGGCCGTGGTCTTCTTTTTTTCCAGCATGTATTTGCTTTTACAGAAAGTCGAAAAAGAAGATCAGATACAAAACGCTATAAAACAGAAAAAGCTGGCTGAACTGAAAGCCCATGAAGAATACAAAGCGCAATTCAAAAGTATTCACCAGGTGAGAAAGAAGTTTAAAGAGTTAAAACGTTAAATAGAAAAGTGACACAAGCAAACCTTGAATAATTTGGTTTCTGACCGAATTTTGTTCTGTGTCACTTAAAAGAAGTATTACATTACCAAATGGGGATTAGACAGCAATTCATAAGCAATTTGTCTTGATGTCTTATGTCCTAAGTTTTTCTGAGGCATATCGTTCAACTTAAGAATGACGTCACTCGCATCACAAGATTCGAGGCCGCCTTGATCATAAATCATATGCTCATACAAAAAGGCCAGGTCATTCAGGTTACCTAATGCCTGGCGGCTATCTGTTCTGCAAAAATGCGCATCCTGATAATCATCCATCATCTGCCCCATTTTGCTCATTGGAAATTCCATCGACTTCATGAAATTGAAAAAGTGATGCAAGAATATCGCCGTAAAATCATCTTTAATCGTTTTTGATTTTTTGACACCAATCACAATAAAAGACAATAACGTTTTTTCGTTCATAAAAACCAGTACTTTTCGGCGATTGATAATGATTTGATTCACATACCATGCGCCAAGCAACGTGTTATTTGAGCTGGCATCAGAAAGATCTGAGGCTTTCAGAGATAAAAAGTCCTGCAGTTTTTTAGTGCACTTGAATGCTAGCAATGAGATATTTCCTAAGTTGCTTTAGGCAGCTTAAAGTAAAGGTAGAAAGGTGATGCAGCCGTGATTAGAAAAACTGTTATCAGTACCCAAAATACGGATTGCCCCGCACCGAGGTGAATGCGATCGGCGGCATCAGCAATCTGTATGATATTTCCAACTAAAACAATACAAATATAGAACAATACGAAAGCCATTACGGCCACAATGATACGACTCATAGATTTGTTCATTAGATTCTCTATTTATATTATGTCGCCGTCTATGTACAAATGATGTATTACAAACAATTCTATATTATTAACTTCAGAATATGGATTTTTAGTTATACCAAGAATTAATTGAGTGGCGATTCAGTCACCCAAATAGACTGGTTTTCAATGACTTCAATAAACCTTTTACCTGAGAATCCATTCGGATAAAGTGTTGAACTAGAAATTGTCCCGCGTAAATCGATCTTATCAATATTAATTTCTTGGTTGCTAGACATGCCAAGAGGATTATTCAGCAAATGTCTGTCATCACGCAATGCGATAAGCACCTCTTCTAGCGACACTTTCAAAAATCCGTTGAATCTCTCATGATCATGCTCAATACATGTATCTACGATCCAACCCTGGATTGATTGCACTTCATCAGCGGACTTAAAACCGAGTGAGCTTACAATATCTTCATCATATATTAGTGCCAACCGCACCGCTTTGAGCTTACGGCATAACTGCAATCCAGCTTTGCGTAACGTAGTTGTTTTGTGCAACCAAGCTTCCTTCAACGACCGGCGCATATAGGTTGATTTAATTTCAAGAACCAATATATGACCATCCAGTGCGCAGATGACATCAATTTCACCAGGGTTATCTTCTTCAAATTTTGCAGGATGATAATTTAAAAGCACATTAAATCCTCTGTTTTCAAGAGATTTTCCAAGCCGTTGTTCGATGCGATCCGTTTCTTCTCGGGCCTCTGCCCTACGAGCTCCAATTCTCCGAAGATTATTAATCGCCGCATTAGAATTATTCTGCATTGCCACAACCCATGGCAATTGTAAAAAGTATCTCCCCATTTTTAACATTGGCCGCTCATGAAGTTCTGGAATAAGCGCAGATTGACCACTACGTATTTGCTTAGACAAGCCTGATAAATCATTTGTCCAAAAATCTAGGATTGCTTCGGCCGTTTTGGCCAGTCCTTGCGGAAAGCTCTTACTTACCGTCCATGGACGAATACTTTCAATCTTGGTGACTCTCTCTGAAAATGATATTGGTAAACGATTTTGTGGAATTGGTTGCATCATGCCACCCATGGCAAGAGTTGCCAACGCCGACCTCCAATGTCCAGTTTCTCTCAAATGCACAGCATACGGACAAACATAATCTTTGATATAGAAAGCTGTCATCAACTCTAATGATAACAAAGCCTGAAATACATCCACTTGCAAACCTGTGTCCGCTAAGATTGATTCATTTAGCCCATAGACCTCGGTTAATTGCAGCTTAGTACGAATAGTCTTGATAAAGGCAATTTGATTCTCATTATGGTTTTCAGAGCTACCTATTTGCTGAGTTGCCATTCCTGAAACCACAAACTCATCCATTGCGCGATAGAACCAGTAATTGTGTAAACGTGCCAACTTCTCACCATTATTTTTCCATGCGCCACGTCCAGCTCCATTAAGCTCAGCAATTACGAGTTCAGTTCCTGCATATTCAAATCGTATATTGTCGTCATAGCAAAACGCATCGACTGAACGCTCAAGAAAACTATTCAACTCAAGCTGGGCGTCAATTAAATCACCAAAGGCAGAATAAAGATCATTTCTAATTATGGGAAGCTCGGGCGAAGGAAATAAAAATGGAGACAGATGCTCACGTAGCGATCTGCCAATGACGTCTTCAGTTAGCTGAAAATCACTTTCATCACAGTTGCGAAGTTTCCATATCAAGATGTCATTGATAGCATCCCAAGCATTCTGAGTATCATTCTCGCTTCCATCTTCTTGACTAGCTGAATTGGAAATTTTAGGTACCAAGTGTTCGAAGCCATACAGGCTGGCATATATAAGAAGCTCCAGCGGCGAGATATCTGCTAACAACCTGCTATGCAGTTCAACTTTATCCAACCTTATATGATGCGCATGGTTAAATGTATGACATATTTGGACGAGTTCACCAAACTCTGCTGCATCTGTAACTGCAATACGCTCAATCTCCTTCCAACGATCAGAGTCTTGGCGCAGCACAATCCCAGAATAACGTACCGCTCGACGGACAGCCTCAGGTGCGACGTTCGCGATATGCTGAATCAACTCAAAATTAGCAATCTGTTGTTGTGACAAGTAACGTGCCAATGCCAATACCAGTGGTTGTGATTCGAGGCACTCGGTAGGCAGCTCCCAAAGAAACAGGGATGCCCAAAACTCTGCATTCCGGTAAGCAGTATTGATTGAAGGCTTTCCATTTCGCACTGGCTTATTGTCAAGATAGTCTTCTGCTACAGCAATTGCAGCATCAGTCATTGAAAATCCCAACGTGACATTACGCTCGAACCGCAGCTGATAAATTTTTTTATTGTTTTCCAAGTTTGGCGTATATGGATGTTAAATTTACAATTTGTGTAAATGCAGTATAAGTCAAAATTCCACAAGCATTAAAAACCACCATAAGTAACCTGCGCCAGTCTATCGTAAGCGTCGCTTTGGTTCAGCCATTATGGGAAGCGATATAAACCCAACTGGGAGTGCAATTTACACGAAATTCAGGGGGACTCGCGATTATCAAGTTCAATATGAGGATGCACTGTCACGAGCAAAGTAAAATTTGCTATGAACCTATTGCCATAACACTAGAGGCAATTTTAAGGCCAAGAACTGTTCTTGAACTATTCCAGCTTTATTAGCTTTAATTATCCGCCACAAATTCTTGCAAACATGCTTCTCTGGCAAGTTATCTAGTGAAGAATGGCAACTTAAATAATGACGCTCATACAGATCAACCCGACTGGTTTTAGGTGATAAGAACAGTTTGTTCAATTCCTCATTAGCTGGGGCAAGCACAGCTGATAATCCATTTATCCCCATCACATTAACTAGTCCGCAAGGGTCAATGTCAACTGCGGCTAATACAGGTAGTTTAATTAATTTCAAGAATGACAGTACGGCGTCTAAACGGCTTTCACTTTTGTCGCCACGGTAAACCACCATAGGATTATCAAAATTTGGTGGCAGAAGCATTTCTGTTTCTGAGAAGCGATTGAAACTCTCATAGTTCTCAACCAATATTACTGCGTTGTGTTGAGTACTGCTTACTTGTGAAATATCAATATCCAGATGAGACATTGCAGGCATCTGAATAGCCTCACCATTGAGCAATAGTGGTTTATTAGCAGAAGCTTTGATAGATACCCTATTCCGTTTTAGGCTTCCCCCACCAGCTTTTTCATTAGGTCCATAATTTAGTTTCTCTACCCTAGACATTGATCTATCAACGCTTACGTCAAGGGAGTAACCTTTATTGGTAAGCATCTTCCTAATCTGCTCTTTATCGTCATCACTGAAAAAAACAGATTTGCCTTTAATGGTACCGAGATTAAAATTTTTACAGAACTCCGTCAAAGCGACTGTCTGACTAAATCTTTCTACATTTCTATTTACGATAGTTTTCAGTTTTTCCAACAATCTATGGCTAAACATTCGCGTATCCTTGCGATACAACAATATCGCTAACTTTTATGTTACCGTCAAAATCTTCACTCTCTGTAAACACTAGATCAATCCTAATTTCTGGACCAACCTTGCGGTTAAGCCTTTCAGACAATACACGGTGCACCCAGTATTCCTCAGAAACCTTATCAAGCATCTCCGGATTATTTAACCACCAATGCCTTGCCGATAAGCCTTCTTCTTTAGATATAGCTAGATTCATGTAAGCACTTACAGCTTTCTCTAATAGTGAGAACTCTTTTTGCACAACTGGTGCATCATCCATATCCAATAAGATACCGGCAGGACGTTTCCTTTTGTATGCGTTTATAGTTTTACTTGCAGGCAAGTTTAATGCAATATCCACCAATAACTTTTCAGATGATGTGTCATTTGCATCAGGATAAAAAGAAAGCGATAGTGGATTGGCAATGCACATCCAATCTAACAACTCTTCATTGCTGGTCCAGTCGCTTGGAGTCCAATCGGGGTAACGATTCAGGTGGGTGGAGAATTTTCTTAATAATTTAGCTTGTGCCTCGATTTTCCGGAATTCATATTTATATTTATCAAGTTTAGAAAGTATTAATCTAAATGTATCAATAAATTGCGACATTCGTGACTTGAGTAGCAACTCATAAGTAAGCTCAAGGTCTCGATGACCCAACAGTCTTTGCTCAATATCTGAAAAACTAAACGTTTCTAACAGATTAAGAATCGTTGTGGCGCGATTCATATACCATTCGTTTTCTTTCATCTTTTCCGCAATCGTTGTAACGGTTGCAAATTTGCTATCAACCAGACTGGAAATATGCAGCAGCTCATCAGCTATAGAACCTGCTATTGCATTAATTAAATCGCGAATACAAACCTGATAGTTTTGGCGGTCTTCATCGCGTGATTCCAGGAAGGCGTCATTATGCCTGTTCACATATTCATCAAGACGATTGAAGCTGATACTGAAGTCAGTACCTGAATCCATAAGTTTGTTTGTATTCAAGACAGTATTGAGAAACTGCCGCATTGAATAACGTAATTGGAAGGTGTCGTAGATGTCAGAGGTTAGTATACGTTGCTGCATCAGCAACATAATTCTCTTTGAATTTTCCTCAGTCGCACTAATTCGGCTGTTATCAAAAGCCTCCGCAATGATATCGCTTGATTGATGTAAGCGTTCCAATATCAATCTGACGTTGGTTTTGTTGCTCAAAGCAAGGTCTCCTGCATTGATGCTTTAGATTCCTCTTCATCACCTAACGAGCCTGGCATTTCATTTTCATTTAAGAAAGTTAATATTTCGTAAAAATAATCTAGCTTACCTGTGAAAATGTAGGTATTCATTTTTTTGCTATTTTCCACTAGATAGCCCCACTTGATCATTTGTTGAATGACCCTATCAAGCATACCTTTAGGTGAGGCGTCAAAACTAACAAACTCTTTACCCATATTGGTAAACGATTGCAGCATTTCCAAAGCATTAGCATTGTCAGAAACAGCCACCAGCAGATCTGAGTAATTCACGCGTTCTCCAGATGTCGGCGCAGTATCCTCTTTTGTGTATTTCATGCACATTTCAAGGAAATTAACGACTGGGGCAATCGTGTGCTTGATACTGGCAAAGATATTTTTAATTTCTGTACGCTCGTTCTGGCCAACAGTCTGCCAGGCAGCATAGAATGCATTGCCGTTATTTGTAGCAACTAACTTTCTTCCAATTTTCAGTAGAAAATCATCAACGGATTTCTGATTGTTGCCATCGCGTAACCATTGGTAGGCATTTGCATTGGTTTGATCGCAAATAAATGCGCCTTGAAGTAAAGCTAATACAGTAGGCTCAAACATTTTCCATTACCTCTTTTGAAGTTGCTTTCGTGCCATCAATATCAACAATTGCAATCCTCTGGTCTTCCAGTACCGTAAACATATATCTGAATTTTGGCGCTAGATACTCATCCATTTTAGGGAACGCGCCAACAATCATGATGTTGTTCTGTGCTAAAAACTCTAACAGCGACACAGTATTCATCGGGTCTAAATCCCCTACCTCATCAATAGCGTAAGGAATGACGACATTATTCTTGCCGCGAATCCTGTTTACAAAACCAACCATCACAATTGCCATCACAAGATATGACAGTCCTGTACTACTCAGCTCCTTAAGCTCTTTTTCATTTTTTGCCGAAACAGGTTTGTTATTTATCACTGCATCAATTCTGATATTGATAAGATCGGTAGGATTCGCCACTAACCCACGATCATCATAAACAATGTTGGCTACATCATTAGCCGCATCCACAAAAGACTGCGGAGGCATAGAATGTGATGCTGTAGGTTGCCACATTTCATACTGAAGCTTCAGCTCATTGATCGCGTACCAATAATCCTGTTTCTTGATATCGGTAGTAATACTGATGTCTACGTTATTGATGGTCGCGAACATCTTGGCAAGACTTAAGCTATTTCTGATTTCCCTGTTGAATGTAGTAACTTTCGTTTCCATATCCTCAAGGCTGTCACAGAATGTTTTTATGTTAATCCCTTGAGACCTGCAATCGTTAATTATGGAGTCTTGTCTGGACTTGTAGCCTTGATTGAACCAGCTTCTACAAACTTTCAACCACTCATATTCCTGATTAAGAATAGGTCTACCACTCTCTCTCTCGTTAGCAAGGCAATACTGCTCAGTTTCGGTGCCAGGAACACGTAACATTTCTTGACGGATTTCGTCTACACCGTCGGCAATCACCTTCTTATAGCGTTTTTCTTCAATGTTGATGCTGTTTTTTGTATTAATTAAATCTACCAGTGAAAACGCCTCATCATGAGGCATTGATTCAACGTGAAGGTTTTTAGGCCAATTATTGATGCTCTCTAATTGTCCAATAGCGTACCGAATAGACTGTTCCTCACCTGAAAGTTGTTTGTCGACAGCAAGGATTTCATTACTTATTAAATTTTCCTTAATGTCATATTCTTTTTTCAGTGCAACTTGTGCAGATTTAGCTGCATCCAGGTTAATTTTTTGCTGATTTGCATCAAGATGCATTTGGCTCAATCCAGAGTAAGTGTTATCCAGCCAGCTACGGTAGGTATCCACTACTTGTGACTTTTTCTTAGCCAATTCTATATCTTTATCGACGGCTAATTTATCAGCCTCTAGTTTTTCTAGTACTTTAGGATCTACGCCTTTTCCTGCCAGCACTTCAAGTCGACTTGCATTGAGTTCTGCTACCTTTGTTTCATAATTAGCTTGTAGTTCTTTTTCCCTTTCATCAAATTGCTTCAACGCTTCTTTCTCGTTGGTGATGGTAGTGTTTATAAGCGCTGTTTTTTCTTTATTCTTCTGAGCAATGGTTTCATTGAGCTTGTGCTTCTCAATATTGATGTTCGCGCGAATATCGGTAAGTTCCATCACCGCGGCAGCAAGCTCTGTACGAATGTTCTCGATTGCAACGCTCTTGCTATGTTCAAGCTTTGTACTCCATAAATCAATTTTTGACTGAGATTCTTTGCTAGCATTTTCCAGTTTACTTAAGTTTGCTTCGCTTAATTGCTTTTTCTCGACGGCCTTTTTGCGACTTTCTGAAATCTTTAAAAGCTTATCATTTTCTTCATCACAGGCATCTTGTGCGTTTTTAATACGCGACTTTGCTCTGGCCAATTCTTGCTGAATTTTTTCTTCCGTAGATAATTTAGAGTCCTCTATCTGGTCCAGATTGATGTTGATCCCATATAAACTGTTGCCGTCTGCCAATTCAGGATCAAGGTCTTTTCTTAACAGGACATCTTCATTGATGATACGACCAATATCATGAACCCACTCTGGTCGTTGCTCTCTCAGAAAACCGATTAAAGTATCTTTGCCCGCTGATGATAGTTCATGAAATCGCGCTTCTTTTAACTCTTCAGACTCAAGGTTCATGGATACGTCATTACATAGACGCTCCTGATCATCGTACTGCCTTAGTGTAAAAGTGTAATTTTTAGTGGTTTCTGAAACCTCTTTAAAAGCCAGCTTTAGTGACTCAGTAATTCTGACTAAGTTAGCCTGCTCTTGTTTCAGCGAGTCCTGTATAGATGCATCACCTGTTACGTGCTCCTGTTTTGTTTTAAGTGCAACAACTTTATCGTTAGCGACACTTTCCCTCGCTTTTAAATCGGTTACAACCAATTCAGAAGCCGCTTTGATTTGATTTAATATCGCGTCATAATTTTTAGCAGCTGAATCCCTCTCAAGAAGGAAAGTTTCTTTAGTCTTGTTAAGGCTCCCTAACTCACTATTTTTTTGTAACTGCAGGTTGAGTTTTTCATCCCCAATTAACTTTTGAAATTTATCATCGACGTTTTTAATCTCGCCGCTTAGTTCTTCGATGGTTTTTTCTAACCCGTCATAATTCCTTTGAAGGTCAGGTAATGAATCTACCAGTGTGCAATTGTGATCAATTGCATCATTTTTGTATTTTTTGAATCTTTCTTCTATATTTGCGATGTCTTGTAGTGACTGTTTGTAAATAGCCTCTAGCCTGGCCTTTTCTTGTTCGGCAATACGGTTTGCCTGATTAAATTGCTGCTCAAGGATAGTTCGCTCTGATTTTTTACTCTCTAAGAGCTTTGCGGTTAATTCTTTTTTGCCTTCTAAACTTAACAGAAGTGTCTTTAACCTTGAATGCAAGGTGCCCATTTCACTTAGCAATCTGATACGATTGGCATCTGCTTCTTCTAGGGTTGCCATGAGCGGTCTTTTTTCTTCAAGCGACTGATGTGCTTGTAGCTCACGAATCCACTTCCTCAATTCATTCTTTTTTGTACTGAGCGTGAATTGCTTGTCATCACCATATATCGTTGAGGCTACCATTCTTTTCAGATCGGAGAACTCGGTCACACGATTCAAAATACCACTAATTACACGGTTTATATGCGTCAATCTACTTCCTGCACCGACAAATGCATATCTTGCTGCTAGGCTTTTGTGCTCGTGTGTAGTGGCGCTATTAGTAAGTATCTGTTCGTAGTGAACTCGTGAAAATGGTTTAGTGAAGGAGATATTCTTACTATCTAAATGCTTGTGCAAATCCTGTGACTGCACAAAGCCACGTTCATTTCTAAATAGCTCATTATCATATTCATGGTCTATAAAGCGATATACCACGTTATCTGATTGTCCGTCTGCATGTATAACTGCGAGAACTTTCGTATCTCGGCGTTTATATTCATAGACCACATATGAGGTTGAGTGAGGGAAATAATATTCCCCGAATGTTTTCGCCCCTGTAATAACGCGTTGTGGGCGTTCACCAAAGAATATAGGTATCAAGCGCAACATGGTGGTTTTGCCAGCACCATTGGCTCCATTAAGAGCTACGTGACCATCTAACTGTAGCTCTACTTTTCTACCCTCACAATATGAGTCAATAACGATGATTCTTAATAGCTGAAAGTCTATAGCTGGCAATTCTAAAATGTTATGTGCATTAGAATTTTGTTGGTTATTCATTATTAATTATTATCCAATTATGTATAAAGTTTTTCAGTTATTAAATCGTCCAGGCAAATCTAGTTCTGTTCTTTTAAAAGCAGGTGGCTGACACTCCAGATCATTCATCTTTCCCAATCGCCTCAAGTGTTTCAACACTATCTAGCTGAGGCAGTTCAACATGCGCAATACCTTGCAATTCCCCAACCACACTTGTCATACTCATGGTGACTCGCTCAATCTGTGTTTGACGTTTAGCCCAGATTTTCTGCATAGCTCTTTTTTCTGCTTCAAGATCGCTACGCATGGACT
>Ga0208758_100603_pt1 | contig 11102 bp, 7 predicted proteins | sample LakWasM116_HOW13_2_FD_183930 | JGI IMG/M metagenome (GOLD analysis project Ga0208758, IMG submission 183930) | Freshwater sediment methanotrophic microbial communities from Lake Washington under simulated oxygen tension - Sediment Metagenome... | ecosystem: Environmental > Aquatic > Freshwater >...
CGCCTTGTAAGGGCGACGCTCTACCAACTGAGCTAAGCACCCTGCCTCAACCAACGAGGCGGCATATTACATGAAATCTTACGAATTTTCCAACCTATTTTAAAAGTATTTAAAAAATATTTAAAAAACCATCAAAAACCCGCCCTTTTCTTCAAACACGGCGCCTGAACCAGCCCTGAGGCTCCCTGAAAAAACCATGCGGCACACTCAAGCGCAGGCTGCACGCACCTGCGTCATATCCGTTTCACCCAGCAGCACTTTAAGCATGCCATCCTGCCTGAGCGTGCGCATGCCGGCTTTTAATGCCTCAAGCTGCAGTTCATGCAAAGGCGCCCTGGTCTGGATCAGGCGCCGGATTTCAGGATTTACCGCCATCAGTTCATGAACCCCGACACGGCCGCTGTAACCGGTATGGTTGCAATGTGCACATCCGGCGGGTTTGTATAGGGTATAACTGCCGTTTTTAGAGAAATTCTGCTGCCAGTTCTTCAACGCCGCCTCCCGTGTGATAGGCGAGCCTTCAAGAAACTCAGCCAGCAGTGCGTCTATTTCCTGCGCATCCGCCACGTAAGCCTGTTTGCATTTCTTGCACAGCGCCTTTAATAGGCGCTGCGCCAATACACCTACCAGGGCATCGGCAAAATTGAATGGATCCATGCCAAGGTCCAGCAGTCTGGTCACACTCTCCGGGGCGGTATTCGTATGCAAGGTCGACAGTACCATATGCCCGGTCAGGGATGCTTCAATCGCAATCTTTGTGGTTTCCTGGTCGCGCATCTCCCCTATCATGATGACATCAGGGTCTGCCCGCAAAAAACTGCGGATTACATGCGCAAAGGTGAGGCCGCTTTTATTATTGACCTGAACCTGCCGCAAACCGGTCTGGCTGATTTCAACCGGGTCTTCCACTGTCCATATTTTCCTGCTGGGCGTATTGATATAACCAAGCAGTGAATGCAATGTTGTGGTTTTGCCCGAACCGGTCGGGCCGCACACCAGGATTAAGCCATACGGGCGCTCGACCATATGTTTCAGGCTATCCAGGATATCCGGGGCGCTGCCCAGTTTTTCTATCGGCAGCGGTTTAGCTGCGGCCAATACACGCATCACCACATCTTCAAGATTGTGACTGGTTGGAATGGTAACGACACGAAGTTCGATCTTGGCAGAACCGAAACGCTGGAAATCGATCTTGCCATCCTGCGGAGTCCGGCGATTGGCAATATCCATCTGCGCCATGATCTTGATCCGCGAAATGATCGCCTCACGGAAATTTGAAGGTATCTCGACATAATCCGCCAGCACGCCATCTTTACGGAACCGAACCCGGGTACTCTGCTTGCCAGGGTAAGTCTCGATATGAATATCGGAAACCCCCTCATTGAAAGCATCGAGAATGATCTTGTTCACCGTCTGCACCAGCGTATTATCGGACTCGTTAACCGCCTCCAGTTTCAGCTCCACACCCTGATCCTCGCTGGATAATTTGGATGCAAGATCATTAATCTTCAATTCTGCCGCAGTATTATAGAAATCGTACTCACTGCTTGGGGGCGCCGCCTCTTCCGTCATTACTGCTGCATATTTATCCGCCACTTGGGGGTGATAGTACTTCTTGATGGCATGGTCGATATCTTCGTGGGAAGACATCACCGGAATCACTTTCATCTGCGTCAGAAACCTGATCTCTTCCACCGCCTTTGTGTTGAAGGGGTCCTGGAAGGCAATCACCAGTGCCGCATCATGCAGGTACAAAGGCATCAGCACATGCTTGCGTGCGCGTTCCGCATTGATCAGCTTCACGGCATCCAGGTCTATATTGAACCTGGCGAGGCCAACATACGGAATACCCAGCTTTTTAGCCAGCGCGCCTTTCAGTACGTTCTCCTCCAACGCGCCCATTTCCACCAGTATGCGTCCCAAAGGCATCTTGCGGTTCAGCTGCTGCTTTTCCAGCGCGGCATTAAGCTGCTCCTGCGTGATCAGGCCCAGCTCCTGCAGCGCCTCGCCCAGCTTGAGGATAGGGCGCTTTTCCTGATGCAGTATCGCCTGCTCCAGCTGCTCACGCGAAACCAGCTTCTGCTCTGACAGATATTCACCTATGCGCTGGTGACGTAATTTACGCTGGTATGCTACTGCCTCTTCAACGTGATCCTTGTTCACGAGTTTTTCCTGGATCAGCATCTCGCCCAGGTGCATGCCGATCTGAAATCTTGCGATGCACTGCCTGGGAATGAAGCAGCGCAAAACCTGGTCATCCTCTTTGGGAAAGTACAGGAATAAACCGCTGCCGGTTTCAGAATAGCCGATCGTCTCCCCGTCTATCGTTTCCTTATCGATAAATTCAACCGTAAAAGTCTGGCGATCCGTTGAATGAAAAACTTCCGGCGCGCGCTCATGCAGCAGCTCCATCTGCCGATGCATGACAACAGGCCTCAGCAGCCGGATGGTTTTTACCTGATCCAGGCCGATCGTTTCATTGACATCGCTGCGCGATGACAGGAATGTAATGCTGACGTCATCGAAAGACATGCGGATCAACTCGCCCAGCGCTTTCCTGCCATCCACAAAATAGATCAAACAACTTTCCGGCCCCGATTGGGCACCACTGGATTCGAAACTGAAATAAGACGGCGTGGGCCAATCCGATAAGGCTTCCAACATAGCAATCCTTTTTAATAAAATTCAAGGCAGAAATTCAACATCATTTATGGCTCAGCTTCGTTCATATGACACCCCGTGTATGAGTCCCTGAGCCACCTTTAAGCTTTAAAGCATGCTGGCTGCATTATGCATGCTTAACCGCAGTTTTGAAACAGGAGTGCAAGCGCAAACGGCAAGCTGCGCATGCACAATCAGCAGGGCTTGATGGCAGAGGAATGAAATAGATGGCTCCGCATCGGTAAATCATCACGCGGCAGCGGCAGAATGCAAAAACGGGAGCCGAGGCTCCCGTTTTTGCGTATAACTAATCTTACGTAGACCTAAATCCTGCGTAGATCTAATGGTAGATCTAATGATGGACACCCAAAAGCTGAATTTAAGTCGCTTTCATGCATCCACAAAACAAACGCTTAGTTCACAGCATCTTTCAATGCTTTACCGGCAGTAAAGCCAGGTGCGTTTGATGCCGCGATTTTCAACTCTGCGCCAGTACGTGGGTTACGGCCTGTACGTGCGGCACGTTTACCCACTTTAAATGTACCGAAACCGATCAATGTTACCGGGTCACCTTTTTTCAAGGATTGTGTGATGCTGTCGGTAATCGCGTTCAGGGCTTTTGCTGCATCTGTTTTTGTTAAGCCGGCTTGTTCTGCAATTTGGGCAATTAATTCTTGTTTATTCATGGATAGTGTTCCTGATTAGTTAAGACGAATTTTAATCAAATCTCATCATTGTGCGAATTTACACTCCCCTCGCACAACAGACCCCATCATAACCCGTGTTTATTGGCTTGAACAGTGTGCAGGCGCAATAAACAGGCAAAAAAGCCATATTTAATGCGCCTGACAGCGTGCATCTGTGACCGGATTGAACCTAAACACCATTTCACACACAAATATTCATGGGCGATGCAGCTATAGCCGACCAGCCACGGCGAATCAGTACGTGTTTAGCGGAGAGCCAAGGCAAACTACAGCCCAAAGGAGTTTATATGGGAAGAATAGCTTTTCTGCTGACTTTACTGGCAGCCCCTATCAGCGTTTTCTCGCAACCCGGTATCGGGGACCTGTTAAAACTGAATGAGTCTATTGTGCATGTGAGCGTCGACCTGGGCAATGGCAGTACCGGCACAGGCACCGGCGTAGTCGTCAGCAATGAATATGTGGCGACCAATTGCCACATACTGGCAAATGCCCGCGGTGCCAATATTGCAAAATACGGCGACGGCTACCAGCCGATCGCCATGAAAGCCGACTGGAAACACGACCTGTGCCTGCTGAAATTTGACAAGCTGCCGTTCAAACCTGTACCGATGCGGGATAGCGCCACGCTGCTGTATGAGGAAGAAATATTCACGGTGGGATTTCCAAGCGGCAATAGCGTACCGCAACCGTCTTATGGCAGCATAAAAGCGACCTATCCTCTTGATGGCAACCTGATCATTCGCTCCAATGCCGCATTTGCACTCGGCTCCAGCGGCGGGGCGATGTTCGACCAGCATTTCAACCTGATCGGCATTACCAGCTTCAAGAATCCCGGACCTAATTCCTTCTTTTACAGCATGCCGGTCGAATGGATCAAACGGCTGTTCGACTCCCCGGAACTGCTATCCTTGAAAACAGATCAGCTGCCATTCTGGGCGTTCCCGAACAATCAGCACCCATATTTCATGCAAGTGGTCGTGCCGTTCCAGAACCATGAGTGGCAGGAGCTGAAAAGGATTGCCGGTTTATGGACAAAGGATCAGCCCCAGCTTGCAGACAGCTGGTATTTTCTCGGAATCGCTGAATTTGAATCCAGCCAGATTGCCGAAGCAAAACAGCATTTAAATAAATGCATGACACTGAATGGCCGTCATCTGGACGCCATGCTCACGCTGTCAAAGATTGCGATTCTTGAAAAAAATGCGCCGGATCTTGAGAAAATCATCAGTTTGATCAGGCCTCTCGATGAAAACGAAGCCGAACAGCTATCAACAAAAGTGCTCGCCCTCAAGAGCGAATAACAGGCAGATCATTGATCTGCTTTCTTTGAATATTGCCAATAAACGGGTTTATCAGGGCGGGCTTCAAACACCAGCATATCTATGCGTTTCAGGTTTTCTGTCGCTTCATCGACTGATATATGCTGTTCGGATGAAACTCTGGCAGCGATGGGTTCGGCATATTTCAGCCATGCCGGATTCTGGTAGAAGCCATGGTCAGCCATGCAGCGTACAACCACATTGGTTTTACGCCCGGCCAGCTCAAGCCGTTGAAACTCCAGCTTGGGGATCAAGTGCGCGGTCGCTTTTTCCGCAATAGCCGTACATTCATCCCCCGCTTTTGCCAGCACGCTCACCTGCGGCGTACCGGTGTGCCTGAAAGCACTGAATAAATCCGCGTCCGCGAAATAATTCACCCCCCACGCCGATACGCATAACATCACTGCCAGAATAAATAATTTCACGGCTTGCTCCTATTCACTGTGCGGTATTCAGCAATATATATTTCATAAAAAATAAAATGACATCATGTATGATAAGACCATAATCAGCACTTTCTGTGCAATATAAGTGTTTTATAATGACTTCAGGAATTTAATCGCTTTGAGCGAATCCTAATGGAGCCTGCCCGATTAATTTCTTATGATTGCCCTGACACTGTGCCGGCCGGCCTTTTCAAACCGGGCGATTTCATAACAACAGTGTTTAACAAAAACAATAAACAGCGAAAACCATATGGAACATAACATTTCACTCATTACCACCATTGCTTCGGCATTTGGACTGGCGCTCATATTCGGCTTCATCGCCGAACGCATCAAACTGCCTGCACTCGTGGGATACCTGATGGCGGGGATCATTCTCGGCCCGGCAACACCGGGCTATGTTGCAGATGTGGGCATTGCCTCGCAACTGTCAGAAATCGGCGTGATGCTGCTGATGTTCGGCGTCGGCCTGCACTTCTCCATCAAGGATCTGCTTGCCGTAAAGCGCATTGCCGTGCCCGGCGCAATCGTGCAGATGGGGCTGGCTACCGTGCTGGGTACAATTCTGGCACAGACCTGGGGCTGGACATTCGGCGAAGGCCTGATTTTTGGCCTGTCATTATCCTGCGCCAGTACCGTAGTGCTGCTCAAGGCACTTGAAGCCAGAGGGATACTGGACAGCATGAACGGAAAAATTGCCGTGGGCTGGCTGGTGGTAGAAGACCTGGCAACCGTCATGGTGCTGGTATTGATGCCGCCGCTGGCAGGCGTGCTGGGAGGCAACGCTGATGCCGCAAGCACAGCGCCGCTATGGCAGACCATCAGCCTGACCATCGTCCAGGTTTCGGTATTCATCATCCTGATGCTGGTTGTCGGCAAACGCGCGTTGCCATGGTTATTATGGCACGTGGCCAAAACCGGTTCCCGTGAACTGTTCACGCTCTCTGTCGTCGCCGTTGCCATCGGGATCGCCTATGGCGCTTCCGCCCTGTTCAATGTGTCATTTGCATTGGGCGCATTCTTTGCAGGCATGGTGATGCGGGAATCTGAATTCAGCCACCGCGCGGCTGAAGAATCATTACCGCTCAGGGATGCTTTTGCCGTACTGTTCTTTGTGTCAGTCGGCATGCTGTTCGAGCCGCAGGTACTTTGGAACGAACCGTTACAACTGCTTGCCGTAGTGGCGATCATTATTATCGGCAAATCATTGGCGGCGATGGCACTGGTGCTTGCGTTCCGCTACCCGCTCAACACTGCGCTGACCATCGCCGCAAGCCTGGCACAGATCGGTGAGTTCTCGTTCATATTGGCCGGCCTGGGAATGTCACTGGGCATCCTGCCGGCTGCCGGCATGAGCCTGATCCTGGCGGGTGCTTTCATTTCAATCGCACTGAACCCACTGGTCTTTTCCACCATCAAGCCGCTCAGGACCTGGACCTTGAAACACTCCAGGCTGGCACGCGAGCTTGAATCGCGCACAGACCCGTTTGCGGAGCTGCCGATGAGTACCGAGCGCAAATACCTGGAAGGCCAGGTCGTACTGGTCGGCTACGGCAGGGTTGGCAGGCGCATTGCAGAAGCGCTGTCCGCGCGCGGCATCCCTTATGTAGTTGCCGAACAGAACCGTGAAATGGTGGAAAAACTGCGTAAATCGGGCGTACCTGCCGTTTCAGGCAACGCTGCGGATCCTTCAGTGTTGATCCAGGCCCATATCACCAATGCTGCCTTGCTGGTGATTGCCACCCCGGACCCGATGGATGTACGCAAAATGGCTGAAATCGCCACCACCTTGCAGCCAGGGATTGAAGTGGTCGTGCGCACCCATAGCGAAGAAGAATCCAAAATGCTGCAGAATGACGGCATAGGGACGGTATTTTTCGGCGAAGAAGAGCTGGCAAAAGGCATGACCAAGCATGTACTTGAGCGTTTCAAGCCCAACTGATGATACAGCTCAATATGCAAGGCGCCAAACCAGCTAAGATGACAGCAATTATGTAACGGCGGGTTCAAACCATGGGGCAGCATTATCTTAAACCACTATTCGCACCAAAATCTGTTGCCGTTTTTGGCGCCAGTGACCAGACTGACTCCGTCGGGAAAATCGTATTCCACAACATGCTGCAAAGCGGTTATCAGGGTGCGCTTTACCCGATCAACCCAAATCACCCAAAGATCCAGGGGCATCAGTCATACGCTTCCATCGCGCAGATACCGGAGCCGGTGGATTTGGCCATCATTGCCACGCCGCCGCATTCCGTGCCGGATATCATTGAGGAGTGCGGAAAACACAACGTAAAAGCGGCGGTCATTATCACGGCTGGCTTTGGCGAGGCTGGCGCTGCCGGGATCAAGCTGGAGCGCGCCGTACTCGAAAATGCAAAACGCTACAACATCCGCCTGATCGGGCCAAACTGCCTGGGCGTGATGCGCCCCGATATCGGCCTGAACGCCACATTCAATCATGGCAGCGCCAATACCGGCAACCTGGCTTTTGTATCGCAGTCCGGCGCTTTATGCACCGCAATCCTGGACTGGGCAAAATCCAATGATGTCGGTTTTTCCAGTGTCATCTCAATGGGTTCTTCGATTGATGTCGATTTCGGTGAGATTCTCGATTACCTCGTTTCCGACGTCGCCACGCAGAGCATCCTGCTCTATATTGAAGGCATACGCAATGCGCGCAGCTTCATGAGCGCCATTCGGGCGGCGGCCCAATTCAAACCGGTCATTCTGGTCAAAGTTGGCAGGCACAGTGTTTCTTCCAAAGCCGCCATGTCGCACACGGCATCCCTGGTCGGTTCGGATGACGCCTTCGATGCCGCGGTAAGGCGTGCCGGTGTAGTGCGCGTGCAGACCGTCACGCAACTCTTCTCCGTAGCCAAAGCGCTCTCCTGCGGCTTTCACCCGACCGGTAACCGGCTGGCAATCGTGACCAACGGCGGCGGCCCGGGCGTGATGGCAACCGATATTGCAGCCGACCTGGGACTGGTCATGGCAGAACTGACAGACACCACCATCAATCAGCTGAACCAGACGCTGCCGGGAACCTGGTCGCACGGCAACCCTGTCGATATTATCGGTGACGCCCAGGCGGACCGCTACCGGCATGCCGTCAAAGCATGCCTTGAAGACCCCAACGTAGATGGCGTACTCACGATTTTGACGCCGCAGGCAATGACCAAGCCGCTGGAAGCGGCTAACGCGGTCATCGAACTTTCCAATCAGTACAGCAAACCGCTGATTGCCTGCTGGATGGGCGGCACCCAGGTTGAAGAATCGCGCAGGCTTTTCAATCATGCAAAGAAACCAAGTTTCCGCACGCCGGAACCTGCGGTAGAAGTGTTTTCATTTCTTTCCGAGTATTACCAGAACCAGAAACTGCTGATACAGGTACCGGGACCGCTGTCTCACCACCTGGAGCCGGATGTGGAAGGCGCACGCATGGTGATCGAGGCGGCATTGCAAGACAGGCGCAAGGTGCTTAACGAAATGGAATCCAAGGCACTGCTGTCGGCATTCCACATCCCGGTAGCAAAGACACTGATTGCGCGCTCACCGAATGAAGCACTGCAAATTGCGCTGGAGCTGGGCTTTCCGGTCGCCATGAAGATCAACTCACCGGACATCACCCATAAAACGGATGCCGGCGGTGTGATACTCAACCTGGCAAACGCACAGGCAGTTCCGGCGGCTTATCATGAAATGCTGGACAGCGTGCGCCAGTATCGCCCGGAAGCCAGGATAGACGGAGTGTCGATTGAACCTATGGTCGTGAAACCGAATGGGCGTGAACTCATGGTAGGCGTGACCAATGACCCGGTATTCGGCCCGGTCATCACATTTGGCGCCGGCGGCACCATGGTAGAAGTCATGGGGGACCGCTCGGTGGCATTGCCTCCGCTCAATTCATTCCTGGTCAAAGACCTGATTCAGGGCACGCATGTCGCAAAAATGCTGGGGGCATTCCGCCACATGCCCGCGGTGAATATGGATGCGCTTGAAAGCCTGCTGCTGCGTGTTTCCGAAATGGTTTGCGAATTGCCGATGCTGATGGAAATGGATATTAATCCGCTCATTGCCGATGAACATGGCGCCCTGGCAGCAGATGCCCGCGTCGTCGTAGCGTTCCGCACACCAAGTGCCGACCGCTACGCACACATGGCCATCTATCCGTATCCATCCCATTTAGTCAGCAACTGGCAATTAAGTGACGGCTCCAACATCGTGATTCGCCCGATACGCCCGGAAGATGCCGAACTCGAACAGGTTTTTGTGCGCGAGTTATCTGAAGAATCACGCTATTTCCGCTTTATGAACAGCATTCAGGAATTGAGCCAGGCGATGCTGGTGCGCTTTACGCAGATCGATTACAGCCGCGAAATCGCACTGCTCGCGGTGAAGGAAATCCACAGCCATAGCACCGACAAAATAGAAATTGAAGTTGGCGTAGCACGCTGCGCCACCAATCCGGATGGCGAAACCTGCGAGTTTGCGATTGTCATCGCCGACAATATGCACGGCAAAGGCCTGGGCAGTAAGCTAATGACCGCATTGATGGATGCGGCGCGCGAAAGAGGCCTCAAAGTGATGCAAGGTGAAGTGCTCAGCCAGAATAGCCACATGCTGAAGCTGATGAAGAACCTGGGTTTTACGATCGAGCCCAGCAAAGAGGACGACAGCATCAAGTCTGTCTACAAACTGCTTTAAAACAGGATCATGCGCACTGCCTATATCACACACCCATCCTGTAGCAAACACAGCATGGGAGCAGACCACCCCGAATGCGCGGAACGCCTGCATGCCATCAATGACCAACTGATCGCATCCGGTGTGCTTGACCACCTGATCCACTACGATGCCGGAACGGCCAGCAAAGCGCAGTTAACACGGGTGCATAACAGCGAATATGTGGAATGGGTCTTCCGGCAGGCGCCAGCCGAAGGCCTGGTGCAGCTGGATGGTGATACCGCCATGAACAGGTTCACGCTGGATGCGGCAATCCATGCCGCTGGCGCTGCGATACAGGCGGTTGACCTAGTGATGGCCGGTGAAGTCGAAAACGCTTTCTGCTGCATACGCCCGCCGGGCCATCATGCCGGCCGCTCCGGCGCATCAGGATTCTGCATCTTTAACAATGTGGCCATCGGCGCTGCGCATGCGATCAGCCAGCACCAGCTGCAGCGGGTGGCCATTCTGGATTTCGACGTGCATCACGGCGACGGCACCGAAGACATTTTCCACGATAATCCGCAGGTGATGCTGTGCTCTACTTTCAGGCACCCGTTCTACCCATATAAAGGGGCAGAGAGCGGCAATGACCACATCATCAATGTACCGCTTGCCGCCAGGACCAGCGGCGCAGAATTCAGGGCAGCCGTCACGGAGCACTGGTTACCCGCGCTGGATCGTTTCCAGCCGCAATTTTTACTGATCTCTGCCGGTTTTGATGCACATTACGAAGATGATATGGGCGGCCTCGCCCTGAAAGAAGCCGATTATCTATGGGTCACGGAAACCCTGAAACAGCTTGCAAGAAAATATGCACAAGGTCGTATCGTCTCGGTTCTGGAGGGCGGCTACTCACTGCATGCCCTTGGGCGCTGCGTGATGACACACATCAAATGCCTGAGCGAACTGTGAAAACGCCGCCATTAAAAGCGGGTTGAGTTTAGGGCGGACAGCAAGACTGATGTTTTGCTTCCCCGGCATCGATTCCTTGCGTTGGGTGCAACCAGCCTTCGCAGGAGACAGGCGAAAAAAAACGCTATGTTCAATATACAGCTGAACGTGTATTGAACATAGCGATCTTTACGCAAGGCGGGCATAGCTCAGCCACAACCACCTGATTACTTCCATAGAGTGCAAATCAAAGATTTACTGGTGCCCAGGGCCGGAATCGAACCGGCACGCTGTCGCCAGCGCGGGATTTTGAGTCCCGTGCGTCTACCAATTCCGCCACCTGGGCTCTT
>Ga0208758_100604_pt1 | contig 11100 bp, 8 predicted proteins | sample LakWasM116_HOW13_2_FD_183930 | JGI IMG/M metagenome (GOLD analysis project Ga0208758, IMG submission 183930) | Freshwater sediment methanotrophic microbial communities from Lake Washington under simulated oxygen tension - Sediment Metagenome... | ecosystem: Environmental > Aquatic > Freshwater >...
AATCCTTGCATATGATACATCTTTGTCTTCACACTGAGGGGTGTTTTCATGCCAAGTGCTAATAGAAACCAAATCATCATCAGCGCCGCGCAAAACAAAAACACAGCAGCATAATCAAAGCGATGCGATAAGTAACCGCCCACCGTTGCCCCTAAAAACATGCCAAATGACTGGGCTGTATTATGCACCCCCATTGCCGTACCTTTGGCCGCAGCCGGTGCCATCTTTGAAATGAGTGAAGGCAATGAGGCTTCTAAAATATTGAATGCGACAAAGTACACCACCAATGAAGTCACAATGCCCCAAAAGTGGTGAATGTTGTAGGCAAAAATCAATTGTGCCGCAAACATCAAGCCAACCGCAGCAATAAACACCGGTTTAAGCTTGGCCTTTTTCTCTGCATAAATAATGGCTGGCACCATCAGCAGAAACGAGAGTATCAATACTGGCAAGTACACCTGCCAATGTAAGTTCTCACTCATGCCGCTCGTCTCTTTTAACGCGAATGGCACCACAATAAACATCGCCATTTGCGCGCCATGCAGACAAAATGTACCAAAATTCAAGCGCAGCAATTGGCTGTCTTTCAGCACATCTTTCATCAGGCTAGGCGCCGCTTGTGCATCTGAATGAAACCCACTGTGCAACGGCGTGGGCACTGCATATTTGACCACCAAAATTGCCAGTAAAGAAAGAACACCCGTCATCCAGAAAATACCCGGAACGCCAATCCATTGATTGAAAATAGGCCCGGCTACCAGCGACACCGCAAACGTCAAACCGATCGTGGCGCCTATCATGGCCATGGCTTTGGTACGGTGTTCTTCACGCGTGGAGTCTGCCACCAGCGCTGTCACCACGGCGGAAATAGCACCCGCACCCTGAATGGCACGCCCAAGAATCACGCCATAAATAGTGTGTGAAAGCGCGGCAACCACGCTACCCACTGCAAATAAAATCAGGCCAACATAAATTAAACGTTTGCGACCAAAACGATCTGAAGCCATGCCGAAAGGCAATTGCAATAGCACTTGCATCAAACCATAGGCACCCAGCGCTAAACCGATAAGTGTGTGGTTACTACCACCCTCTAATTTTTCTGCGTAAATGGCAAAAATGGGCAAAATCAAAAACATGCCCAACATACGTAAACCGTAAATGGAAGCCAAACTGACTGTCGCGCGAAGTTCTGTGCGCGTCATTTTTTCTGAAAACTGCATTAATATTTGGAAGTCTTTCGAATAATTGCGTATATTATCAGGTTGCCTCACTTTTCGTTAAAGTATCATGGAATTTATTAAAATCCGCGGTGCGCGCACCCACAATCTCAAGAACGTTTCACTGGATATTCCGCGTAATCAACTGGTAGTGATTACTGGCTTATCCGGCTCCGGGAAATCTAGCTTAGCCTTCGATACGCTATACGCTGAGGGACAACGCCGCTACGTGGAAAGTTTGTCTGCTTACGCACGCCAATTCTTGGCACGCATGGACAAGCCGGATGTCGATCTCATTGAAGGCTTATCGCCCGCCATTTCCATTGAGCAAAAATCCACCTCGCACAACCCGCGCTCTACTGTGGGTACCGTCACAGAGATTCATGATTACTTAAGGTTACTATTTGCGCGTGCCGGCGATCCGGAATGTCCGGATCACGGCATTAAGCTAGAAGCACAAACTGTTTCACAGATGGTCGATGCCATTTTGAAATTGCCGGAAGACACCAAACTGATGGTATTGGCACCAGTGGTGTCCAACCGTAAAGGTGAGCAATTAGATTTATTTGACGAACTCAAAGCACAAGGCTTTGTACGCTTACGTGTTGACGGCAAAATTTATGAAATGGATGCGTTGCCGCAGTTAGCTAAAACCACCAAACATAGTGTAGACGTAGTGGTGGATCGCTTAAAAGTACGCGAGGATATGAAACAACGGATTGCGGAATCTATCGAGACCGCGCTGCGCTTGGCTGATGGTAAAGCCATCGCCTTGGAGATGGATAACGAGAAAGAACATTTATTCTCGGCCAAATTCTCCTGCCCGGTTTGTGATTACTCACTAGCTGAATTAGAGCCTCGCCTATTCAGCTTTAACAATCCCATGGGCGCATGCCCGAAATGTGATGGTTTAGGCAATGTCACTTTCTTTGATCCAAAGCGAGTCGTGGCATTTCCACATTTATCACTCGCCAGCGGCGCCATTAAAGGGTGGGATAAGCGCAATCAATTTTACTTCCAGATGTTGGCCAGCCTGAGCCAACACTACAATTTTGATTTGGAAGTTGCCTTTGAAGAACTGTCTGAGGACATCCAAAACATCCTGCTATTTGGTTCTGGTAAAGAGCAAATCACATTTAAATACCTCAACGAACGCGGTACGTTTTTTGGTAAAACCCATAGTTTTGAAGGGATCATTCATAACTTGCAGCGCCGATATCGCGAAAGCGATTCCACAGCTGTGCGAGATGAGTTGGCCAAGTACATCAATGCCACCACTTGCCCAGATTGCACAGGCACGCGTTTAAGACGTGAAGCAAGACACGTCAAAGTGGGCGAGAAAAACATCCATCAAATTTGTGAAGTGCCGCTCAAGCAAGCACTTACTTTCTTTGAAACCTTACAACTGCATGGCGCTAAGTTGGCGATTGCGGACAAAATTGTAAAAGAAATTGAGAACCGCTTAAAATTTCTAACCAATGTGGGTCTGGAGTACTTATCGTTATCACGCTCCGCTGAAACGCTGTCCGGTGGAGAGGCGCAACGTATTCGCCTAGCCTCTCAAATCGGTAGCGGCTTAACCGGTGTGATGTATGTACTAGATGAACCTTCCATTGGCTTACACCAGCGTGACAATGACCGCTTATTAGATACGCTCAAGCGCCTGCGTGATATCGGCAATAGTGTCATTGTGGTCGAGCATGACCAAGATGCCATTATGATGGCCGATTATGTCGTCGACATTGGCCCGGGCGCAGGTGAACATGGCGGACAGATTGTGGCAGAGGGTACCCCTGCACAAATTCAAGCCAACCCCAAATCACTCACCGGGCAGTATTTAAGTGGCAAAAAACAAATTGAATACAAAAAAGCACGCACCAAAGCCGACCCTGCACGCTGGATGAAATTGACGCATGCTACTGGCAACAATCTGCGCGATGTGTCCGTTGAAATCCCTGTGGGATTGCTCACTTGCGTGACTGGGGTCTCCGGCAGCGGCAAATCTACGCTGATTAACGACACGCTGTACCGCGTTGTTGCCCAGCATTTGTACGGCAGCAATACCGAACCAGCAGCGTTTGGCGAAATTGATGGCTTAGCTTTTTTTGATAAAGTAGTGGATGTGGACCAAAGCCCGATTGGCCGCACACCACGCTCTAACCCTGCAACATATACCGGCTTATTCACGCCGATTCGTGATTTATTCGCTGCGGTACCGGAAAGCCGTGCGCGTGGCTATGGTCCAGGTCGCTATTCATTTAACGTGAAAGGCGGGCGCTGTGAGGCTTGCCAAGGCGACGGTGTGATTCGTGTGGAAATGCACTTTCTACCAGACGTCTACGTGCCTTGCGATGTCTGCAAAGGCCAGCGCTATAACCGAGAAACATTGGAAATCAACTTCAAAGGTAAAAATATCCGCGAAGTATTAGAGATGACAGTTGAGCAAGCGCACACTTTCTTTAACGCGCAGCCTGTGATTGAACGCAAACTAAAAACATTATTAGATGTTGGTTTGGGCTATATCACATTAGGCCAATCGGCCACTACGTTATCTGGTGGTGAGGCGCAACGTGTGAAGCTAGCGTTGGAGCTGAGCAAGCGCGATACCGGCCGCACGCTCTATATTCTAGATGAGCCGACCACTGGTTTGCATTTTGCCGATATTCAATTACTGCTGGATGTGATTCATCGCTTACGTGATGCGGGCAATACCATCGTCATTATTGAACATAACTTGGATGTGATTAAAACTGCAGACTGGATTATTGATATGGGACCAGAAGGCGGTGACGGTGGCGGTATGGTGGTGGGCGTAGGCACCCCGGAAGCTGTGGCCGAAATTAAACAAAGCTATACGGGGAAATACCTCAAGCCTATGCTTGGCTAGTGGATGCAGTTACGCGCAGTGCTATAAATAGCTTTGTGCTTCTTGCACAAAAATACGGTAGTGCTCGATGCGCTCAATCAATGCATCTGCATCATTCCAGTTAAGTGCCTGCATCACTTCAGCGTCTAACGATGCTGCGATTTCCGCTGCCGTTTTTTCACGCTCGAACTCAGATGCAATATAGACAGCCGCATACACCACTGGCGCAAACTCACTCGCACCCGCTTTAAATGGCTCTACATAATGACGCAACACGCACAAAATCTCTTCCGGAAAGTTCCACATTTTGGCGAGCATCTCTCCAATCTGGCAATGATCAATACCAAGGATCGATTGCTCTGCCGCTTTTCTCTCAAGCACACTGCGACTACGGCACATCTCCGTCACTTGTGCGCCGGCGGCAGGAAACACCAAATGAATAGGCAATTGACCAACGCTGTGCAGCAACCCAGCAATGTAAGCAGTGGCAGCGTCCAAGCCTGAATCACGGCTGATTTGACGGGCAATACTAGCGGTGACCAAACTATGCACCCAGAAATGCTGTAAATTCAGCCCCGGCACATTGGTGAAAGTAGTGGTAACCCCAGAAGCTACTACAAGTGTTGCTACATTTTCTAAGCCTATCAACGCCACTGCATCCTCTACAGTTTTAATACTGCGGCTACAGCCAAAATAAGCTGAGTTAGACATGCGCAGTACGCGCGCCGCCAACACCTGATCATGATTAATGCTGGCCGCGAGGGCTTTTAAATCCACATCCTCATTGTCGAGCTGTGCGGCCACTTCCTGTACTACTTTTGGTAGCATCGGCATGCGGTTAATCTGATCTAAAAAATTGTCAATTACGTTCATGTTATTGTTGGGTCCATAGACAGTTTGTCCTAAGACTTTAACGCATATCAATGAATTTAAACCGGATAACAGAGTGGAAAAACCAACTTAGTTTATGACCAAATCAGCTGTATATGGCAGGATACTAAGGTACTTCTGCAAAACGCATACGCGCTTGAATCGTCGCTGTTCTGCGGTTTAAATAACGTGTATTGCGGTGATCATCATAAAAACGTGGGTTGGGCACCATGGCTGCCAGCTTGGCCGCCTGTTGACGATTCAATCCAGCGGCGCTGGTTTTAAAGTAATGTTTAGCTGCGGCCTCGGCCCCAAACACACCATTACCCCACTCAATCACATTCAAGTAGATTTCTAAAATGCGTCGTTTGCTCAGCATCTTTTCTAACATCAAAGTAATCAAGGCTTCTTCTGCTTTGCGCCAAGGTGTGCGTTTGCTCGATAAAAATAAATTCTTAGCCAGTTGCTGACTGATGGTGGAGCCACCGGCCACCAGTTTGCCTTTTTTCAGGTTTTTCTCGTAGGCCTTTTCAATGCCTTCCCAGTCAAAACCTTCGTGGTTAACAAATTTTGCATCTTCGCTGGCAACCAAAGCACGCTTGAGATGGTTGGAAATTTTCGGATAATCTACCCATTTGTATTTTAATTCGGCATCAGGATTTTTCTCCTGAATTACCGCCAAACGGTCCTCCATAAACGCACTTGTGGAGGGGTTGAATTTAATCCACCAGACTATGTGCAAAAAAATCCATAGCTGATAAACAATAATCCAGACCAACATAAATGCCAGTATGCGCTTGAAATAACCACCCACGCCTAAAGCGCGCGCATTCGGTTTGCTATTGAAAAACCAGCGAATCAAGCGCTTCTCAACTGCTGAATCACTGGCTGTGTACGTGGACGCACACCGCGCCAAATATAAAACGCTTCTGCTGCTTGCTCTACTAACATCCCAAGGCCGTCCGCCACTTGCGCACCCGCCTCTCGCGCTTGTTTCATAAAAGGCGTTTCACGCCCATACATCATGTCGTAAGCTAAGCAGCCGCTTGCAAATACACTGCTTGGAATAGGCAGGGCCGTATCAGTTAAGCCTGTAGAAGTGGCGTTGATGACAATATCAAATTGCGCATCTGACAAATTATCAAATGCACATGCAGTTAGGGAAAATGCGTTATGGTTTTTGGACAATATTTTTTTTACCATTGTTTGCGCTTTATCCACCGTGCGATTAGTAATCACTAGCGAAGCCGGCAATTCATTAAGTAACGGTTGCAGCACTCCATCTGCTGCACCGCCTGCACCTAAAAGAAGTACTCGTTTACCTGCTATCGTGATGCCTAAATTTTGCTGAATGTCGCGTATCAGACCCGCACCATCAGTACTATCGCCACGAATCTCACCACCCAGAAATCTGAGTGTGTTAACGGCCACTTCATCTAAAGCACGATTGCTAGGATAAACCAAATTCAAAGCTTCAAACTTAAATGGCACAGTAACATTCGCGCCTTTATAACCCTGCGCAATCAATGATTGAATTGTCGCTTCAAATCCATCTAGTGGCGCCAGTATCGCCTCGTAACTAATATCCTCACCGGTCTGCTCCGCAAAGGCTTTGTGAATGATAGGCGATTTGCTGTGCCCGATAGGGTTGCCAATCACTGCATACTTATCTACCATCTGTTTTACCTATTGTCGTTTAGTTTGTCCAAGGCAACCCGGCATGACGCCAGCCATTGATCAGCGTGCGCTGTTTCAGGCTATTGGCCTCACCTTCAAAGCCCTCTACCATGTTGTAGGCTTTTTGATAACCGAGTTGTTGCGCCAATACAGCCGCATTATGACTACGGCCACCAGTGCGACACATAAAGATGACCGTGAGTCCTTTATCTATATTCGCCTGTAGTTGCGTTGCAAAATCCGGGTTTGCTACCATTCCAGGATAAAATGCCCATTCAATATGGGTAGATTGCGGTACACGCCCTACCAACTCCAACTCCGCACGTGAACGCACATCCACCAAGATAGCTTCAGGATTATTTTGTAACACTGCAAATGTTTCCTGCGGCGTCAGCAGACCCGCATAAGCAATCTGATTTTGTTTTGCGCGCTCATGCGCAAGTTCTAAAATTTGAGATGGATTATCCATCAGCACTCTCCCGTTTACATCGCTTAGTTTTATCTGATAGTTTCAAGTATATCGCGAAAATGAAGGCAAAAATTCACCAGACATGCATTGCACTTTTTTTGTGCATAAAATATCTTTACGCACCATTTTGGTTCATCACAAAAATCGCTATTTTAGTGCGTTATCGGTTTAATGCGGTGTTTAGCTATTTTTCGCTGGCACAGTTCCTGCTAATATTACAGCTTAGGATTTTTGTTTTATCTCAATAATAATTCCATCATCAATACACACTCACATTAGGAGAAGGTAATGTCTGTTGCAAATGTAATGAAAATGGTAAAAGAAAACGACATTAAATTTGTTGATTTTCGTTTTACCGATACGCGTGGTAAAGAACAGCACGTCACTGTGCCTGTTTCAGCTTTTGACGAATCAAAATTTACTGAAGGTCACGCGTTTGACGGCTCTTCAATCGCCGGTTGGAAAGGCATTCAAGCCTCTGACATGCAATTGATGCCTGATGCATCAACAGCAAACATCGATCCATTCATGGACGAGCCAACATTAATTTTAACCTGTGACGTTGTAGACCCTACCGATGGTAAAGGCTACGACCGTGATCCACGTAGCTTGGCCAAACGTGCTGAAGCTTACTTAAAATCAAGCGGCTTGGGCGACACTGCTTATTTTGGTCCAGAGCCAGAATTCTTCATTTTCGACTCTATCAACTGGTCTGTAGACATGAGCGGTAGTTCAGTCAAAATCAACTCAGAAGAGGCAGCATGGTCATCTTCAGAGAAATTCGAAGGCGGCAACACGGGTCACCGTCCAGCAGTAAAAGGCGGTTACTTCCCAGTGCCTCCAGTCGATTCATTACATGACATCCGTTCTGCGATGGTGATGACTTTAGAGCAAATGGGCGTGCCTGTTGAAGTGCACCACCATGAAGTAGCGACTGCTGGTCAATGTGAAATCGGTACTAAATTCAGCACATTGACACAACGTGCTGACTGGACGCAAATCTTAAAATACGTAGTATTAAATACGGCACACGCCTACGGCAAAACAGCGACTTTTATGCCTAAACCAATGTTTGGCGATAACGGTTCTGGTATGCACGTTCACCAATCCGTATGGAAAGATGGCAAAAATCTGTTTGCTGGTAGCGGCTACGCTGGCTTAAGCGATTTCGCTTTGTACTACATTGGCGGCATCATCAAGCACGCACGTGCATTGAACGCGATTACCAACCCAGGTACTAACTCATACAAACGCTTAGTGCCACATTACGAAGCGCCAGTGAAATTAGCTTACTCGGCTAAAAACCGTTCTGCTTCTATCCGTATTCCATTTGTACATTCAGACAAAGCACGCCGTGTTGAAGCGCGTTTCCCAGATCCAATTGCTAACCCGTACTTGGCATTCTCTGCCTTGTTAATGGCAGGTTTGGATGGCGTACAAAACAAAATTCACCCAGGTGAGCCAGCAACTAAAGACTTGTACCATCTTCCACCAGAAGAAGATGCAAAAATCCCAACCGTCTGTTCTTCATTAGAACAAGCGTTGGAGTATTTGGACAAAGACCGCGAGTTCTTGACGCGTGGTGGTGTATTTACGGATGACTGGATTGATGCTTACATTGGTCTAAAAATGGAAGAAGTGACCAAACTACGTCAAACTCCACACCCAGTTGAATTTGGCTTGTACTACTCTTGCTAATTTCAACATAGTCTTGCTAATCACCGTTTAGCAACGCACTAAAATAGGGCAGCTTAGGCTGCCCTATTTTTTTATATATACATCCCCGTCAACCAAATCTATAATACCTCGTTGCTAACTATAAGACTCTCATCTAAACTATTGGTATGAATAAACAATTTACATTTGTAAGCATTGTAGTTTCTATCCTCATCTGCGCGGTGGCACATGCAGAAATATACAAGCATGTAGATGCTGATGGGCGAATCACTTATTCAAACGTCAAAATCAAAGGCGCCAAAAAACTAGATTTGGAGCCGGCTGATACCAGTTTTGGCAATACTGCAAAGCCTAACGCCAAGTCTTCCGATGAGTCTAAATCTGGTACACCTAGCAACTTTCCAAAAGTAGATTCCAACACGCAAAACCAGCGCGATGCCAAACGTAAAGACATTCTAAAATCTGAATTAGAGTCTGAAAAACAAGCACTTGAGCGCGCTAAGCAAGCCTATGCTGAAGGTCAATCAAACCCAGAGGTCTATCAAGTCAAGAACGCCAATGGCACCACATCTACCTTCCGCAATGTACCCAAGTTTGAAGAGAAAATGAAGGGCCTTCAAGCCGAGGTAGATGCACACCAACGCAATATTGAGCTGCTGACCAAAGAGCTGAACCAAATTAATTAATCGCCGAACCACGCTTTTTCTTTAAGATTAAAGCTGGCTTACCTTTTGCTTTATTACAAGCAACAACACTATTGATTGCTATGTTTTATTAAGTTTATGGTTCAGCATACACCCTCAAATTTTTCTGGCTTAGAGCATCTTGCAACTGCAGTGATGCTACTCGACTCATCGCTCAAGGTGCTTTATACCAACCCAAGCGCAGAAATACTATTTGCGTTAAGCGCCAATCAGATTTCCGGCAACCATATTTCCGAGGTCTTTTTAAACTGCGAAATATTGCAACTGGCCGTAGACAATGCGCTCACCACCAACAGCCCTTACCGCGAACACGAATTTGCGCTCACTACAGTACGCCAGCATTCATTTGCTGTGACCTGTACAGTGACGCCAATCATGTTTGAGAATGTCACACTCATTTTAGAGTTTCAACAAATGGATCAGCAATTGCGGATTGCCAGAGAAGAACGCATGCTCATTCAACAACAGGCAAACTCAGAATTATTGAGGAATTTAGCGCATGAAATTCGCAACCCATTAGGCGGACTGCGCGGCGCAGCGCAATTGTTGGAACATGAGCTCCCTCAGATTAATTTAAGAGAATATACCCAAGTCATTATCAAAGAAGCTGATAGGTTGCACAGCCTGATGGATCGCCTGTTGGCACCGCACCGTGTACCGAAGTACGAGCCCACCAATATCCATGAAGTACTTGAGCGTGTTAGAAGCCTGCTATTGGCTGAATCGCCTCACAACATTATCGTACAGCGCGACTACGACACAAGCCTGCCAGAGTTAATAGGTGATAGAGAGAAGCTTATCCAAGCGGTCTTGAACATTGCGCGTAATGCAGTACAAGCTATGCAATCAAAAGGTACCGATAGCGCAAAAATTATATTAAGAACACGTTCCGAGCGCCAAGTAACTCTGGCTAGAAAACGTTACCGTGTCGCTATCAAGCTACAAATTATTGATAATGGCCCTGGCATTCCTGTCGATATTCGAGAGAAAATATTTTACCCACTGGTTTCTGGTCGAGAGGGTGGCACTGGATTAGGGTTGGCACTTGCGCAAACGTTTATTACGCAACATCATGGCATGATAGATTGTGAGAGCCAGCCAGGGAAAACATGCTTTACTATATTGCTGCCCATTGAAAGCACCTTACTTAAACATGCGGTCATTACACAGTAATTTTACATACATAATATTAAGAATATTTTTGAATTAACATCGAGAGAAGTATGAAACCTATTTGGATATTAGACGACGACAAATCAATCCGCTGGGTGTTTGAAAAGGCATTAGCACGCACGGATTTAGAGTTTAAGACCTTCTCATCCACGGTTGAAGCGCTCAATGCATTGCATCGAGAGCAACCACAAGTAGTAGTCAGCGATATTCGCATGCCCAATGGTTCTGGGCTAGATTTTCTCTCAGAGATTAAACAAAAATTTCCAGACATCCCTGTCATCATCATGACCGCATATTCCGACCTAGAAAGTGCAGTGGCGGCTTTTCAAGGTGGTGCATTTGAGTATTTAGCTAAGCCATTCGATGTAGACCAAGCCATCGACATCATCAAACGTGCAGTAGACGAAAGCATGCGTCAGGCCGTAGACAATGTGGTGATTGAAGAAA
>Ga0208758_100613_pt1 | contig 10984 bp, 8 predicted proteins | sample LakWasM116_HOW13_2_FD_183930 | JGI IMG/M metagenome (GOLD analysis project Ga0208758, IMG submission 183930) | Freshwater sediment methanotrophic microbial communities from Lake Washington under simulated oxygen tension - Sediment Metagenome... | ecosystem: Environmental > Aquatic > Freshwater >...
CATATCCCGATATATCAAGTAAACGCCTGATCTGGCTAACTGCCGGCGTGATTAAAAACGAAGGTGCCAGTAAAACGTCAACTTTGGCCAGTGCTAGATATCGGGTTCTGGCTCCAGCATTGGAACTCGAAAAAGCGGGGTGGAGCAGTGAGTTTGTAAATGAAGCTTATGCCCAAGCGGTAGGGGGGTGGGGAGGTAACGTTCCGCAAAAAGGTGATACTGTTGTCATATCAAAAGTATTTACAGATTTTTCAGTCAAACTGGCGCAGGATGCTAAAAATCGCGGAGCGACAGTGATTGCCGATTTTTGCGATAATTTCCTGGCGCATCCCCAGCGCGGACCATTACAGCATGCGCTGCTTGCAATCGCAGATAAGGTTACTGCATCAACCCCTGCAATGGCGGAAGCTATTCAGGCAGCGGGAAAAAATGTCGATGCGGTCATCGCCGACCCTGTAGGCTTATCTAAAGGCGCAATTAAATTCAGTCCCGATAAACTACTTCAACTGCTTTGGTTTGGTCATGCGGTCAATATCGATACACTTATCAAGTGGTTACCTCAACTGGCTGAATACGCTCAACAACAGCCACTCGTATTAAATATTGTCACTGCATTGACGAACGATATAAGCGACATACAGAAATTCATACCTGAGGGGCTGCAGGTTGAATATACCCCTTGGAGTGAAGCGGCAACTGCACAGGCTTTAGCGAACTGCGACTTGGTCGTCATTCCTACACTTGATAATGATATCAAGAAAGCCAAAAGCTCAAACCGATTATTGGAAACATTATGGAGTGGCCGTTTTGTAGTGGCAGGAAACCTGCCTTCATACGCATCGTTTGCCAATAGCGCATGGGTGGGTGATGATTTAATTGAGGGGGTGCGTTGGGCAGTAGCAAACCCAGAAGAGGTCGTGTCGAGGATAAGACTGGGACAGCAGCATATCGCTCAGCATTACTCTAAAGAAATGATAGGGCAGTTGTGGAGTAATGTTGTTTTGAGTGACCCAACTGGGTCATTAAGACAGCAGAAGTGCATGGTAATCATTTCTTATTATGACGGACGTGACATTGATGATCTTCTGGCATTAATCGCATCAATTGACGCTCATGAGCCCGGATATCTCATTGAAATCACCATAGTCGTTAATCAACAAGAGCAGCGTTTGATAGAAGTTTCTTCTGGAAAATATAAAACCAATATTCTATACAGACAAAATCAAGGAATGAATATCGGTGCATGGGATTATGGTTGGCGCCAGTTTAAAGACGTAGATAGTTTTATTTTCTTGCAGGACGAGTGCCGGATTATCCAGGATGGCTGGGTGCATGACTATCTTAAAGCCTTGGAGAATGCACAGGTTGGACTAGTCGGCGAAAGTATCAACCAGCACTGGACCCGCAGCTGGAGAGATTTGCAAGGAAATGATCCATCCAGCAATCCAGTGAGTGCTGAAATCAAAGCGCGTGCAGAAGCTTATTTATCTTTCATGCAGCGCAACGCTATTTATCCAGGAAAAGATGCAAAGCACTTACGCAGTTTAATCTGGGCATTAAAAAGGAGCACGCTGGATACTATCAATGGCTTCCCTATCGGTGCAAATTATGAAGAATGCATTGCGTCAGAAATCGCTGTTTCTAAAAAAGTGGAATCTTTGGGGCTGGAAATTACTCAGATCGACCCTCAAAAACCTTTCAGCCGAATCGTCCATTCCGAATGGTCATCGCATAAAAAGATCCAGGCATTAAATTTTAAGATGGATTTTGCCTATGGGCAGAAATTTTCTATTGCACAGGCTCAATACAAAGTTAAACCTAGATATGACTTGTTTAAATTAATAGATTGCCAGCCAAGACGGATTTGTGAAATCGGCTGTGCGGACGGCTCGAATTTGATCGAACTTCCCAAGTCATTAGGATACGCTATAGATAAAAGTGATTTATACGGCGTAGATATTGTTGCAGATGATTCATGTGAAAACTATCAGAACTTCCAGTTTATACATCAAACAGCAGAAGAATTTGTAGATACATATCAGGGCGCATTATTTGATTTGATTATTCTGTCAGATGTTGTTGAGCATTTATATAACCCATGGAAATTCATGCAAAAGCTGAAAAGGCTGGTTGCGGCTCAAGGCAGAGTTGTCATTTCAGTACCTAATGTTCAGAACCTTCAATATATCAATGGTGTAGTGTCGGGTAGCTTTAACTACGCCAATGCCGGCTTGTTTGATGTCACCCATATTCGTTTCTTTTCTGTTGAAACGCTTACTCAATTATTGGAAGTGAATGGTTATAGAGTTGTAACACAATCATTCAGGCCAGACTCGTCATTGCAGGAATTGAGAGCGCGCGTCGATGCTCAATTTAACCAATCTGATAAGGCTGCCATCACTTTAGGTAACGCCTCTATTAAAGTGACAAGGTCGCAAATGGATAGATATTTCTCTCAGCAGATTCTCATATCATGTGCTCCGATTTAAACCGATATTAGTTATGCAGAGTAAAAATATTAGTTATATTCCCGCTATTGACCAGATTCGTGGTATTGCTGCTATTTGGATTTTGTTTTTTCACGCATATCAACTGATTGGCAGTTATGTTAAAAACAATAAACCGTTTAGTGGTGTATCGATGTGGGAGTTCAGCAACAATCCTTTACTAATCCCTCTGATTGAAGGTCATACCGCGGTAGCTTTATTCATGGTGCTTTCAGGATTTATTTTTACTTATGGCTCTATCGGCAAAACTATTAATTACGCCGGTTTTATCACTAATCGTTTTTTGAGAATTTATCCACTTTATTTAACTTTAATATTTGTGGCTCTGGCAGCAACACCCAAAGCTTTTAACCTACCATCATTCCTGTCTATGGTTTTGCCTTTGGCTGATTTTCAATCATTAGAAACAGGGCCATTAACAGCGATGGCCTGGGCGATTGGCGTGGAATTCCAATTTTATCTGTTATTCCCTCTTCTTTTTAAGCTGGCAGCAGATAAGCCATTTAAAACTATTGCCATGTGGTTACTTGCTGTCAATTTATTACGCGTGCTGGCAGTCACTCTCGGGGGCAATGCGCGCGATTTAACGTATTGGCATTTGGCTGGACGTATTGATCAATTCTTATTAGGGATGCTTGCAGCATTTTGGCTTAAGAATCATCTGCCTTCAAAAGACTTATGCCGAAGACTTTTTTTAGCTGGCATACCAATATCTCTATTAGCCCTTGTTTATTATCATTCTTTAGGCGGATGGCCGTCTACAGGCGCATGGAAGGCACTTTGGCCTGTTGCAGAGGGCGCTATATGGGCTATATTTATAGTTGGTTTTGTAGGTGCGCAATTGAAAAATAAGTCATTGTGCGGGCTTTTTCTTCAATGGATAGGTGTGCGGAGTTTTTCTATTTATTTGCTTCATTTTCCTATTACTCAGCTTCTGTGCAAATATCCAGCGTTGTTACCAAAACTCACTGGAGAGCCGAGAGTGGACGTTTTATTAATATCGGTATTTATGGTGTTACCAATAACTATTGCCATATCTGACATTACATGGAATGCGATCGAAAAACCTTTTCTTAATTTAAGAGTTGCTTATATTAAATAGCATCGATACAAATATCATATAAATGGTTTAAATAAACCATTTGTATAATAACAACCACTTCCCCATCGTATTTGATTAAAAAATAATATATATAATCAATAAGTTATTCCAATAGCGATTGCGGCATATTTATTGCTGTCCTCAATTAGTTATTTATAAACTATTTGAGGTTTGTATGATTCCTGTTTTTATTGGTTTTGATACGCGAGAAACTGTAGCTTTTCATGTGCTATCTCATAGTATTCACAGTCATGCCACGCAACCCGTAAGCATTGCGCCCATCATGCTTAGTCAGTTAGGGGATTTATATACGCGCGATATTAATCCATTGCAGTCTACCCAGTTTTCATTCTCACGATTTTTGACGCCTTATCTTTCGAACTATGAAGGGTGGAGTGTTTTCATGGATTGCGACATGGTCATGACAGAAGACATTGCCAAGCTATGGGCTATGCGTGATGACCGTTATGCGGTGATGTGCGTGAAGCATGATCATAATCCGATTGAAGAAACCAAGTTTCTAGGGGCAATACAAACTAAGTATCAAAAGAAAAACTGGTCTAGTGTGATGTTATTTAATAACGCCCGCTGCAAAGTGCTGACGCCGGAATTTGTAAATGCTGCTACCGGTCTGGATCTGCATCAGTTTAAATGGCTAAGCAGTGACGATGAGATCGGTGAAATTGCTATTGAGTGGAACCATTTGGTTGGCTATAACCCACCTAATCCTGAAGCGGCATTGGTGCATTACACATTAGGCGGCCCATATTTTAATGAGTACGCCGATTGTGAACATGCCGATACTTGGCAAAAAGCGTTTGATGCGATGCATGTTGTCGAGCAACGCCGCCAGAAAGCAGAGGCGGCTTAGCCTGTTTTTCTGCCTTGCGTTCAACAATGTGTGCTTGTTAATTAGCAGCTAAATTATGCTGAAGCAAATTACTTCGTCACTATGCACTTCCAAAACTGCAGCGCTGCCTTCATTAAGGCAGCGTGGGCAGGCTATGGTGGAATATGCGATTCTGCTGATTTTATTGGTCATGGTGGTGATGGGTGGCGCGGAGCTAGGAATTACCGCTTATCACGCCAGTAAAACCGGTGATGGTGCCAAGGCTGCAGCAAATGAATGGGCTAATGCAATTGGATACTCATATACAAAATTGAATCAGATTGAGCCAATTGGTAGCGAAACAATCACTGAATTAAATGCAAGAGTTGATGAAAATAGACAGGCTGTTTTTGATAGTTATATGTTCGATGACATCAATGTACCTAATGTCATTGACTGCACTGCTGCATATGTTGCTGGAACGTTTGATTCTGCTAATGCCAATCTTCCTATAAAAATCAATGCCTGCGATTTAAGCCTTGCAGCTAATCGAGCACATATCAAGGCAGCGATCGATGATATTTATCCGGATACTGAATTTAGAGATCTGGAAATTTCGGAGGATTTTTATCCAATTTGCACAGATGCTCCTGTTCCCACAAAAATTGAGGATTGCCAAATTGCAGGCGTTATAAAGTGGCTGGTGCCAAAAAATATGAGTATGAGTGCTCATGAGCCTAGATTGCTAGTGAACAAGTCAGGCATCGTAGAAAGGAAAAATCTTGGAGATCACAGCAATCCTGGTAATTTTAATCATCCAAATTGCGATGGCGCTGAGTACGATAATGGATTGCCGGATGAGACGAGCATTTATTTATTTAATCCGTTGCCTATTGATGTTAGCAATTGTGACGGATCTGCCGGTAAAAAGATTGGGGAATTAGTTAGCGGTACCGATACGTATGAAGGCCTGCCTAAGCTTAATCAAGCTTTATATTCCCAATACACCAAGGTTTGTGTGGACAATGCCGCTGGTGTAATCACTATTCAACGTTTGGATGGCTGCCTGGCAAACGGCTATAAGTTATGGTTGAAACCACCTGGGAAAATGTGTGGTTCGGGTACAGCTGCAGGCACCGAGTATTGCCCAACAGAAGGTGATTTAAAAGGCGCGACCGGCTTTTACTTTTTTGGAGACAGTAACGATAGCGGAGAAAATCTGAAATATATACCAAGCTCTGCCGGTAACGAGCAATTCAGGCCAGCTTTTCAGTTGGTTTGTAATGGTGCAGATTACAGGGATTCTGGTTTTGATGCGAGTGGTGAATGTAATAACCTGGTGACAGCAGGGACTGGCTCAGTTCCTTTGCAAGTTCAAACGCGTTACCGCTCTATTTTTGAATCCTTTCTGACCTTTGGCTTACAGGAGTTACCGGATGATTACCTGAGCCTGCTCCCATATTTTTACAACCCCAACAATGTAGGTGTAGCAGGTACCAACCAATTGGTTGGTACAGCGGGCTCTGAAATAGGCCCAATTGGCTCAAGTAAGAATCCTACAGTGAAACGTTTTAGAGATTTCAGAGGTTGTTATCAGGTGGATATTACACCTCCCGATAAAATCGGTGATCAGGTAAGAACTACAGTTTCGTCATGCAATTAGTAAAAACACCCCCGACAGCGTTAACTCATGACAATTCTTTAGTCATTGAATTTAAATTAACAAATAGTTTATTAACATAATTTTAGCGTAACTAACATGGCACAACAGAACAATACCCGCATCCGCCAACAAAGACGTCAGCGTATGATTATCATCATGACTCTCCTGATATTAGTAGCGATTGCTGCATTTTTTATACTTTCACCAAAACCCAAACAGGTCGAACAAGAGCGACAAAGGCCGCCTGGTACGATTGCAATTCCTGTAGCCAAACAGGATATTCAAATGGGTTCTAGAATAAGCAGCCTAATGTTTAGAATTTCATATCTGAAACCGAGTGAGGTGCCTGCAGACGCATTAATTTCGCCTAAAGAATTTATCGGGAGATTCGCCAGAAGAACAATATTAGCGAGTGAGCATTTTAAGGAGTCAGATATTACCGAAGCCGGTGCACACTCTGGTTTTTCAGGGATTGCTAAACCGGGTATGCGTATCGTGCATATTAGCGCAAACCTTTTTCCTGGGTCTTTAAACACCATGCGTGTAGGGGATAGAATTGATTTGTTGTCAATCGAGTCTTCTGCCGGGCAAGCATCATCTGCGGCCAGTGGCGCAAATATCAGAGCACTTGAAAAACAGGCGTCAGATGCATGGGGCGGTGAGAGCCCAGGTGATGGTCAAGCAAAAGCCAATGCAAGGGCAGCTCTGAAAGCTGCTACATCAGGTGCTGTCACGGTAGGTGCATCAAGTGCCGTGACTGCTACATTGATTGCGGAAAATGCTGAGGTGATGTATGTGCCTCGTAACATGCCTCAAAATAGGCGTTCTAATGAGGAGCCGTTTGTGGTGCTGCAGATGACACCGGAAGATGCACATGTTTCGGTGCTGGCGGCTACCATTGGCAGTCCTATGCGAGTTGTATTCAGGCCATTTAGCGATGACTCGCGTCTTACTCCTGTCAAAGAGGTTAAAGTGACAACACGCCTGCCTAAGCCTAGTAAGGATCCGGATAGCATTGTTGTCATTAACGGACTTCAACGTAAACAGCAAAGGCCATTTTCGGAAACTTACCGGAGTGACTCCGAAAATAGTCAGCGCTTTAGCCCCAATGACGACAGCTTGCTATTAAAAGGCAATCAGCAACAGCGCAGCTTAGAGTCGCCGGATTTGAATTTATACGGTGAGTACTGATGTTTCGTTTGCTTTTGGTGCCATTATGAGAATGAAGCCAGTCTCATTTATAAATCCTTGCTTAGTTAAAATAGCCCATCTGAAGGCAGGCCAAATCTGGCAGGCTATAGCACCGGAGTGGGCTTTCAATTCAAATGCATACCCATGTGTCCAGGGTTAGAGCTTGAAGTCTGGCAAGTGCCTTCGGTCATATTCAATCCTGTTTGAGCTAACAACTTGAAACTCGTTGTTAATAACATAGTCAATTTTTATCACGAATTCAGAATTTAACCGCATTGCGGTAGGCCATTGCAAAGAAATATAAAAGGCTGATTCCCCAAAAGGTAAGGACGCCGGCGGTGCCATAATGAGCATACATATTTTGGAAAAATATCCCCACTTCGCCGTCAAAGTTAGTGGTGAGTTTCGGATCAATCAATAATGTTGCAAATAAACAGGCTGACGAAACAACGAAGCCCAGCATCGAAATTAATATCATTAGAAGTTTAAAATACTTGGTCTGCCACCATGCAATCCCTGCTTCATCGGCACCGGCTACATCAGCATTTTTATTTTGTTGAGATTTTTGCGGCTCTATATAAATTGGTCGAAAACTAGCTGGTTTGGGTCTTGCTGGAATTCGGTCAGCAGTCATTACATGTTCATATCCATCAGATTGCTGAGATTTTTTTAGCTGCTGCAATTTTGCTTCCTTCACAAATGAACAAACTTTACTGAAATATAAGTTTATCTGCCGGCTCTAGCATGGCTGCAGTATTCGCAGGCAACTCCAAGACATGGAGCGCATTAGTTACATAACTGGAAACGCGCCATGGTTGCATTGCAATCACCTTGCTAATGACTGTGTAATGTTTATCTAAAAACACTACATCAATCGGATATCGCATGAAATGTGTATGCACTTGCTTACAAGGGGAGATTAACATTCCTTCTGATTTTGTCAGTGCGGGAGTGCCTATTAGCCCACGTAACCTGAGAAAGTAATTGTTTGCATAGCGTATTTTGGTAACTAACACTTGCCCTGTACGTTCAAGAGTAATGGTGTTGTTTTTATGTGTGTTCATTTGGAAATGATGTCGTCAATTATGTGCATAATACGAACAATACTAGGACCTGCAGCGACGATAATTACTGCCGGTAAAATACAGCCCGCCATTGGCATGAGCATACGGACCGGTAGACGCTCCGCACGTCTCTGGATCACGGCTTCATTTTCGCGAAGCACTGCTTGGGCATGGTGTTTGAGTACCGAGCCTAATGAAGCACCCGTTTGTTCGGCTTGAATCATGCTGGATACAACATCTGAGATATAAACCAGTTCACATCGGTTAGCCCATAAAGCCAGTGCTTCATTGCGGCGACGTCCTTTTTTTATAGCCTCACTCACAATGAGTAAATCGAAATACAGCGGATGCTTAGGGTCTGCCTCGCGCAGCATATGCACTAGTGCGGATTCAAATGCCATACCTCCTTCCATGATTGCAGCTAGAAGCTCCAGCGCATTTGGGAGTTCTGTTTGTACTTTATTTAATTTTTCTTTTTTATTTACATAAAGAAAAAACAAACCTGATGTCAGTAATAAAATACCTCCGCCACCGGCCCCAAGCAATATGCTGCGGAATGGTTTTTCCATGATCGCAAGCGCTGCACTTGCAACGATAGCGCCTAGGCTAAACATCAATATTTTCCCCTGTGGGGTATTCAGAAACTCACGTAAATGATAATAAATGCGTTCGCTTCCCTGCAGGCCATAATCACCTGCGGAAAGATCAACAATATCAATTTCTTCTGGTTGCTGATCGAACCCAAATTGCAGTCTTGTAATAAGTTGCTGGTGCACTTTGTATTGCCGTAAAAACATGAGTCCAATAGCAACCAAACCAATTAGCAACAGAATAATAATAAATATCATAGCGTTGCCCTAATTCTTAAGACGTGCGATTTTACGTAACCAGATAAAACCCACTAGCGTCATCACGCCGGCAGCAATCAGTAATTTGATTCCCAAACGATCCGTTAGCATGGAATCAAAAAGATCTGGGCGGTATGCATTGGTAAGTAGCGCTAATGCAACGGGCAGGGTGGATAATACCCATGCAGACAGTTTTGCTTGTGCGGTGAGCGTACTCACCCTTAGTTCCATGCGTTTATGAAACTCCAGTGTTTCAAGAATATGCACCAGTATTGCAGTCATCTGGCCGCCTGATTCCCATTTAAGACGCACTCCGGTTGAAATTAATTTGCATGATGGCGTATCCCAGAATTCAGACCAATCTTTCCATGCAGCGTTGGGTGACCTGCCGATTTGCATGCCGTTGACCAACATTTCTACTGACTCTGAAATCGGTTTGGGGGCATTTTTTGAAGCAACTTGCAACGCCTGCATTGGTGTGCCGCCAGCGCCCATGGTCGTAATTAAGCCTGTGATTAAGGCCGGCAGCTGCTGATCATGCTTTTTTAAGCGGCGCTGCGCTAAATGGCTAAGCAAAAACCACATGACGCCTGGGATTATCAATACACCTGCAACTGCCGCAGATATATTATCGAAATAGTAATAGGCGACTAAAGCCCCTGATACTGCACCGAGTACCATTAATATCAGGCCTTTGATGAGTGATATTTCCAAACCGGAACGTTTTAGCTTGATATCAAAACTTCTTGTGAGTGTACTTTTCTCGATTAATTGACGAAATGCATCAACTTTCAGCAAATCCGCAGCATCGGCCCATAGGCTGATATCTTCCTCATCCGTACCTAACACACCCTCTAAAAGACGTTCGCGTATCCTGTCTTCTCTGGACGTTACAATGTAATCGAATACCAGCAAACTGAACAAAACCAATATTAATAATGCAATGATGTAAAACATATATTTTTATGTTGCGAAAAGATTGCTGTCTAACTCAATACCGCGTTCATCTAATATAGTCGCTATAGAAGGCATAATGCCGGTGGCTTTCATTACCATATGCTCGCCTTCTCGCCTGGTCACGAAAATATCCTGGGTCAGTATGACCCCATTATCAATACCAATTACTTCGGTAATGTTAGATACCTTTCTGGCGCCATTAGGGTAGCGATTGACATGCACAATCAGGTTAACCGCTGAAGCAATTTGCTCACGCAGTACACGCTGGGGTAAATCCAGCTCGGCCATTAACATCATAGTTTCCATCCTGGCCAAAGTGTCTCTTGGGCTATTGGAATGCAATGTTGCCAATGAGCCATCGTGACCGGTATTCATGGCCTGCAGCATATCAAGCGCCTCTGCCCCCCGTACCTCACCTACAATGATGCGATCTGGCCGCATCCGTAAGCTATTTTTAACCAGGTCTCTAATCGAAACGTTGCCTTTACCTTCAGTGTTTGCCGGTCTGGCCTCCAAACCAACCACATGTACTTGGTTCAACTGAAGTTCCGCAGTGTCTTCAATAGTGACAATACGCTCACCATCATCAATATATTGTGAGAGGCAATTCAGCATGGTTGTTTTACCTGAACCAGTGCCGCCGGAAATGATGATGTTGAGCTGTGCTTTGACTGCTAGTTTTAGAAAGTCGGCCGCTTCCTGGGTGAGAGCTCCCCCCATCACTAATTCATTTACTTCAAGGATATTGCGCATAAAGCGACGAATTGATATGGATGGGCCTTTAAAAGCTAATGGCGGAATGATCACATTGACACGACTTCCG
>Ga0208758_100614_pt1 | contig 10982 bp, 13 predicted proteins | sample LakWasM116_HOW13_2_FD_183930 | JGI IMG/M metagenome (GOLD analysis project Ga0208758, IMG submission 183930) | Freshwater sediment methanotrophic microbial communities from Lake Washington under simulated oxygen tension - Sediment Metagenome... | ecosystem: Environmental > Aquatic > Freshwater >...
GCATGTGGTGGATGCCGACGGCAGCACCCGCGCCCTGGCGCTGGACCTGCTGGTGGCCGTGCTGGGCATCTCGCCCCGCCTCGGGCCCATTGCGGACTGGGGTTTGGCCATGGACCGCAAACAACTGGTGGTGGACACGGAATCCTTCCGCACCAGCGTGCCCGGCATTTACGCCGTGGGCGACATCAACACCTACCCCGGCAAACGCAAGCTCATCCTGTGCGGCTTCCACGAAGCCACGCTGGCGGCCTTTGGTGCGGCCGAGGTGCTCAAGGGCGACAAGGTGGCGCTGCAGTACACCACCACCAGTCCGCGCCTGCACCAGCTGCTGGGCGTTGCACCGTTATCGGCGCCTTCTGCCACCGTGTAGTCCCGGCGGGCCAGGGCTCGTCACTTCGTGCCCAAACGACGGGCCCACAAAAAGCACAAAATGTCCAAAGGGCGCGCAGGCGCCCGGCACGATGGCGTCTCCATCCACCCACCAGGAGCACGCCATGAGCCAACCACCCCTTCAATCCATCTGGGACACCTACACCGCGTCGTGGAAGACCGATTCGGCCGCGGACCGCACAGCCCTTTTTACCCAGTCCCTCGACCCCGCCTGCACCTACAACGACCCGCTGGCCACCGCCCAGGGCTGGGACCAATTGACGGCCTACATGGACAACTTTCACAGTCAGGTGCCCGGCGGGCATTTTGTGACCCACTATTTCGCCAGCCACAACCAGCAGAGCATCGCCAAATGGAACATGGTGGATGGCAGCGGACAGGTGATCGGAGAAGGCGTGAGCTACGGCCGGTACAACGACCAGAATCGCCTGGTTGCCATGACCGGTTTCTTTGAAACCCCTTGAACCGACACCACCGTGCTTTATCTCCGGCAAATCCAGGAGGGTATCGATTTCGTCGAGGCCCATCTCGAATCCGATATCCAGCTTTCCGAGGTGGCACGGGCTGCCGGGATGAGCCAGTGGCACTTCCAGCGGATCTTCAAGGCGCTGACCAACGAAACCCTCAAGACCTATATCCGGTCGCGCCGGTTCTCGCGGGCGCTGGAGCAGTTGACCCACACACGGCTGAGCGTGCTCGACATTGCGCTGGCGTCCGGGTACGAGACGCAGGAGAGCTTTACGCGCGCATTCAAGGATTGCTATCGGCTCACACCGTCGCAGTACCGCAAGATGGGCAACCGCTCGCTGTTCGTGCGCAAGATCCGCTTCGACGAAAGCTACCTCGCGCACATTCACCACAACATTTCGCTGGAACCCGACATCAAGGAGCAGCCTGCCATGCAGCTGGTCGGACTGCCCACGGACTACTACGGCATCGACTCCGAAAAGAACAATCTGGGGCAAAAACTGCCGCCCCTGTGGGCGAAGTTCCTGCCTCGGCTGGGCGAGATTGCGAACACCGTGCCCGGGGTCTGCTACGGCGTCGTAGCCCCAGCGGGGCCCCACACCGAAGAACTGCGCTACCTGGCCTGCATCGAAGTGCGGGGCCTCGGTGCGCTGCCACCAGGCATGGTGGCCATGGAAATCCCCGGATCGACCTATGCACGCTTCACCCACCGGGGCCCTGCGCAGAACGTCGATGTGACGGTGAACTACATCTATGCGAGCTGGCTGCTGTCGGCCGGCCCGTCGCACACCCTGGGGCCGGATCTGGAAATCTACGGCTCGCAATACCACCCGACGTCCAGCGACTCCGTAATGCACTACGCAATCCCGATTGCCCAGGGCAAGCGCTGACCCTCCCCCTCCAAGAGGACCGCGCTCCTTTGGGGCGCCATTGCTAAGGGCGTCGAACCGGCCTGCCGGAAGCGACTGAGAGAGTCCCTTTGAACCTGATTAAGATCATCCGGAGCCAGGGTCGGAACAGCAATCGAGCTGCCCGCGACCTACTGGCCAGAAGCGGACATTGGAGCCACAAATGCCACTCGAATGGAAACACTCTGCAGATGGAGTCGACTGGGAAGAACTTTCTGCCCTCTATCGGGCTGCACCACTAGGCGAGAAGCCGCCGCTTCATCTGCAGAAAGTCTTCTCAAACAGCATGTTCAAGTGTTTCGTCTACGAGAATGCGAAGCTCGTAGCGGTGGGACGCGCGCTCGCTGATGGTGGAGATTGCTCGTACATATGCGACGTTGCGGTATTGCCCAGCTATCAAGGCACAGGCCTCGGCAAACAAGTTGTCAGTGACCTGGTGGAAATGTCATCCGGTCACAAGAAAATCATCTTGTATGCGGTCCCTGGCAAAGAACCTTTCTACAGGAAATTCGGCTTCATGCGAATGAAGACGGCTATGGCTATCTTCAAGAATCAGCAGCAGCAGGTGGAGGGGGGCTACCTTAGTGAAAGCTAATCCTCAAATCAAGATGATGCGTACCGGCAAGTCGTCTGCTGCCGGGGGCCAAAGGACTGCAACGGGCCCGCTAGCGTCCTTCTGTGTGGGGCAGAATCCGGCCAAGAGCAGTCGGTTGGGGCAAATTAAAGACAAGGCCAGCAGTGACCTAAGCGAGCGCATGCTCTTGGAGCATCCGTGTCGACTTACATGTAAGACATCACGCCTCGGCCAGCGCGCTTCTGCTGGCATGCGCCAGCACAAGAACAAGGATGAACGGCAGCGAAAAGATCGGGGAGAGGAACATGAGTATCACTACAGCTGGCCAAAGCAGGAGCAGTAGGAAAAAAGAAGTCCACCTGACTAACACGTGCACGTCTGTGTGCCCCGTCCAGAGTCCTCTAGAAATTACCAAACTCAAGAACGCGAGGAGAGCTTCTAGTCCAGCCGGCCAGCCGAGATGCCCAAAGCCGCCTATCGAGTTGGCCTGAAAGGCAACTAGCCCAGCCATTGCGCAGGCCAACATTGCCCAGCCGATTGACAAATGCTTGCGGGCCGGTCTTGTCATAGTGTTCAACGTGATGCCTCCCACAACACCTGCGAGATAAACTGGATTTTGAGGGGTATTCTCAACTCTGACTCCCCCTGGAGTTGGCTTGCAGATTGAGCTTGCGGTCAGTGGCACCGTTCAAAAGCACAGGCATGAGTTTCCTACAAACCGGCAAGCATCAATTCAGCAAGCAATAGCTTGCCAATACGAAGGCTGCGAGCACTGCGATCGCGCGGTTTGGACTACTAGGCAGCGGGTGCTGAACGAACGGCAGCTTGGGGCAGTTTCGCCCAACGGCTGCTCAGGGCCCGCTAGGGTCCCTCGTTGTCGGGCAGAATTCGGCCAGAAGCGGGCATTCAGTGCTGCGCCCTATTCACCTCCACTAGACACACCATGGAAACACCCAACGAACGCAAAGAACGAATGTGGCAAGAATTCCAGAAAAAGTCCGGGCTTGGAAAACCAAGCAATGATTTCAGGACACTGCTCGGTGTGATTGCTGTCATTCTCGGCGCTCTAGTCGTGGCAGCTATCTTTCGGTAGTCTGGCTCATATCGGCCAGGAGCAGCCACCTAGGAAAGGACGAGATGAGTGTAGACAACGATCTTGTAACCAAGCACCTGCGGCGCCCCTTTAGTGCCAGGGAGCGAGGCTGGGCAGAGGTTGGATTGGGCGTGTCTGTGGGGTTGTTGACTTGGCTCGAATACAACGAGCCGTCCACGAGACCTTTTACGGGTCGATGGGGTTGGCTCAAAGAGTTTATGTACTCACACTTGGGCGCCAATGGGGTCGCGATCGGCTTCGGTCTGATCGGCTTGATGCTCACGCTATGGGGGGTCTATGAAGTGGCGACTTCGCGGAGAAATGAAGGAAGCAAGCTGCGTTGATTGAGCGCTAACGGGCCATTTCTCGGGAGTCTGCTTTGGGCCCAAAGCAGCCTAAGCGCTAACGGACCGAGTCTGCCGGTGTGCTACCAACGCCAGCACAAAACTAACTACTCCGAGTCCGAGAAAGCCGAAAACGCTGGCGTGCCAAACGTTCGAATAAGCATGCCAAACCGCCTTGTCGTTGCTTCGAATTATCCGCAAGGCTTCAGCCACCAACTCTTTGTCCAACTCGCTCAAGCGAGTCGTTTCGACATGATTTTTCTCGAGAAAATCTACGGCACTCGGTGTCGGCTTCTTAACTAGAGGAACCTGCACAAAACAGTAGGCTGCCAAGCTGACTGTCAGGAACGCTATTGCCAAAAAGAAGAATTTGAGCAACCGCATAGCGGATTTGAGAGATAGGGTAGCTGTCAATTTTATTGGTGCGTAGCTGGATGCGAGCGACTGCTCCTGGCCGAATTCTGCTTTCAAACAGTGTTTATCGAAAGCAGCGGCCATCGTTCTCCGAACCTCTTTGACTGCACTCGCTCCAGATAGGTAGCGGCGCTTGCTCTAAGCGGGTTATGTCGAACAAGCAGCCCGAAAAGGTCGTCGAGCCCATGTGGAGCGATGACTCCAATTGACTCTGTTTCATCCAGGGTGACCCCGACGCATGTGGCGAATTCCGGCCAAGTGGCCACTCCTTCTTCGAGGGAGTGAACCGGCAATACAACCTGCCCGAGTTTTTGAGCGAACCAGTCATGAACGGTAGCCTGGTTAGTGACTTCCCAATGCAACGCTGGTATGGCCTTGCGAAGACGGCATTCGAGGACCGCATCCTGCCCCGGACTACTAGGCGCGTCGTCGAAGTAGACAACGTCGACGTCCTCAAGCGTAGAAGGCTGCTCATAGCCGTGGAGCACGTCCCACACCAGCGACCGCACTGCACCAGCGCCAATGCACCAAGAGTTCAGGCCGAGCGAGCGCACCGCCTTCAAGGCAGCCATCAGGCTGTTCGAGGAGCGCACCATGTTGACGAGCCTTACCTCTAGTTCGGGCTGAGTTTGGAGAGTCATACTTCGTGGGGTGAAGACAAGAGCTGTGCTCGGCCGTCGGCTTTTGGTCGAATTGAGCGGCTGCTGCGACCGACTGCTCTTGGCCAACTTCGGTCTGCTAATGAGTAGCTAAGCAGGTAACGCGGCACGATCAACGTTTTCTAGGCTGCTCTTTTGCATCCTGAACCTTCGCATTCTCAAGAGCGGCACGATGTATCGCCCCCCCAAAGAGACGCGGCTCTCGCCGTAGCCAGCGCCAGACGCCTGCAAAAAGCAGCCGAAGGTGAAAGTAGTCTGACTTGGGAGGTGTCAATAGCTTCTTCATAACAGTGCGATCCTTGACTGTGAGCTTCTGGCCGGATTCTGCCCCACAGCGAGGCACACAACTGGACCCATAACAGGCATCGCATCAGACGGTGAATCGCCGAATCAGGACCTCGCATGCTGGACGAACGCTACCCAACCAGCGGTGCTCTAGTGCAACTGCTTCGCTATCGCATCGGTCGAGCCATTCGGAGGCGCAGTGTTGGCGCTGTTCACGGCCGGGCAAGTGGTCTGATTCACTGTCTATTGCGACGAACAGCATGAAATCTGGATCATGGTCTAGCGGTGAGACCAGTGTGCGCAATCCAACCAGCGTGCGGACTCCTTCGACAAAACTGATTCGGCCTGCAATCAAGCCAGAAGCAGTCGCGACCACTTCACCATGTGCCTTGAGTAGCTGATTTTCGTCGAGTCTGTTCACCGCTTCTCCAGTGTCCGCTTCTGGCCGAATTCTGCCCCACGGCGTGGGGCGCTGGCGGGCCTGAGTAGACGGTGCGTGTAACCTGTCCGTCAACCAGAAGCCAAAATGTGGCGCTGAATGCGTGCCTTGCCTGATGAAGATGTGGCCCAGGCCGCCGGGCGTTGCCCTTCCTGCTGGTGCGACCAGACCAATCGGGCGGATATGCTTGGCGAGCCGCTCAGCAGCTTGCGTGACCACCCCCACCGCCTCGGAGGCCGGGACCGCTGGGCCAAAACACGATTACAAAAGTAAAAGATGGCCGCTGAGTGTGTGCGGCAGAATTCGGCCAGAAGTCGACATTTGCAACCTATGAACTCGGGACCGACACGCTAAGGTAAAAAGCCCCAATTGACTCCTCAAGATGCGCAAATTTGTAGTCGCCCACTTTATTCTGTCAGTAGCAGCTTTATGCCTGTGCGCCTATTGCTTTCTACAAATTCCTTTCGACAAGGTCAGCACAGAGTCCGCGATTGATGAAATCGAAAGAACATTCGTTGTACGCATGAGCTTTGATGCAAAGCAATTAGAGTATCTCGATTGGCTTGCTGGATGGATTCACGGGAACACTGCTGCGTTTAAGAGCGCGCACAGCAACCTCTGGCAGGCAGGCGTGTACGGCTTCGGTGCGTTCGGCCTGCTGAGTGCGGCTCTGGGGTTCTTAATGAGGAGAACTCTGCGCGCGAATGAATCTGGCAAATCGCAGCAGGGCTGATGCCAAAGGTGAAATGCAACGCGTTTAATACTTTGCCATCAACGTCGGGCTTGAGGAATCCGCGATGTCTCTTTTGGGCCCGAAGCGGCCTCAACGACGTAATCGTTCCATCGTGTCGCTTGACGCAGAAAAACCAAGCGCAGTAAAGAACTCACGCGCCCCATCCCACCCTGCTCGGAGAACCCAGGTGATCTGTGGGTCCGAGTCGACGATTCTTTTGACCAATGCCTTGCCAACACCTTGTCGACGATGTGGCTCAGCGACGACCACCATTGAGAGATAGCCATTAGACAATCCATCCGTGATGGCCCGCGCAAAACCGACAACTTTGCCCCCTTCGATTGCGACGCAACTGCGCTGTGAGGCCTCTACGATTCGTCGAAGGTACTCAACATCAGGAACTCGATGGGCCCATCCATTGGTGGACAGGACCTGATACACATCCTCAATGTCTCGGCTTTCCAGATCACGTACCTGCACTCTGTTTTTTCCCCATGTCAATGCCCGCTGCTGGCCGGAAAATGCCGTTGACAGAGGGTACATGCTGCCTGTGTTTAGGGTGCTGAACTGAATGGTCCCCAGCGCACGAATGTGTATCCCAAATATCCCGTACGCTACAGTTAGTCCCGCATGTATTGAGGATTTGAGATTCCCCAAAACTCATGTCAATCGCCCTTCGAATTTCCTCCGCTCTCCTCGGCATAGCATTGGCGGCAGGCTTCTTTTGGGGGTACGTAGGCTTGGCTAACGTTGGAAGCGCCGGAAACCCCATGGAACCTGGCCGCTCAGAAGCGATGTTCAGTGGCCCACTTTACTTGCTGCTACTACTGGTACTTGCTTGGGTGTGCCGAAACTCGAAGGATCCCGGAGTGATCGCTTACGGGATGGCAACTCAGAAGAACTTGATGAAGACAGGTATTTCGCTGCTGCTGTGTGTTCCTGCTGCATTCCTCTTCATCGGTTTCGTTGCCCCACCTTTCATCATCGCAACTTCATCGGTATATCTGCTGATGTCAGCAGTCAAGGTTGAGCGGGGCGATGAGCGCTAACAAGTTGTTCGACTCAAAGTGCCAGTACTCCCATTTGCATTGCGCGCTGGCTTCCCACCCGCCGGTCGCCTTGATGTTGAGTGTCTGCTTTCATTTGCGGTGACCGACTGCTCCTGGCCGATAGCAGCCGAACTGGCTATGAGTCGAATCGCCTTCGATTAGCGAGTGCTGCTGTTTGTTTGCTTTCCCGTGACTGCAGCGTAAATCACCTCAATTACCGGTGCGATAGCGAGGATCACGCATCCAGCAGTCGTGAGTCCCACGAACAGCAAAGCGACACCAACAACGAGTGCGGCAAGGGAAAACCAATGAATGAACTTCACATACTTCCTTTCGATACATTGCGCGATGTCCGCTTCTGGCCGGATTCTGCCCCACGGCGGGGGACGCGAGCGGGCCCGCTCTAGACAGTCACCGCTGCCTCAAGGCGCCATTCGCACCCATGAAGGAAATGAACTGCGCCACTTGTGAAACAGCTCGTTGACCTCACTCAACCCTGTTTAACTAGAATCCAACCATATCGCTGGGGGTGTCCCGCAATAAATTCGTTGCTGGGCTGAGATCAAACCCTTCGAACCTGTTGCCTGCATTGTTTTACTTTGCAGGCTTGAGATCATCCTCGCGCAGGGAAGCAAGTCCGCCATGGCACGGCCCTGAACACGTCAGGGCGCACTGGTGGGCGGCCCCTGCTCTGTATCTGCTTACGGAGCCATTCCATGTCCTCATCGCCTGCCACGCACGCCACCAACGAAGCGCTGGCCCCCGTCTCCCCCGATCGCCGCGTCTTCCAGTGGCATGACCACGCCTCGCTCTGGTTCAGCCTGGGCGTGGGCCTGCTGGTCATGCAGGTGGGTGCCTACCTGATGCCTGCGCTGGGCACCAAAGAGGCACTCATCGCCATCGTCGCCGGTTCCATCGTGGGCGCGGGCCTGCTGGGCTGGGTGGCCAAGCTGGGCTGCGACAGCGGCCTGGCCAGCGCGGGGCTGATGCACGCCGTGTACGGCCGCACGTTTGCCAGTCTGCCCATCATCCTGAACATCGTGCAGCTGGTGGGCTGGGGCACGTTCGAGCTGGTGGTGATGCGCGACGCCACCGTGGCCATCGGCCAGCAGTCGGGCGCCATGGCTGGTGCCCACTGGCCCGTGCTGGCGACGCTGCTGTGGGGCGGCGTGGTGATGCTGCTGATCAGCGGATCGATGGTGCAGCTGGTGCGCAAGCTGATTGCGCGCATTGCCCTGCCGCTGGTGGTGTTGTCGCTGCTGTGGCTGTCGTGGCAGTTCCTCTCGCTGGCGCAAACCCAAGGTTTTGAAGCGCTGTGGACACGCAAGGGCGACGGAGGCATGGGCGTGCTGCCCGCGCTGGACCTGGTGATCGCCATGCCCATCTCGTGGCTGCCGCTGGTGGCCGACTACGCGCGCCATGGCAAGAACGGCGGCTCCGCACTGCGCGGCACCTGGCTGGGCTATGCGCTGGCCAATATCTGGTGCTACAGCCTCGGTGTGCTGGTGGCGCTGACCTTGCCCAGCCAGGACCTGGTGCAGGCGCTGCTGCTGGCCCAGGGCGGGCTGATTGCGCTGTCACTGATCCTGATCGACGAGGTGGACAACGCCTATGGCGACGCCTATTCGGGCGCCGTGTCGGCCCACAGCCTGCTGCCGCGCTGGGGCGTGCGCGCCTGGGGCCTGCTGGTGGCCGCGCTGTGCACTGGGCTGGCACTGGTGCTACCCATGCACAGCCTGGAGCCGTTCTTGCTGCTGCTCAGCTCGGTGTTTGTGCCGCTGTTTGGCGTGATTCTGGGGCGCCTGGCCTTCGGCACCGATGCGCCCGCCCTGCTCGCGGCTGCGCGCAAGGTGAATGCGGCGCCCGTGGCCATCTGGCTGGCGGGTATCGCGGTGTACCACCTGGCACCCAAGGTACTGCCTGACGCGGGCTCTGCCCTGCCCGCACTGGTGTTCAGCTTTGTGCTCGCCTGGGCCACGAGGCCCAAGGCACACTGAACCAATCAATCACTATAAAAAGATGAGCGCTCAGCGCATGATTGACTAGCGCTTGAACCTCAAAACACCCAAAAATCACTCTACAGTGCCTGAAACACCCGCTGCGCCACGGGCGCGTAGCCGTGGTTGAGGGGACCATGGCCGTGGCCGGTGGTGACATCCGCCCCGGCAGCAATGGCCCCCAGGATGTAGGCCCGTGCCTGCTCCACGGCCTGCTGCAGCGGCTGGCCCAGTGCCAGCTGCGCGGCAATCGCTGACGACAGGGTGCACCCGGTGCCATGCCCGTTGTGGGTGGCAATGCGCTGTGACTGCAACCGGTGGCCCTGACCTTGTGCGTGTTCCCCGCCTTGCACGGCCAACACATCCACCACCCAGTCGCCCGGAAGGTGCCCGCCTTTGAGCAGCGCGGCGCGGGCGCCCAGTCGCAGCAGGTCTTGCGCGGCCAGCTCCAGCGCCTCCACGCCCTCGATGCGGCGCCCCAGCAGCCATCCGGCCTCGTCCAGGTTGGGCGTGACCACTTCGGCCAGCGGAAACAGCTCCTGGACCAGCACGGCCACCGTCTCCTGGGCAATCAGCCGATCGCCACTGGTGGCCACCATCACCGGGTCCAGCACCACGTGCGGCAGCTGATAGGTCCGAATGGCTTCTGCCACCACGTGTACCACGTCCGGTGAGTGCAGCATGCCGATCTTGACGGCGTCCACGCCAATGTCCTGCACCACCGCATCGATCTGGGCCTTGAGCATCTCGGGCGGAATGCCGTGGATGCCTGTCACCCCACAGGTGTTCTGGGCCGTGATGGCGGTGATGGCCGTCATGCCATAGCAGCCCAAGGCACTGAAGGTCTTGAGATCGGCCTGGATGCCCGCGCCGCCGCCGCTGTCAGACCCGGCAATGGAGAGCACGCGTGCGTAGCGGTGGCCCGTGGAGGGCGAGGAGGTCGTCGGAGAAATCATGGCAAAAATTATGGCCTATGCGCCACGTCAAAACGGGGCGCATGGGGGATGTGCTGTAATTCATTTTTCGGACGAAACAGGGGTGTCCCACCGCATGGTGCGCGACTGAGAAATACCCTGGGGCCCGCACAGAACCCTGTGCACTGCGGCACACGCAGCAGCCCCGCTACCCGATCCAGGTCATGCTGGCGTGGGGAGTTTCCATCAACGGTGACCCCGTTTTGTCCATGGCTGCTTGCCACTACATGGACACACTGACGGAGCTATGTCACTTCCACCTTCTTCCTTTGCCATCCTGGGCGCAGGGCTCATGGGCCGTCTGCTGGCTGTGGAGCTTGCGCGTCTGGGGCACCGTGTAGACATCTACGACGCGGGCAGCCCCGCCGCCGAAAACTCGGCCGCCACCGTGGCTGCGGCCATGCTGGCCCCGCTGGCAGAGTCTGCGATCACCGAACCCGGCGTGGTGCGCATGGGCCACCACGCGTTGACGCGCTGGCCCGAGTTGCTGGCAACCTTGTCAGCGCCTGTGTTTTTTCAGCAGGCCGGCACGTTGATCGTGTGGCACCGCCAGGACGCTGCCGAAGCCCAGCGTTTCACCCGCCAGCTCGAAAACAACCAGCGCGGCCTGCCCGAGCTGCCCGCCCTGCAAAAGCTCGACAGCGGCGCCTTGGAA
>Ga0208758_100616_pt1 | contig 10964 bp, 12 predicted proteins | sample LakWasM116_HOW13_2_FD_183930 | JGI IMG/M metagenome (GOLD analysis project Ga0208758, IMG submission 183930) | Freshwater sediment methanotrophic microbial communities from Lake Washington under simulated oxygen tension - Sediment Metagenome... | ecosystem: Environmental > Aquatic > Freshwater >...
ATTAACAAACGCTAGCCAATCAACTTCCCATTCACTTAATTAAGGCGCTCGGACAAACCCAAGCGCCTTTAATGCTTCTTGCATCGTCTTAGCCACCTCCACATAGCCTTGTGCATTCGGATGTATCTGATCTGCCTTGAGATCACGCTTGGACAGTACATCTGAAAAGATATCCGTGATTAAAGGCACCTTGGTTTCTTCCGCCACACGCGCATAGAGCGGATGGTCTGACAAATTGCCCACCGCCGCCATCAACGGACTGATTTCGGGAATCGCCACCAACGCAATTTGCACACCCTGTGTTTTGGCCTGTGCGATGATAGATTTCAAGTTTTCCTCTACTTGCTTAGTCGGCACCTGACGCAATAAATCATTTCCCCCTAATTCAATCAAGAGCAGTTTAGGCTGATGCTCCTCCAGCAGGTCAGGCAAACGTTGTAAGCCACCACTGGTGGTATCGCCAGGAATACCCGCATTTACAATATGCCAGCCAGTGGCTTTTTCCAATAGTTCAGGATAAGCCTCTTCTGGCTTTGCCCCTGTGCCATAGCTCAAGCTATCGCCCAGAATCAATACAGCTGCCCCCTGCGCTATTGCAGGTTGCGGCGGATGCTTTTCCGCACAGGCCAACAAGACCAAAAAAATCACCAACACTAGTTTTTTCATATGCTCTTTACCACTCATCACAGCCAATAAAAAAGCCAAGCAATATGCTTGGCTTTAGTTGTGTGCAACTGCATACCTTACACTGAAAATGAGGACCCACAGCCGCAGGTCGTTTGTGCATTCGGGTTACGAATCACAAACTGTGAACCTTGCAAACTATCTTGGTAATCAATTTCCGCACCCATGAGATACTGTAAGCTCATTGGATCAATCAGTAAGGTGACCGCGTCTTTTTGTACTTGCGTATCATCTTCGTTCACTTCCTCTTCAAAAGTGAAACCGTACTGGAAGCCTGAGCAACCACCGCCACTGACAAATACGCGCAGCTTCAAATCTGGCGTACCTTCTTCTTCAATCAGTTCTTTTACTTTTTTTGCCGCATTGTCGGTAAACACCAATGGTGCTGGCATCTCAATGTTGGCCAAACTCTCTGTAGATAATTCTGCAACTGTATTCATGTGCGCTCCTTTTTCGTGCCTGAGTTGCTTACAATAATGTGTTCGACGACCGCCCCATGCAAACGTTCGACGATTTAATACTTAAATTTTATTTCTTGCGCCGCCAGCTACACCGCGGAGTCTACGGACTCTTCACCAATGTAAATCAAGCGACCTTCAATCACTGCGCCGGTATGCATTTCCAGTGATTTGTAATGCAAATCACCCGTAATACGTGCCTTCGACTGCAATTCTATAAATTGTCCAGCTTTGACCGGGCCGACCACCTTACCATTTAATACAATTTTTGCTGCAGCAACCGCGCCTTCTACACGCCCATGTTCACTTAAAATCAAGGTGCTGGGCGAATCCACTGGCTCTGCTACATTGCCGTACACTGCGCCATCAATACGCAGGCCACCGCTAAAATAAATATTGCCTTCTACACGCGTATCCGCGCCGATTAATGTATCGATTCTGCTATCAATCTTATTACTTTTTTTGAAAAACATTGCCAATCCTTACAAAACGCTTCGGTATTGAAACTGCATGACGTTGGTTATTTGCCAGTTCTTCTACTCAGCATGTTTTTATAAAACACCAACTCTTCTTTGACCTTCAAGTTCTCATCTTGAACGGTTGCTAGCTCTTTTGCAAGGTTATTATTTGTCGCAAGCTCCACCTGTAACTCACGCTGCGCCCCTATTAGTTTGGTCTGCAGGTCTTTATTTTCAAGTGTTGTTTGCTGTAAACGTACACGAATCGTTTCTCTTTCGCTATCGTGCAGCGCCCAAAATGCCAAACCGACCCCTAAACACATGAATATAAACGCAGACAGCCACTGAAAATACCAGGGACGACGTGAACGCACTGCTACTTGCTTAGCGGTTAAGCCAAAGTTACTGCGAAATTTACGTCGTATCGGTTTCATGCCAGTGTATTAGGGGAGTAAGGGCAATACCTGTAAGCCTGTTTTCTCATCCAACCCCATCATAATGTTCATATTTTGCACAGCTTGGCCGGCTGCGCCTTTCACCAAGTTATCTTGTACTACTACCAATGTGAGATAGTCTGCACTCTGACGCTGCAAGGCAATGCGCAAATGGTTTGCTCCTCTGACCGAACGTGTTTCCGGAAGTTTCCCAGCTGGCAACACATCCACAAAATACTCATCCGCATAACGTGTTTCATACAATTTTTGCAAATCCACGTCTTGTGCGGCGACCGATAGCTTGACATACAACGTCGACAACATGCCCCGTATCATTGGAATCAAATGTGGCACAAAAATAAATTGCAGTGACTGATGTGCCAACTGCGTTAATTGCGCCTCGATTTCCGGGTGATGGCGATGTCCAGCAACACCATACGCCTTCATATTGTCACTAGACTCAGAGAACAGCGTTGCAACTTCGGCCTTACGGCCTGCACCGGATACGCCCGATTTAGCATCTGCAATGATGGGGGCTGAGAAATCAATCAGTCCTTTTTCTAGCAAAGGCGCTAAGCCTAACAATACCGTGGTCGGATAACAGCCTGGATTACCGATGACTTGTGCTTGCTTAATCTGTGTGCGGAACAGCTCTGGTAAACCATAGACGGCATTCTGTAAAATCTCTGGGCAGCTATGCGGCATTTTGTACCACCGCTCAAACACGGCAGTGTCTTGCAATCTAAAGTCTGCCGCCAAATCAATCACTTTGACACCAGCAGCCACCAAGGCTTGCGCTTGGCTCATAGCAACACCATGTGGCGTTGCAAAAAACACCACATCACAGGCAGCCAGATTGGCAGTAGCCGGATCGCTAAACGCCAAATCTACATATCCCCGCAGATTTGGAAACATATCCGCTACCAATGTTCCTGCATCGCCACGTGAGGTAATCACCGTGAGCTCAACATGCGGATGCACTGCTAGCAAACGCAAAAGCTCCACACCGGTATACCCTGTGCCACCTACAATGCCGACTTTAACTTGTTGTGTCATGAATAAGTGCTTGCCCTAAAAATGAAACCTTAAATGAAAAAGGCCGCTAGCGCGACCTTTTTTTGTACTTAGACGCTCAATGAAGCGTAGTAAGCAATTAACGTTTAGAGAATTGTTTACGACGACGCGCTTTGCGTAAGCCCACTTTTTTACGTTCTACTTCACGTGCATCACGTGTTACGAAACCTGCGTGTGACAATGCGCTTTTCAATGCAGCATCGTAATCGATCAAAGCGCGAGTAATACCATGACGCACTGCACCGGCTTGACCAGACTCACCGCCGCCAACCACATTCACCATGATATCAAAGCTAGCTGTGTTGTTCGTCAACTCTAATGGTTGACGCAAAATCATACGTGAAGTCACGCGTGAGAAATATTCATCTACAGGCTTATCATTCACAATGATATTGCCTTTGCCAGATTTTAAGAATACACGTGCCACTGAACTTTTGCGACGACCTGTACCGTAGTTATATTTACCAATCATTTTGCAATCCTTAGATAGTCAATGCTTGCGGTTGTTGCGCAGCATGTTCATGCTTGTCGCCAGCATAAACTTTCATTTTTTTGATCATGGCATAACCCAATGGGCCTTTTGGCAACATGCCTTTTACTGCTTTTTCTAATGCGCGGCCTGGGAAACGGTCTTGCATTTTAGAGAAAGTAGTGGTGCTGATACCACCTGGGTAACCAGAGTGACGATGATATTCTTTATCAGTCGCTTTTGCGCCTGTCACTTTGATTTTGTCCGCATTGATGACAACAATGTAGTCACCTGTATCTACGTGCGGCGTGTAAATTGTTTTATGTTTACCACGTAAACGGTGTGCAATAGCACTCGCCAAACGACCCAATACTAAATCGGTGCCGTCGATGACAAACCAATCACGTTGTACTTCATGTGTTTTTGCTGAAAATGTTTTCATTTTTTATAACTACCAAATCATAGCTTATAAATTCAAGAGGGCGGATTATATGCTTTTGCCTTAACGCTTGTCAACGCCGAGTTGCTTATTTTAAGAAAGTATTTTTTTGCCGTCTACCACACACATTACACATATTGGCATGCCGATTGCTTATATATAATCAAAAGCAGTTAACAACGACGCAGAGAAATACGTAAGTTATTGATTTTTAATATTTAATAAAATTATCAACTTAGTTGAGTACATTATACTACAGACAATGATGACGAAGTTTTCATCAATTGTGATGAAGAGGTGGATATGGATAACAATTTAAAACTTAGAAAAGCAATCATTATCGCCATTGCCTTGATGGGCACCGGTTACTCGTTGCATTCTAAAGCGATTGGCCTGAGCGATATTCAAGTGAAGTCTTATTTAGGCCAGCCCTTACTAGCTAATATTAAGGTGAGCGGGCTAGACAAAAAAATGGATGAGCGCTGCTTTTCAATTGCGAGCGACGACACCAATGCCATCAGCAACGTCAATTTCAAGCTCAATCGTACCTCCGATGAAACTGGCATTCTGTCTTTGACCTCTAACAAAGCGGTATTGGAACCGATTGCTTCATTGACTGTGGTAGGCCACTGCGATGCTATATTTACACGCCAATATCAATTATTGATTGATCCGGCCAGCACTATCTCTAATGTAGACACCGACACTAATGGCGAAATGACCATAAGCCACAACGGCGTACAAAGCAGCTTTAGTGAGGCCGAAACTGAAACAGCAAGTACATTGAGTACAAACGCAGCCACTGTCAAAACAGCACGCAAAAGCAAACGCCAAGCCTCAGCCACAAAACAAGTAAAAGCACCAAACGTGGATTCTGTTGCTGCGGGCGCAAGCAACAACGCAGCACACAATGCACAGATTGTTTACAACACCCCTAAACCCAGCGTTGCTGCACCTGTGGAATCAAAACCAAGATTGTCTATTTCCAGTGGCGATGTCAACTTTAGGGAACTTGCCAATGTACCTATGAAATTGGCATTTGATAAACGTATCAACACCAGCCGTGAAACCAACCCGCAGGCATATTCTGAACAAGCAGAATTTGCCGATGAAGTCACCGTGATGAACAACCGCTTGGCGCATCTAGACAAGCAATTAAATAGCTTGTACGCACAAAACGCCAGCCTTAAACAAACCAACACCAACACACAAGCTGAGCTCACTACACTTAAACAACAAAATGATGTATTGCGCATGCTTTCCTTTTGTTTAGGCGGCGGCTTATTGGCCACTGGCTACTTTTTTGTAGACTGGTTAAGAAGAAGAAATGCTGTTGCGCGCGCAGAAAATGAACAAGCCTTATGGGTAAGCTTGCAAGCCGAGCAGCATGCCGCCGAAAGTAATCTTACATTTGGCTTAGATGAATCATTTGAGCCACAAACTTCTGTCGCTTCTACTAAACCGCAAGAAGAACTATCTGACATGGGTAATGCACCGCTTTTTAATAGCACTTATCCAAGCCAAGCCATGCCTGAAATCATTCAGGAAGAAACGCACATTACCGAAGATGCCGAGTTATTGATTTCACACGGCCGCATCCATTTAGCCATTGAGTTGTTGCAAAACCATTTAATCGAAACACCGAAAGACTCAGCTTCCACCTGGTTATTCTTATTAGATTTACTGGCCAAAGAAGGCATGCAAAAAGAGTTTGAAGTAGCCGCTACCGAATGCAAAAAACACTTTAACGTGCAGCTTGAAGACTTTTCAAGACCGCTTGCTGACAGTAACAGCCTAGAGTCTTTTGAGCGCATTTCTAAAGAGTTGCAAAAACTCTGGGGCACAGAAAAAGCCTTGGTGTTCTTAGATGAACTGATTTACAACACACGCTTAGAGCCACGTGCTGGCTTTGATAAACCTGTATTTGAAGAGCTTGTGCTATTGCGCGAAATTGCAGAAGAAGAAGTCAAACTTGCAGAGGTTATTTCACTGCATGAAGAAAAAACATCACGTAGACAGAAAAAGGAAAAAACCATGACCATTAACTTACCTGAAATCGAAACCTCAGAAGCATTCAAACAACTTGCGCTAGAAACAAGCAAAGACAATGTGGAAATTGCAAACGAAGAGCACTTCGAATTTGAATTATTGGATCTTGCACGCAACTAAAATAGTAGGTGTGAGGCTTTGTAGAAGACCAAGTCTAACCACAAGCCCAACGTAATTGCCCCACCTATCCAGCTATTCCACAAAAACGCCTTAAAGCAATCTGCCTTAAGGCGTTTTTTAATGAGCCAGTATTGATGCATCATCAGTAATAACGCCAGCAGCAAACCTGCGTAGTAGAACAGCCCGAACCGCATAAACATGCCGACATAAATCAATATGCCTAGCATGGCCGCAAAGCAAACCATGATCGCCAGCACATCGTAGCGCCCAAAAAATATCGCGGAAGAACGAATGCCAATCTTTAGATCATCTTCACGATCCACCATGGCATACGCTGTATCATAGGCAATCGCCCAAAACACATTAGCAAGCAGCAATTGCCAGGCCAGTGGTGGCACATAATCATTTATGGCTGCAAACGCCATGGGAATACCAAAGCCAAAAGCAACGCCAAGATACGCTTGTGGAATCGCCAGAAAACGCTTGGTGAGTGGATAGGTACAGAAAGCAACACGGTTTGCCGATTTAGAAAACACACGAGTATAAAGGCGATTAGACACAGCCCTAGTGCCAGCCAAGCCGCTTCTTTTACACTCACCTCTTGCGTGGCTAATGGACGCAATTTGGTACGCTCCACCAATCCATCGTAGCGGCGATCAGCCATGTCATTTAAAACACAGCCGGCACTGCGCATCAGCACAGTCCCTGTCACAAAAATAAGTACGATAGAAAGAGTTGGATAGCCACGCCCCGCTATGAGTAATGCCCATAACGTGGGCCACAATAACAATAAAATACCAATTGGCTTATCTAAGCGCATCAAGCGCTCATAAGCATCCAACTTCAACATCAGCGTTTGTTTATTCATAAAGTTGCGGTAAAAAAACCTCTGTGACTAAGATACTAGCACGATGGATACTAGCGCAATTTAAGTAAAATACAGAGCGCCTTGCCCAAAGGTAAGTGGGCGCATGATTAAGGTGCGCCACCGCTTTTTGGTATAGCTGATGTTGCTGTGTCAGCTTTTTATAACGTAACGGCGTGCGTTTTACTTGCGGATTGGCAAACAATAGCGCGCCCAAAGGCTGATTACCTAGGCGAGCAAGTCGATGCCATTGCCCTCTCAACGCTTTTCTCGGAATCACGCTATGTGCAAACACCACTGCCTGCTGATTGCCGATTAATCTGACCTCACGCACAGTCGCCAATTGATGCGGCTTGAGCCCAAGCAACTGAATTTCATCTTGCATGGCGCGCGCCAAACGCATGGACTGCGTTTGTACGGAAAGCTGCACATAGCGTTGTTGTAAGCGCGCAGTCAGCGAATCGTGATTGATCAGCCAAGCATGATCCCGACGGCAAGCAAATGGTTTATGTAACCAACGTTGCCTTTGATTCATGGTATGCGGGTATATTTTCAAGTTAAGATTATTTTCAAAGTGACTGCTTATTCAAGCTGCAGATTATGGCATAGCCGTTTATCACATTGTATTGTGGTGATGGTTTAATACACAGCCCGTCATACTTTCACCAGCTCATCGACTTGGTACATCCACCTCGCCAAATGTGCGTCTACCGCCTGCGGCGCCTGTACTAATAATTGCTCTGCAGTTGCTTTAGCCGCCATCAATAAATCTTCATCACGGTTAATATCGGCGATTTTTAACATGGGCACACCACTTTGGCGCGTACCTAAAAACTCACCCGGCCCACGCAATTGTAAATCAGCCTGCGCAATCAAAAAGCCATCCGTATGCTCATACATGACTTTTAAACGTTCACGCGCAGCCTCTGATAACTTAGCCTGATACAGCAAGATACAGGTACTTTTGGCAGCGCCGCGCCCTACCCGACCGCGCAACTGATGCAATTGACTGAGCCCAAAACGCTCTGCATGCTCTATCACCATCAGGCTTGCGTTGGGTACATCCACGCCCACCTCAATCACCGTCGTTGCAACCAATAGCTGGGTTTGGTGCTGGCTAAAGGCTTCCATGACCGCCTGTTTTTCTGCGGATTTCATGCGGCCATGCACCAAGCCTATGTTCAGTTCAGGAAATTGCGCCTGCATGTAAGCATAGGTATCGTTAGCGGTTTGCAATTGTAGCGCTTCTGATTCTTCAATCAGCGGGCATACCCAATACGCCTGATGTCCTGATTGGCAGGCATCACGCACGCGCTGTAAAATTTCGTCTCGCCGTTGATCAGAGACTAGCTTAGTGACAATGGGTGTACGGCCCGGTGGCAACTCATCAATCACCGATACATCTAAGTCTGCGTAGTAGCTCATCGATAGTGTGCGCGGAATAGGTGTGGCTGACATCATTAACTGGTGTGGCTCAGGCTGCCCTTTTTGGCGCAAAGCCAAGCGCTGCTGCACGCCAAAGCGGTGCTGCTCATCAATAATGGCCAGGCCCAGACGTTTAAATACGACGGCCTCTTGAAACAAGGCATGTGTGCCAATCACCAGCTGCGCTTGGCCACTGGCGATGCTATCCAGCGCTTGTGCGCGCTCTTTTTTGCTTTGGCTGCCAGTCAACCAAGCAATGTGTATATGCAGCGGCGCTAGCCATTGCATAAATTTTTTATAGTGCTGTTCCGCTAGAATTTCTGTCGGCGCCATCAAGGCCACTTGCCAATCATGCTCAATGGCTTGTAGTGCCGCAATACATGCCACAATGGTTTTGCCGCTACCCACATCGCCTTGTAGCAATCGCTGCATAGGGTACGGTTGTGCTAAATCGTGCGCGATTTCCGCAGTGACTTTTTGTTGTGCTGCAGTAAGCTGAAACGCCAAATGCTTGAGCAGTGCTGGCACCCACTTCACGGATGCAGCGACACTGGGTGCATCCAAACTACGCCTTTTTGCGTGATGTTTGCGCATGGAAAGTTGCTGCGCCAGCAACTCATCAAACGCCAATCGACGCCACGCTGGCAACCGACGTGCCTGTAATGCCTCCAGTGAAATATCTGGACTGGGTTGATGTAAGGTGCGTATGCTTTCGGCAAAACTAGGTAAGCGATGCTCTGCATAGATGGACGCCGGTAGCGTTTCAAATAGAAGATCGCGCTGCAAAGCGAGCATCACCGCTTTACGAATATGCGCTTGCGATAAACCTGCGGTAGTGGGGTAAACCGGCGTTAATACTGCATTGATGGGTGTATCCTCGCGCCACGCTTTGCATTGCGGATGCACCATCTCGTAACCAAAAAATCCGTGGCGCACTTCGCCATAAATGCGCAGTTTTGCACCTTCTTTAAGCTGCGTGATTTGGCTGGGATAAAAATGCAAAAAGCGTAACGTGAGCTGCCCACTTTCATCTTGCAAGCGTGCAATCAATGCTTTGCGTGGCTTGTACGTGACTTCTGCATGCACAATCTCGCCCTGTACCTGCGTCTCATCACCCAAACGTAAATCACGTATTGCCGTAATGCGGGTTTCGTCAATATAGCGCAACGGCAAATGCAAAATCAGGTCATGCAAGGTACGCACACCTATTTTGGCCAAATGGCTGACCAACGCAGGGGTAAATCCTTTTTGCTCAGCTAATAAGTGATGTGTTGAAAATGAAGACAACTGAATACACTAGATTTTTTGCTCGGCGTGATTTCCTTTAACGCGATTAATACGCACCACATCAGGAATCTTACGCAAATTACGGATTAATTCTGCTAAATGAACACGATTGTGCACCTGCACAGTGAAATTGACATTGGTATATTGACTGCCATCTGACTCTTCCACGCTGACGTTATCAATATTGGATTCTGCATTGGCAATGGTCGTGGCGATTTTTGCCAGCATACCGCGCTGATTGGCTACCGCAATGCGCAGGTTCACTTTGAACAGTTTTTTATTGTCAGCATCCCAATCCACATCCAGCCATTTGTCTGGATCCAACTTGAATTTACGGATGGCCGGACAATCGTGCGTATGAATGACCAACCCTTTGTCTTTATTGATAAAGCCTAAAATCGGATCACCCGGAATCGGTCGGCAGCATTGCGCAAATTGCACTGCCATACCTTCGGTGCCGCGAATGGTAATCGTGTCTAATGGTTTGCTGGTTTTTTCTTTTTCTGTCTCGGCGCCTTCACTATTGTTGGAAAGCAACTGGTGCGCCACCATCAAACCAACACGCTTGCCCAAGCCAATGTCCGTCAAAATAGCCGCTTTGGTTTGCACACCATAGTCACGCATCACTTTTTGCCAGTGCTTATCGGTCACGTCACTAGGCTCTACATGCAGTGCGCGCAAAGCTATATTGAGCATACGTTCGCCCAAATGCGCGGACTCTTCCACTTTAATCGTCTTTAAATAATGGCGGATATGGGAACGCGCTTTGCCTGTCACCACATAGTTCAACCAAGCAGGGTTAGGTTTGGCTAAAGGCGCGGTAATGATTTCCACATTGTCACCATTGCGCATTTCCGTTCTCAGTGGCGCCAGCTCATTATTGATTTTCACCGCAACGCAGCTATTCCCGACATCGGAGTGCACAGCATAGGCAAAGTCCACCGCGCTGGAGCCTCTGGGCAAGGCCAAAATTTTGCCTTTAGGTGTGAACACATAGACTTCATCTGGAAACAGATCGACTTTAAAATGCTCCAAAAACTCGTAGCTGTCTTCACTCTCGGTTTGAATCTCTACCAACCGCTGTAACCATTGATGCGTTTGCTGTTGCAGTTTGGTCAAATGCGCATCGGTTGTTTTGTATAGCCAATGTGCCGCCACACCGGCATCGGCGATGTTATGCATTTCTTCACTGCGGATCTGCA
>Ga0208758_100624_pt1 | contig 10916 bp, 10 predicted proteins | sample LakWasM116_HOW13_2_FD_183930 | JGI IMG/M metagenome (GOLD analysis project Ga0208758, IMG submission 183930) | Freshwater sediment methanotrophic microbial communities from Lake Washington under simulated oxygen tension - Sediment Metagenome... | ecosystem: Environmental > Aquatic > Freshwater >...
TTTTTTAACTCGCTCTACTATCGCTGCTCGCGACACTATCAAGTGGACTGACGGCAAAGAGTATCCACTGGTTAAAATCGAGGTGTCATCAAAATCACACCCATTCTACACCGGTAAACAAATGATTCTTGATACTGCCGGTCGCGTTGATAAATTCCGCAAAAAATACGGTATGTAATGATGGCTTGCGAGATTTCTTGCAAATAGTCATGAAGCAAAAAGGCAGCCCGAGCTGCCTTTTTGCTTTAATGCTGCACTTTCTTGCTGCACTTTCTTGCTGCACTTTCTTTAAGTGCATTGCCTTTAAGTGCATTGTTTTCCTTAAGCAAGTTTAGTCTGAAACAAGGCTGGCTTACCTGACTTCAGGCGCCGTATAACATTCAAGCCGAAGTTACATTCAATTCCAAAACAAGCTAGACTGTTACCGTCGATCCACAATAACACTAATTCGCTACTACATATGCGCTTTCAACTCGATCACGACTGGCAAGGCAACATGTCCACACCGCGCGCGCGCATAGGTGAAAATGCAAAAACTCACCTGCTGCTTGTGCTGTGTGCTATCTGGATATTATTCGGCTTAACCGGCCACGCCCCATGGAAACCGCTTGAAAGCACCAGCATTACGATCGTTAAAAATATTCTACAGGGCGGCAGCCTGGTAGCTCCGCTTGCGGCCGGAGAATCCTTTCTGGAATCACCGCCGCTTTATTACCTGTCGGCTGCAGCCAGCGCACAATTATTCAGCCCATTCTTAAGCATGCACGATGGTGCAAGGCTCATCAATGCCCTCTGGGTTACGATCATCCTGCTGATGGTCGGCATGACAGGACGCGAACTGTGGGCACGTGGCGTCGGTCGCCACGCCACATTCATCATGGTCGGCACCGTTGGCCTGGTCATGAACGCACATAGCCTGAATACAGAGATTGCGGGCTTGGCCAGCGCTGCTACCGGTTTTTATGCACTGGCCCTATCGAAACGCCGCCCCTGGCGCGCCAGCGGATTATTGGGACTAGCGCTTGGCACAGGCTTGCTGACAGATGGCCTGGTCATGCTGGTGATCCTGCTGAGCACTTCATTGCTGCTGCCTTTGATGTTCAGGCCCTGGCGCACGGTGAGCTTCGCCAAGGTTCTGATCACTGCAATCCTCATTGCCATGCCGATAGCCGGCAGCTGGCTGGGTTTACTCTACTTTCAGCAGCCAGCTATATTCCGGCAATGGCTGAATGCCAGCCTGAATGGATTCGGTCTGCAGAATCATTTCTACTTCCTGCGCATCCTGGGATGGTACGCCTGGCCGGCACTGCCGCTTGCAATGTGGGGCTTATGGCGCAATCGCGACAAGCTGCTTTCCAAGCCAAAATTCCAGCTGATGATCGTCTTTTTTGCATGCAGCCTGCTTTTCCTGGGCTGCAGTGCACAATCCAAGGACATTTACGCCATGCCGCTGCTGCTGCCGCTCGTAGCGCTTGGTGCCGGCAGCGTTGAGCATTTGAAACGCGGTGCGGCTTCAGCCTTGAATTGGTTCGGCATTACGCTGTTTGGCCTGATCGGTTTCCTGATCTGGCTGGGCTGGATAGCGATGGCGACCGGGCATCCAGCCAAGATCAAAGAGCGCATGCTGTTCCTGTCCGGCGCTGCGAACGCTGATGTACAGTGGCTGATGCTGCTGCCCGCAATACTGGTGACGGTCATCTGGCTGTTTACCTGCATACGCGCAAAACAGGGCAATCGCTCTACAGTCACCAACTGGGCGGTAGGCATGACATTTGGCTGGGGGCTGCTCATGTCGCTTTGGCTGCCGTGGATCGACTCGGCCAAAAGCTATGAAACAGTCTTTACCGGTATTTATAAAGCACTGCCGGCCAATCGCGGCTGCATCAACAGCCTGGGCGTTGGTCAATCACAACGCATGCTGTTCAATTATTACACCAACATCGACTTAAGGACTGTCGAAACGGCAGAGCGCCTGGATTGCGATCTCTATCTGATTCAGGATGACAAAAGCACGGCCAAAATGCAGCCTGGCGACGAATGGAAGCTGATCTGGCACGGGAAACGTGCAGCAGAACGCAAAGAGAGTTTCAGGTTATTTCAGCGCCGATAGCGTTATTTGAACCTGCACTCCGGGAACTCACAGGAACAAGTAACTGGCAAAACTGGTTGATCGCTGCGCTTAAGCCTGCAGGTAGGATTTAATTGCGGTTTTTACCTGCAGATGCAGACCCTGGCCGTCCTGCTCATGCACATACTGCGCTATCTGCTTGCGCATAGGCAAAGCCCAGAACTTATTGAGATGTCCGGCAATGTCCTGCTGGGCGTGGCTCTGGTCAGGATAGGATTCGTAGAAATCACCAATCTGATTAGCCATTGAAATTAAACGCTGAATATCCATTTTTCCAGTTTCCACCTAAAAAGTTTTTAATACTTGCCGATTCAAGTCATGCATCCAAGATTCTTTCATTGTGGCTATACACCACATAGCGGTTCTGCCTGGCAAAGCCAACTAAGGCCAAACCGCATTGCTCTGCCACACGCACTGCCAAGCCTGTAGGCGCGGACACGGCCACCAGCATTGCCACACCGGCTGTCGCGGTTTTCTGCACCATCTCAAAACTGGCACGACTGGTGGTAATGATAAAACCGTTAGCCCGCTGCCCCTGCTCCATGTGACTGCGATGCAATGCACCTATCAGTTTATCCAGGGCATTATGCCTGCCGACATCTTCACGCACGATGGCAACCGTACCATCAGCCAGCACAAAAGCGCTGGCGTGTGTTGCTCCCGTTTGCTGCTGCATCGCCTGCTGTGCTTGAATTGCCTTCAAGCCAAGCTGAATGCCGACAGCCGTAAAAGTAACCCCGGCCTCTAACGGCTCCGGATAACGCATCGCCTGTCCCAGGCTTTCTGCACCACATAAACCGCAGCCTGTTTTTCCAGCCAGCGTACGACGCCGGTCTTTAAGCTGCATGAAACGCTCGCTGGCAATGTCACAATGCAGCTCTATGCCATTAGCCTGCACCTGCAACTCAACCCCGTACAGCTCACTTGCACTCTGCACGATGCCTTCCGATAAGGAAAAACCCAGTGCAAAATCTTCCAGATCCTGCGCCGTAGCCAGCATCACCGCATGTGAAACACCGTTATAAATCAAAGCTACCGGCGTTTCTTCCGCCAGGCAATCCTGCGCTTTCACTTGCCCGCCATCCTGCCATTGCGTCACTTCATGCAGGCTCAATGGCGCATCCAGAATCAGCGGGCGCTCACATTCCTTAATCAACTTGACCCTTCATCCAGCTTAAACGGCTTCTGCCTTTTTACCGGCGAACGCGATCTGCGCTTCACTGAATGTCTTGTAGTGTTTCTGCCAGTCCGACAACTGGTTCACACGTGACACCTGTACCGCAGTCACTTTGTACTCAGGGCAGTTAGTCGCCCAGTCCGAGTTGTCTGTGGTGATCACATTCGCACCGGATTCAGGATGGTGGAACGTGGTGTAGACCACACCAGCCTGTACACGCTCGGTAATCTTGGCGCGCAGCACGGTTTCGCCGGCACGGCTCATAATGCCGACCCAATCCCCATCTTTAATACCGCGGTCTTCGGCGTCATGCGGATGGATTTCCAGCATATCCTCAGGATGCCAGGCAGTATTCTTGGTTCGACGCGTTTGCGCGCCCACATTGTACTGCGACAGGATACGGCCGGTGGTCAGGATCAGCGGGAACTTCGCATTCACCTTCTCGCTGGTTGGCACATACTGCGTAATAAAGAACTTACCCTTGCCGCGCACGAACTCATCAATATGCATGATTGGCGTTCCGTTCGGGAACTCGTCATTACATGGCCACTGGATACTGCCCAGCTCATCCAGTTTCTTGAAGCTTACGCCCTGGAAAGTCGGCGTCAATGCTGCGATCTCATCCATGATTTCAGATGCATGCCTGTAATGCATAGGGTAACCCAGAGCCTCTGACAGCTTGGCGGTCACTTCCCAGTCCTCATAGCCGTTTTTAGGCTTCATGACGCGACGCACCGGTGAAATGCGGCGTTCTGCATTCGTAAACGTACCGCTCTTCTCGAGGAATGACGCTCCCGGGAAGAACACATGCGCAAACATCGCTGTTTCATTCAGGAACAAGTCCTGCACGATCACGCACTCCATGTTTTTCAGGGCATGGGTCACATGCTGCGTATTCGGGTCAGACTGTACGATATCCTCGCCGACGCAATACAGTCCCTTAAAGCTGCCTTCACTGGCCTGATCCAGCATGTTCGGGATACGTAGACCCGGTTCGCTGCTCAGCGGCCTGTTCCAGGCGGCTTCAAACAAAGCCCGCGTGGCATCATCAGACACATGGCGGTAACCGGGGAACTCGTGCGGCATTGAACCCATGTCGCATGAACCCTGCACGTTGTTCTGGCCGCGCAACGGGTTGACCCCTACGCCTTCACGGCCGATATTGGCAGTCGCCATTGCCAGGTTGGCAATCCCCATCACGGCAGTAGAGCCCTGGCTATGCTCGGTGACACCCAGGCCATAGTAAATCGCAGCGTTGCCGCCTGTTGCATATAGCCTTGCCGCAGCGCGAAGTTCTTCCGCATTAATGCCAAGTTCGGCGGCCAAGGCTTCCGGTGAGTTTTCCGGTTTAGCCACAAAATCCCGCCACGCGACAAAAGAATCCCACTCGCAGCGCGCTTTGACAAAATCTTCCTGCACCAGCCCTTCAGTCACAATCACATGCGCCAATGCCGAGATCAGGGCCACGTTGGTGCCCGGACGCAGTTTCAGGTGATAATCTGCACGGACATGCGGAGAATTTGCCACCAGGTCGATCTCGCGCGGGTCGGCGATGATTAATTTAGCACCCTCACGCAGGCGGCGTTTCATCTGTGAAGCAAACACCGGGTGGCCATCCGTTGGATTGGCGCCAATGATGAAAATGACATCGGACTGCATCACTGAATCAAAAGTCTGCGTACCGGCGGATTCACCCAGCGTCTGCTTCAATCCATACCCGGTCGGGCTATGGCAGACGCGCGCGCAGGTATCCACGTTATTCACACCGAACACGGCACGAACCAGTTTTTGTGTCACATACACTTCTTCATTGGTACAGCGTGATGAGGTAATGCCGCCAATGGCATCTTTACCATACTGCTTCTCGATACGCATCAGCTCACCTGCCGCATAGCTGATCGCCTCATCCCAGCTGACCTGCTGCCATGGGTCGTTAATATGCTTACGTATCATCGGCGTCGTAATGCGGTCTTTATGCGTTGCATAACCCCATGCAAAACGGCCTTTCACACAAGAGTGGCCGTGGTTGGCACCACCGTGCTTGCTCGGTGTCATGCGTACGACTTCTTCACCTTTCATTTCGGCATCGAAACTGCAGCCTACTCCGCAATAGGCACAAGTCGTGGTGACGCTATGCTCCGGCGTACCCGCCTCGATCACGGTCTTTTCAATCAGCGTCGCGGTCGGACAAGCCTGCACGCAGGCGCCGCAGGATACACATTCGGAATCCAGGAAACTCTGGTTGCCGGCTGAAACTTTAGAATCAAAGCCGCGACCGGAAATCGTCAGCGCAAACGTACCCTGCGTTTCTTCACATGCCCGCACGCAGCGTGAGCAGACAATACATTTGCTCGGGTCAAATGTGAAATACGGGTTGCTTTCGTCTTTAGCGGATTTAAGATGATTTTCACCATCGTAGCCATAACGCACTTCGCGCAGGCCGACCGCCCCTGCCATATCCTGCAGCTCGCAGTCACCGTTAGTGGCGCAGGTCAGGCAGTCCAGCGGATGGTCCGAGATGTAGAGTTCCATGGTGCCGCGGCGTATATCCGCGAGTTTTGGCGTTTGCGTATGCACTACCAGGCCTTCGGCTACCGGTGTCGTACATGATGCAGGGTAGCCGCGGCGACCTTCAATCTCCACCAGGCACAGGCGGCATGAACCAAAAGGCTCCAGGCTATCTGTTGCACATAGCTTAGGCACCATCACGCCGGCCAGCGCCGCCGCATGCATCACTGATACGCCGTCAGGTACTGTTATCTGTCTATCATCGACGGTCAGTGTCACTTGCTTGGTTGACTGGCTTGTCGGTGTACCGTAATCCGTATTTGGATTGTATTTGATCTCGTCCATAATTTATCCCTACCTGCAAATAGGCTACTTGGCCTCTGATGAAAGACCAAAGTCTTTTGGAAAATGATTAAGCGCACTGAGTACCGGATACGGGGTCATACCGCCGAGAGCACACAGTGAGCCATTGAGCATGGTGTCGCTTAAATCGCGCACCAGCTGGATATTCTTGGCATGGTCTTTACCCGAGGTGATTTTATCGATCACCTCCACGCCGCGCGTAGAGCCTATACGGCATGGCGTGCATTTACCACAGGATTCAACTGCACAGAATTCAAATGCGTAACGCGCCATTTTCGCCATGTCCACGCTGTCATCAAACGCAACGATACCGCCATGACCCAGCACGGCCCATAACTTGGCAAATTCTTCGTAATCCAGCGGCGTATCGAACTGGTTCTCCGGCAGGTAAGCACCGAGCGGCCCGCCGACCTGAACGGCACGAATCGGCCTGCCGCTTGCCGAGCCGCCGCCATAGTCATACAGCAGCTCACGCAATGTGGCTCCGAATGCCAGTTCGACCAGGCCATTATGTTTCAGATTGCCTGCAAGCTGAATCGGCAGCGTACCGCGCGACCGGCCCATGCCATAATCTGCGTAGAACTGTGCGCCTTTATCCAGGATGATAGGCACCGTTGCCAGTGAAATGACATTATTCACAACGGTTGGCTTGCCGAACAAGCCTTCAATCGCCGGCAGCGGCGGTTTGAAACGCACCAGTCCGCGCTTGCCTTCCAGGCTTTCAAGCAGTGAGGTTTCTTCGCCGCAGACATAAGCACCCGCCGCGCGACGGGCTTCCAGCCTGAACGTCTTGCCGCTGCCAAGAATATCGTCGCCCAGGTAGCCTGCCTGGTTCGCGGCGTCAATGGCTTCATTCAGCACTGCCAGGGCATGCGGATATTCGGAACGGATATAGATGTAACCCTGCGTTGCGCCAACGGCTACGCCGGCAATCGTCATGCCCTCAATCAGCACGAAAGGGTCGCCTTCCATGATCATGCGGTCAGAGTACGTGCCGGAGTCGCCCTCATCCGCATTACATACGATGTATTTCTGCTCGGACTCGCAGCCTAAAACCGTATTCCATTTGATTCCCGTCGGGAATGCAGCGCCGCCACGGCCGCGCAAACCGGAGTCAGTCACGGCTTTAACAATCTCTGCGCCGGATAATTTAAGCGCATTTTTCAGCCCTTTGTAGCCGTCATGTGCAATATAGTCTGCGATAGAAATCGGGTCGGTGATGCCGACACGAGCGAAAGTCAAGCGCTGCTGTTTTTTAAGCCATTCGATTTCTTCAGTCAGCCCCAGGCTCAGGGCATGTGCTTTACCGTGTATGAAATCGGCATCAAACAGTGAAGCCACATCCTTTGCCTTAACCGGTCCATAAGCGACACGGCCTTGTCCGGTAGCCACCTCCACCATGGTTTCCAGCCAGTACAGGCCGCGTGAACCATTACGGATGATCTCGACATCGAGTCCACGGTGTTTTGCTTCTGCTGCAATCGCCAGCGCTACTTTTTCAGCACCTACGGCGAGCGCGCTGGAATCACGGGGAATATAAATTTTAGTAACCATTATGCTTTAACCTCCGAAACCTTAGCCTCTGCAATCAGAGCGTCTAATTCCGACGGAGATACGCGCCCATAAATTTCATCATCAACCATCACGGAAGGTGACAGCGCACAGTTGCCCAGACAATAAACCGGCTCCAGCGTAATCGCGCCATCTGCCGTAGTCTGGTGGTAATCCACATTCAGGCATGCCTTAGCATGCGCCTCCAGCGCCTCGGACCCCATGGCCTGACAGGATTCGGCACGGCATATCTGCATGACATGACGACCCGGCTGATGTGTGCGAAAATGGTGGTAAAAAGTGACGACGCCGTGAACTTCTGCAATGGAGAGACTCAAAGCTTTAGAGATGGATGCATAGCAAGATTGCGGCACGTATCCGACAGTATCCTGAATAGCATGCAAGAGTGGCAATAAAGCACCAGGCTGCTGCTGATGCTTAACAATCAGCGCATCAATGACTGCTGCACTAACTTCCTGTGTTGTTTGTAAATCAGACAAGCTATTCTCTCCGGATTAACTAACATGAAATAAAGTTTATGTAAGTATAATACAGATATTTACTGCTAACTATACCGACCTGTAATGATTAAAAAAGTGCCCATGCCCGCACAAAAAATTCCGGGCGACCTACCCGGCGAACTCATCGACCAGTTTGGCCGTAAAGTCGATTATATCCGCCTGTCTATTACAGACCGCTGTGACTTCCGCTGCGTATACTGCATGGCGGAAGACATGACTTTCCTGCCGCGCGATGAAGTACTGAGCCTGGAAGAATGTGCACGGCTGGTGAAAATATTTGTCAGCCTGGGTGTGACGAAAGTGCGCATCACCGGCGGCGAACCCCTGGTGCGCAAAAACGCATTATGGCTATTCAATGAGATCGGGCATCTGGAAAACCTGAACGAACTGGTGCTGACCACCAATGGCAGCCAGCTCGAAAAACAGGCGCAGGACTTAAAGAATGCCGGCGTCAGACGCATCAATATCAGTGTAGACAGCCTGGATAGCCAACGCTTCAAATCCATCACCCGCACCGGCGATCTGGATAAGGTACTCAAAGGCATACAGGCAGCAAAACGGGTCGGCTTTGAAAACATCAAGCTTAACAGCGTGCTGATGCGCGGCATCAATGATGATGAAGCCCTGCCATTGCTTGAATTTGCCATCAAACACGCGATTGATATTTCCTTCATTGAGGAAATGCCGCTGGGCGAAGTCAACCACACCCGCGAATCCACTTTCGTCAGCAATGCGGACACGCTGAGATTGCTGCAAAGTAAATACACACTTACGCCCAGCACCCATAACAGCGGCGGCCCTGCCCGCTACTGGCAGGTAGCGGGTACGCAAACAAAAATCGGTTTCATTTCACCGCATAGCCACAACTTCTGCGAAAGCTGCAACCGTGTGCGCATCACCTGCAAGGGCGAACTATTTCTGTGCCTGGGCCAGGAAGATAAAGTAGACCTGATGCCGCTTCTGCGCCAGCACCCGGATGATGATATGCCCGTGATCCGGGCCATTCTGAACAGCATGTCCATCAAACCCAAAGGGCACGACTTCGACCTGCGCCGTGCAGAGCCTGCCGTGATCAGATTCATGTCGCACACGGGCGGCTAGCCGTGCCGGTTTCGGCCATCATCCTTGCCGGGGGCAAGGCTACCCGCATGGGCGGGCTGGATAAAGGCCTGGTGCTGTTCCAGAAAAAGCCGCTGATTGCGCATGTCATCAACCGTTTAATACCGCAAGTTGACGAAATCACGATCAATGCCAATCGTGAAATGGAAGCCTATCAGTCACTGGGTTATCGCGTGCTGCAAGATGAGATCGCAGATTTTGCCGGCCCCCTGGCCGGCATGCAGCTTGGGCTCAAGCATGCAGGCAGCGAATACCTGCTGACAGTGCCTTGCGATTCACCCCTGCTACCCCTGGACCTGTCCGCCCGTTTGCAGGCGGCACTGATTCAGCACCATGCAGATATTGCCATCGTAAGCAGCAATGGCCACACACACCCGGTTTTCTGCCTGTGCAAAAGATCCGTGCTGCCGGCATTGAATGACTATCTTAGCCACGGCGGCAGAAAAGTGGGAGAATGGCAGCAGCGCTTGAATCATACCTATGTTGATTTCAGTGACTGCAGCGAGGCTTTTACCAACCTTAACACACAGCAAGACCTCATGGCGCTTGAAGCAACGCTTCAGAACCAAGCGGCCGGCAAACTGCATATATGAACCCAGACAGAATACTCCCGGTGATCGGCATCTGCGCAGCCGGCAGCAACACCGGCAAAACCACGCTCATCAAAAAACTGATTATCGAATTGCGTCAGCGCAATATCCGCACTTCCGTCATCAAGCATGCGCATCACCATTTTGATATTGATCACCCCGGCAAGGACAGTTACGAAATCCGCGAAGCCGGTGCGGTACAAACCCTGGTTGCCTCAAACAAGCGCTGGGCGCTGATCACCGAAATGCAGCGCACGCCGAACCCGCCGGATGAAGCAGACCTGGAATCACTGATTGCATTGATCAACCCGGAATATGCAGACATGATTCTGGTAGAAGGCTTTAAAAACGCCAGCATCCCCAAAATTGAAGTACATCGCCCGGCTTTGGGAATGCCGCTGGCATGTGAAAATGACCGTGATTTCATCGCCGTTGCCAGTGACGACCCGCTTGCAACAGAAACCCTGCTGCCGCTGCTGGACCTGAACAATGTTCAACAGATTGCGGATTTTATTCTGGAAGTAATAAAAAAATGACGACACCTGACCTATCACAACCGAGCCTCTCGCAACTGATTGCAAACCCAAGCTGCATGGATGATTACGACCCGAACTCAATGCCGGTGGAAAAAGCCCGGCAATTCATCAGGCAGTATCTTGAGCCTGTTGCCGAAACAGAAACTGTAACCTTGCATGAGAGTTTAGGACGGATTCTGGCGCAGGATATTCTATCCCCGGCAAACGTGCCCAACTACGACAACTCGGCGATGGATGGCTACGCGTTCAATGCCGCGGATTTAAATGCCGCATCGCTGAAAATCATCGGCACCGCTTTTGCCGGAAAAGCATTCAACGCTGCAATAGCCCATGGCGAATGCATACGTATCATGACTGGGGCTGCCATGCCGCAAGGGGCAGATACCGTTGCGGTACAGGAAAAAGTATTGCGTGATGGCGACC
>Ga0208758_100627_pt1 | contig 10877 bp, 10 predicted proteins | sample LakWasM116_HOW13_2_FD_183930 | JGI IMG/M metagenome (GOLD analysis project Ga0208758, IMG submission 183930) | Freshwater sediment methanotrophic microbial communities from Lake Washington under simulated oxygen tension - Sediment Metagenome... | ecosystem: Environmental > Aquatic > Freshwater >...
CATATGGCACGGTATCAAACAGATTGACGTTGCTTGGCATATTGACTGGCAACAATCTGTTAACAATGATTTGTCCTTGGGTACAGACGGTCTTACTCGTCCAGCGCGGGGTGACCAAACTTCCTGCGGCTAATCGATCATCTGCTTTGCTATTAATCCAGGTAACAGCAATTGATGCCTTTTCATGAAATAGGCTTGCCTGAAAACGGTATCCTCCGTTTGGTAACTTGGCTTGGTCAAGACGCACAAGACGAAATAGCCATGGCATGTCAATAATCGGCACAGCATGATCTTGGTTAACGTTAATTTGTTGAATATGCATTTTGTATCCTTTATTCCATTAAGCTTCGTTAGCGCTAGCTGCATCAGTGGGATTGTTTTTGTTACCACCGGACTGCATTAATAAGCGTTCAAAAGCACTGCCATCCTGGCGTGTTAAGTTGGGGACAAAGCGGCTATAGACGGTAAATAGCATTTCCGTATTTGCATGCCCTAATTGCCTGGCAATCCACTCGGGCGCTTCACCTGCAGCTAGCCATAGCGTGGCAGCTGTATGCCTGCTCTGATAAGGTGTGCGTTTCTCCAGGCCAAGATGCTGGAGTAGGGGATACCAAACACGCTTGCAGAAGTTGTGCAGATCTATTGGGTTGCCGTCTCGATTACAGAAAACGAACTTTGAAAATTTACCTGTTGCTTCATATTGACGCCTTAAAGCATCATAAACAGGTTGTGACATACGGATATCGCGCTGACTAGTATCATTCTTGGTGTAGTCTTCATCGCCTGCTGTAAATGTCTCACGAACAGATATCAAGCGTTTTTCAAAGTCGACGTATTTCCATTTGAGACCATCGATTTCACCTGTGCGCATGCCGGTAAAGAATCTGACGGTAAAGTAGTCTTTAAAGTCAGGTCTGACTGTTTCGATAATCCTGTACACCTCTTCAAGCGAGAAAGGCATGACATCCGCCTTCTTCAGCTTGAGCGGTTTAATTCGATCGCCTGCTGTGGTAAAGTTAAAGCGGTCGGCGGCTTCGTTGAGCACTTGCGTCAGCACAAGAACAATTGCATTGATTCTTCGTGGTGATAATTTAGAGTCCTGTTGACGTCCCGGTTCTTTGGCGAGAGTGGAACGAAAACTGAGGATATCCTCACGACGGATGTTGCTGACCGCTTTGTCTCCGAAGGCTGGAATTAATCGGCTATCGATAATCTGCCGTACGGTTGAAATATAGGTGCGGCGCCACCCCACAGAAAACTCTTCAAACCATTGCTCAGCAAAATCTGAAAACAGTGGTGTATTGAGGGTAACTGGTTCAGTTGCAAATGCCTGCTGCGTCGCCAGGGAAATCTTGCTTCTGATTGCTTGTGGGCTATCAAATTTCTCTGCGAGCTTGCTGTTTGGGAAATAGCGGCGGTATTCAAGGTTGTTTGACTCAATATCCTCCTCGAGTTTTTTGAGGATTTTTTCCATTTTTGTGCGGTTGGATTTACTGTCTTCTGCGGCAGTGTATTCTCGGCACCGCTGACCTTTGTAGCGAAAGTCAAAGAACAACTTCCCATTAAGCTCCCGAATACTAGCCATGGCAGACACCCCCGTTAGCCATAGGGATACCGAATGCTAAATTTTTAGAGTTAAGGATTTCATTTTCAATAGTTTCCCAAATGTAGAGAATTTTCCTACGGCCAAATGGACGCACGTAATGCACGCCTTCTATAAGTACGCTATCCTTAAGCTGTTCGCGAATAGTACGAACATCGTATTGGATGCGTTCTGCGAGTTGAACTGTTGTTAAAAATGTATTGCTCATAAAGGTCTCCTTGTATATATTTAATAACATTAGGAAGTTTTAATTAACTAATGTAAACATATATTAACATGCAAGGACAATTAAAGTAAATATATATTTACATATATTTATATAAATTAACAATGATACGTTTTTATTTACAGAAAATGATTTCTGAGAAGCAGTTCAAGGAAGGCCGGAGAATTACTATGGCTGAAATAACTGAAGCAACAGGAATTAATAGAGTCACTTTATCTAAGATGATTAATCAAAAAGGCTACAGTACAGTTACTGATAATTTAGATAAGCTATGTGAATTTTTTGACTGTAAGCTAGAAGATATAGCAGAGTATATTTCGGATCATGACTCCTAATGTGATGAATTCCATAAGAAGCCCCGGATTGCTTAAAAATTAGGTAAGAATTTGGAATTTGGGTCGGTATAAGCTCGGTATAACTTGTTTGCTTCATTTCGAAGCGGAAAGCCCCTTGACTGGCTAGGTGTTATGGCTAGTTATTTTTTGAGAACGGTGGACTTCTATTACATCGGAGCGATTTGTAGAGTTTATGGATTACTTGAGATTGGCGCTTATGCCAGTTTGGATTTTTTAGGCGGGAGTGTTGGTGAGATTTTTTTGATGGTCGGAACTGACTCAGGCTTTAAATTTACGTCTGAAGAAACCAGCTTATTAACCTCATCCATAAACGGCGCTGGGTCTATTTTTTCATAACCGCGTATCTTGCCTTCCAGCAATTTCACCAAGCCTTCATGCTTCAGCACAGCTAATAGAAAACCTGGCGTATTGACTGACTTACCGATGAACAACTTGATCAGTGGAAACGATGTCACCGGGAATGGCGCACCTTCTAATGTGGCTAGTATATCTGCTAACTTTATCCACTCATCACTGAAGAAGCCGCCACCTGAATTAGCTACGATTCGAATGTAGACTTGCTTATCTTCATTACATCCAAAATGATAAGTAAGCGTGGCCTTACCGGAACAAGTTAGGTATGTTGCTATTTTGATGATGCGTGACACTTCTGGCGTTGTTTTGTTGATGGCTTTATCTGTCATGTAATACTCCTTGTATTGAAATGAATTGAACTTGTACTTCATATAAGATGGTTAAAAATCCGCATATTTAGGCGTAAAAAAGCCCGCTGACCAATTAAGGTGCAACGGGCAGAAAAAAGTGGTTTAACTAGATAAAGTAAGTATTGGCAAGCCTGAACATATGTTTGGTAGACGAATTCTCCGTAAATGCCGAAGCCAATGACTACAATCACTTTTTCTAGGTCGCAGAAGAAGTGCCACTTTCGACCGCTGGTGTGCAGCTTAACAAATATGCATCAATTGTTTAATTTGCTTTGGGATTAGAAGCAAGCACAGTATCTTAGAGAAAGCTCTAAATTAAGATGAAGTGATATGTAAATTACATTCGTAAGTGCTAGGCTTTTGAAAGTTTTGTATGTAACATTACATACATCATATTACATTACATCCAGGATTATCTAATGAGCATAGGTGCTAGCGGTCGAATTGTCATTGAAGTTGAGCCTGAGGCTAAACGGCTGTTGTACGCTGCACTTGCACGTGACGGCCTAACACTTAAGGACTGGTTTTTGAGGAGTGCGGAAAATTATTTGTCAGATGTAAATCAATTGTCTTTGGCTTTTTCGCAATCTAAGATTACTTTAAGTTCGGACGGAGCCTCTGAGCAAGGTAAATCGGTATTTTCTGAAGGTAAAGTTTGATGGAAGTCTTGTATGGTAAGACTCTTAGCGAAGGTCAGGTTTTGCAAATACCAACTTCGACATCAGAGATATCTGATGCTCTATCAGGTATAGATTGGAGTTTTACAAACAGAAGTAAAGCACCTGCCATTGAAGGTATTCACCCATACCCTGCAAAGTTTATTGGTGATATCCCGCGTACATTTATAGAGAACCTCCCAATCCCTTCAGGTACGAGGGTTTTTGACCCATTTTGTGGGTCTGGAACGACTCTTGTTGAGGCTCAGAGGGCAGGCTTGTCCGCAGTTGGAGTTGATTTAAACCCAATTGCATGTTTGCTTACTAGAGTAAAAACAGCGCCATTTCTTACTGGCTTCAGTAGTGTCGTTGATGATGTTATTCGTAGGGCTCAAGCTGTTAAATCAGTACCACCTTCAGAAATTCCAAATGTAGATCATTGGTTTAAAGCTGACGTACAACTTGCTGTTGCCAGTTTAGCCAAGACAATTGCATACGATGAATACGCTCCGTGGCTTGACTGTCTCCGACTTGCATTGTCTAGTATTCTAGTGCGCGTCTCAAATCAAGATAGTGATACAAGATATGCTGCTGTTGAAAAAGATGTTGGGAGAGAATATGTTTTTTCATGTTTTAAAGTAGCTGCTTTCAAGTTACAAAGAGCGCTGGAAAACAGAGATTGGCAACTACCTGCAATTCAAGTTATCGAGGGTAACACATTAGAAATTCGACCTGAGCAGATCGGCAAAAATATTGGCCTTGTAATAACGTCCCCACCATATCCAAATGCATATGAGTATTGGTTGTATCATAAGTATCGCATGTGGTGGCTGGGCTTTGATCCAATTTCAGTTAAGGCGCAGGAGATTGGTGCACGAGCTCATTTTTTTAAAAAGAATGCTCATACAGCAGATTTTTTTGTAGAGCAGATGAGGGCTACCTTCAGTCTAATCGATTCAGTACTTGTTGAACATGGATTCGTATGTTTTGTAGTTGGACGCTCAAAAATTCATGGGGAGATTATTGATAATGGAAACATTATTGAAAAAGTTGCCATTGAACGTGGGCTTAATTTAGTTAGTCGATTCGACAGAGTGATCAAAGCAAACAGAAAATCCTTCAATCTATCACACGCAAATATAAAAACTGAGACGATGCTCGTGTTTCAGAAAATTTAATTGAATAAAGACAATCAATGCAACTTACTTGGCACAAATACAAATACTATCCATACGAGCGAGACTTGGCGAAGAGGGAGATACAAAGTCTTCTTACGCCTGAATCAATGCGAGAAGTTGATAATGGAATCATCGTTGAAGGAGCTATTAAGTCAAATTTAGCGCAGAGGTTAGTTTACTTTTCCGGAATTGCAGATGGCGATGCAGCCGTTAAACATACTCAACAAGGGTTACTGGAGCGAATAAATGGAAATGGTATTAATCGCCAATCCACTCGGTATTCAGCTCATGGCATGCACGAGTATAAAGGGAAGTTTAATCCCCAGGTAGCGAGAGCAATGCTGAATATTTTTGATGCTCATCCTGGTCAATTAGCGCTTGATCCATTCTGTGGCAGCGGTACATCATTAGTTGAGTGTGCTCACTTAGGAATTAATTCAATTGGAACCGATATAAATCCTCTCGCCGTTTTCTTAGCAAACGCTAAATTACAATCTTTAAGCATTCCCGCTGCAAGGTTGCTCTCTGAAGCAGAGGCGTGTCTTGAATTAGCAAGAAGTTTTGTAAAGATGGAAATAGCAGATGATGATCGTGGAGATTATCTGCAGTCGTGGTTTCCTGCTGAGCACCTTTCAAGCATTGAGCAAATACGCTTGGCAATAGAATCAACTGCTGACAGAAGTGCACCGGTTTTATTGGCGATTGCATCAAATTTGTTGCGTGATTACTCACTGCAAGAACCAACAGATTTACGTATCCGCCGCCGGATATCACCCTTACCAAAAATATCATTCTTTGATGCTTTTGAGAGTGCTGTGCAAACTTTTTGTGTACGTTTATCTGACTCACAACAAACACTTGGTGTTAAGGAAAACCAATCAAAAGCGATTCATGTAGACTGCAAAAAAGCTGCAGATCATCCAAAACTACAGCAGGGGTCTATTGATCTCATACTAACAAGCCCACCCTACGCGACTGCTTTGCCTTATATAGACACTCAACGCCTTAGCCTTGTCTGGCTTGGTTTAATTCCCCCTTCAGAAATTTTGTCACTTGAGTCAGAACTCGTGGGTAGCCGTGAAATACGCGGTCAAAAGAAAAATGAATTGCTTGCGTCGCTAGAAGCTAATGCTGCCTGCCTGCCATTACAGGAGGCTGCATATTGCATTCGTCTTCAGAAGGCACTTAGTGAGAAGGATGGATTTCGACGACAAGTAGTTCCAAGTTTGCTTTATAGATACTTTGTAGGGATGGCTGATGCCTTCAAGGCTGTTAGGCATCTTGCAAAACCAAATGCACCGTTCGGCTTAATTGTTGGTGGAAATCACACCGTGCTAAGTGGAACACGTTTCGATATCAATACCCCAGAGCATTTGGCTAGTATCGCTGTTTCAAACGGTTGGGAGCATGTGGAAACAGTGCCGTTACAGACATATCGTAGGTACGGACTAAATGTAAACAATGCTACCAACACTGAAGCCTTGGTGATTTTACGAGCTCGACCATAAGAGTACCATCAGTTGTCACAACAGAAATCACCAGTGTGGAGATAGTCCTGATGCAAGCCAGCAAGCTCCATGACCAACAAGTTGTTTGGTTGTGATCGCGTTATTAAATGTATTAAGCGCTTGTTGATATATACTAGAACTCGTGTCAAGGAAGCTAAGGCGAAATGCAGGGTCTTGAAGTGTAGGCCATTCAAGAAATGCAAGATCGTCGATCTGTGGAGGAGATTTTCCAGCAGCGGTTATGGAATCACCAAGGCGACTTGTTGCAGCAGGTATTACCATTTGATGTCCCCGTGACCAGTTTCATCTTTAGTTAAACCATATCCTTTTATGCTTGTTCTTTTAATCCCAGCATTAATTAATATATTGTCCCCAATAAATCGTAAATGTAGGTCAAATAACGCGCTAGGCGTGTTGTGTATGCCTGCAATTCCGAATCGCAGAGTGGATACAGTCGCGACCGGTATGCTGGTATTGGCTGTACCTACCTTTCCCATAAAATGACGTGCGCTATCTTTATTTAACTGAATTATTAATCCCGCAGAGTTCCCTGGCAAGGGCGATCCAGTTAGAGCGAACGCGTCCTCCGTTGATTTTGTAGCATTTGGTTCAAATAACAAGTAATTAGGAAATCCATTTAGTGGAACTGAGGGGAGGTTTATTGTAAGCGGTACGGGAGTAGTAGGCGTGGTGACGACTGGTGTTGTTACCTGAGCTGCTGGCGGCGATGTTTGTAGGAGCGCAGGAGGTAATCTAAACAAGTGCTGCAAGTGGGCGCGCGGGTGGCTTTGTGATGCTCTGGTTCCGTTCCCAGGGGGTGTTGGTCTAGGTGGGCGTGTAAGTGCAATCACACCACTGTCTACGAGTTCATCTACCTTTAGTAAACTTGAGATTAAAGTCATGCCTTCTCGTTGCTCTGCGAACCAACTATCAACCGCGGCGGCAATCTCTGAAAGCTCTTGAGCAGCATCGCCATCGCGAGTATCTAATGCAATACCCGCTTCAACATGCAGTGATAATCCTGATGCTGTAAGGTTAGCAGATCCTACAAATGCAGCCTGTGAGCCGTCTTCTCGTTTGATATGGTACGTCTTTGGATGGAAAAATGCTCCACCAAAGCTTACAACACCCAAATTTGCACCACTACGCGGAATACCTAATTTATCAACAAGGTAGATCAATTCGTCTTTTAATGTGCTGGCATCGTTCGAGCCTATTAAAATTTTAGTAATAAGATCATGCTGCTTACATCGCTCCAGTGTCGGGAGTAGTAAACCAATCCCATTAAGCGAGTAAAAACCAGACTGAATTCGAAATTCAGTTACATCTTCTTTGAGTATGCCTTCTAGCCAACAGGCAAGGGTATGTGCAGAATTTCGACTACCTGTATCAAGATATTTCAAGAATCATCCTTTATTGTTGTTGGCCAATAAATATGCAATTTCAATAATAAGTCACACAAGGTACGAGCCTTGGTAAAATACAAGCAAAATCATTATATCTTATAGCTTATCAATGTAATGCCAATTAAAGGTCTTGCTAAATATCATAATGCAGAAACAAATTGTGATGAATTGAAGACTTTGGTACTTGCAAAACATGTGATGTATTGAGACGATATGCACATATTGAATATCAGCATTTGGTAATAGCTGTGAAAACCGAATTTCGTGGATGAGGTGACTATCACAAGACGTAAAAAAAGCCCACATAAAGTGAGCTTAATTTAGATGGTGGCCGGGGGCAGAATCGAACTGCCGACACGCGGATTTTCAACTTTAAAAATCATCATTTATATATTGTTTTAGGCCCGCCTTCACTCGCTTAGACTCGTCAGAACGTGACAAAATTGTCACGTTTAAATATGAATAGAGTTGTCAATTGGCTGATATTTTTTGCAACTAAATTCTTTACAAGGTACTATCCTCAGATAAATAAAAATAAATAAATGAGGGGTAATTGTGAGTGCTTACGCAAATCCAATAGTATTGAATCCACAAAATCCAGCAATCGTTTTAGAACGAATCCCACTTACTGCAAGTGGTGGGGCTTTTTCAGAAAAATGGCTCCAAGAGGCTCTTTTTGCAAATCCGCAATGTCTCCCAACAAAGGAAATAGATCCGCAAATAGGTACACTGATACCTATTTGTATGGAAATTGAAACTGGCGCTGGTCCTGCTGATATTCTTTTTGTTACCGAAACAGGACATTTAGTTTTGGTGGAAACAAAACTTTGGCGAAATCCAGAAGCTAGAAGAGTAGTGGTTGCTCAAATTTTAGACTACGCAAAACAACTCACCTCTTGGTCATTTACCGATCTTGCAAGAGAAACAGCGATAGCTACTAAACAGGGGGCAGAATATTTATTAAATTGTGTTCGCAAAGTTAATCCTAACGTTGACGAGGCTGACTTTATAGATGGCGTTACAAATAGTCTTAAATCAGGTGATTTTTTATTGTTAATTGTGGGTGATGGCATCCGCACTGGTACAGAGTCTTTAGTAAATTTTATTGAACAATATGGCAACCTTCGATTTGGCTTCGGGCTAATAGAAGTAGCTGCGTTTAGATTGCCTAATAATGAAATGCTTCTACAGCCAAGAATACTTGCCAAAACGGAAATTTTGCAAAGAACAATTCTGGTTGGTTCTGCCGGAGCAGTTGCGCTAGAAGAAATTGCTAAAGCTGAAGATATTGAAGTTGATGATAAAGCTGACACACAAAGGCAATGGTTTCAAGATTTCTGGTCAGGTTATCGGTCAATTTTAAGATTAGATGACTTAGACCAACCAATCCCTGCAGCTTTGCCAAAATCAACTAATATTTACTTTTCAATGCCCTTGAAAAAGGGAGATGAATCTTGGATTAGTGCTTATATTGCTCAGAGCTCTTTAGTTGGTGGTGTCTATCTTACGTTTTCCAAAGCTTGCGAAAAGTCTCAGGAATATTATGAGCGATTATTGGCTGATAGAGAGGATATAGAGAAGGTTATCGGTACTCCATTAAGCTGGGAAAATAATGGTCAGAAAATTTACATTTCAGTACCAAAAATTATTTACTCCGATTTAAACAATTTATCTGAGCGAAAGAGAATTCAGGAATATCTGGCTGATATGACAAACCGAATGGTAAACGCTTTTAGACATAGACTTGAAAGCTATGTAAAAGAAGAGAAATAGATTCCTCGTATGTATAAGTTAAGAATTGCTACGTGGAATCTTGATCATGCATATAACAGTAGCCGCCCAAAAGATTACCAAATATCTCAGATATTAAAGTTCGCTCCGGACATATTAGTTTTAACCGAAACTTGTGAGCAAGTCGATTTGCAAAAGAATGGTTATCAGGTTGTTTATCCCAAGACAAAAAATATGTATGGGAAGTATTGGTCTTCTATATGGTTTAACCACAAAGTCAGATTGCTTGAAGAAGTCAAAACGGCAAATGACGAAGTCGCTGTTTGTGCTACGTTTGAAACTGGTCTTGGTAATGTAAATGTGTATGGAACTGTTATTGCCTATCGAGACTTTAGAGTGAAAGATGGATCAAAACCATGGGAAGAACATTATAAATCTATCAAATGGCATGGGCAGGATTGGTCAGATATTATTAACTTTGAACCAAATATCCCTCTTATAGTGGCGGGAGATTTTAATCAAACACGTGATGGATCCAATCGCTACTCTTCGCCTGAGGGGATTGATTTATTAAGCAAAGAGTTACAGCGAAATAGGCTTATATGCCTAACTGAGGAAAATTTTGGGATGTCTGGAAAGTTAAGGGTGGATCCAAAAAAAGGCTTCCCGAGAGCCAATATTGATCATATATGTATCAGTGCTGGGTATTTTCAAAATTTTGAAATTGGAGCTTGGGATCATTTCAGTGAGGATGGAACATATATGTCAGATCATAATGGTGTATTTGTTGATTTAATTTAGATGGCAGATGTTAGATTGATCAAATTATTACTCGAATAGAAAGAATTATTTTGTCACGCTCACCAAATGAAAAAGGGTTTGATTATTCCTAAACCCTTATAAAAATTAGTGCTACGTGCATAATCGAAATGCCGACACTCGAATTTTCAACTTTAAAAATCATCATTTATATATTGTTTTCAATGAGTAGCTCATAAAAGAAAAACGACCCAGAGATTTCTCCCTAAGTCGTTCTTAAATGGTGGCCCCCTGTAAGACGAACACTGCACCAACGGATTATGAGTCTCACGCTCCAAATATATGCAAGCAACGACTACAAAAGAAAAAAGGCCTAGCCATTTCTGACTAAGCCTTTTAGATATTGGTAGGGCGTGCGGGGATCGAACCCACGACAAACTGATTAAAAGTCCGCTACTCTACATAAATTTAAACCTGCATTGATTTCATTTAATAGACTTTTATGACTAATAACTATTCAGTATTGGCTGCGCACTTAGGGTCATGTTTAAATTTAAACATGAAACTGAATTTTATTTTGGGCTAAATTTGGGCTATAAATGGGCCATGGCCCAAAATGAAAACGCCCCAATCTCTCGAAAGGGGCGTATTTATTGGTGGTGAAAGAGGGACTTGAACCCTCGACCCCAGGATTATGAATCCTGTGCTCTAACCAGCTGAGCTACATCACCTTGTAAACTTGTTTGCTTG
>Ga0208758_100628_pt1 | contig 10852 bp, 9 predicted proteins | sample LakWasM116_HOW13_2_FD_183930 | JGI IMG/M metagenome (GOLD analysis project Ga0208758, IMG submission 183930) | Freshwater sediment methanotrophic microbial communities from Lake Washington under simulated oxygen tension - Sediment Metagenome... | ecosystem: Environmental > Aquatic > Freshwater >...
TGTGATGTGCCTGAGAGCTGTCTGTAGCAGACTGTCTTTTTTCTGAAATCTGAGTCTGGTAGGCTTGAATATTGCTTTTAAATATTGCTTTATAGGTCGCGTATCAGCGCATTGCAACATAAAATAAAAAAAATCATGACACGTACAACTCTTTACTATTTCACCCATGCATAAACCTTCCCATTTGAATGTTGTTCCTGTCATTCTGTGCGGTGGCTCCGGTACGCGCCTGTGGCCTTTATCACGTTCCGGCTTTCCTAAGCAGTTTTTAGTGCTATCGGGAACGACCAGCCTGTTTCAGCAGGCTGTGGCACGCGTGAATGCGCTGGCGGCAGACGACATTGCTATCGGTGAAACGCTGGTGGTGACCAATGAAGAGCACCGTTTTCTGGCGCTGGATCAATTGCGCGAGCTGCCGCAGGTAGCCACCACCTTATTGCTGGAGCCGGCAGGGCGTAACACAGCACCGGCACTCACGCTGGCTGCGCTACAGGCAATAGAGCAGGGTGACGACCCGATTCTGGTAGTGACGCCGGCTGACCAGACCGTGCAGAGCAGTGCGGCGTTTACCGCAACACTGCAAGCCAGTATCCGCGATGCGGCAGATGGCGCCATTGTTATTCTCGGCATTACGCCGGATGCCCCGGTCACCGGTTATGGTTATATCAAACACACTGGAGAGCAGAACCCCCATGGTGCCTACCGTGTTGCCCAGTTTACCGAAAAGCCGGATGCGGCAACCGCGCAGGGCTACGTTGATAGCGGTGACTACACCTGGAACAGCGGCATGTTCGTGCTGCGCGCCAGCACCTGGCTGAAGGCGCTACAGCACTTTCAGCCGCAGATGATGGCTGCAACTTTGCTGGCATTCAGCGGTAAAAGCCGCGATGTACAGTTTGTGCGCCCGGATGCAGAAGCCTTTGCCAACATTCCGGCAGACTCGGTGGATTACGCCGTGCTGGAGCGCTGCCCGGGTTCAGAATTCGCGATTGATATGCTGCCGCTGGCCGCCGGCTGGAACGACCTCGGCGCCTGGGATGCCGTATGGCAGGTGGGTGAGCAAGACCCATCCGGAAACGTGAAGCAGGGCGATACCCTGCTGGCAGATACTACCAATAGCTTTATTCATGCCGGCAGCCGCCTGGTAGCCGCAGTGGGGGTAGATAACCTGATTGTGGTAGAAACCGCAGACGCGGTGCTGGTTGCAGACCGCAGCCAGAGCCAGCATGTGAAAAAGCTGGTCACCCAGCTGGAATCATTGCGCCGTAACGAACATGTACTCCCCAGAAAAGTGCACCGCCCCTGGGGCTGGTACGACAGCACGGATGATGGCGATCGCTTTAAGGTAAAGCGTATCCATGTTAAACCTGGCGCCAGCCTCAGCCTGCAAAAGCACCATCACCGTACCGAACACTGGATCGTGGTAACAGGCACCGCTGAAGTGACCTGTGACGGCAAGACATTTATGCTGACCGAGAATCAATCCACCTATATTCCGCAAGGCTCAACGCATCGTTTGAGCAATCCTGGCAAAGTGCCCCTGCAAATCATCGAAGTGCAGTCCGGCACTTATCTGGGTGAGGATGACATCGTCCGTTTTGAAGATCACTACGGCCGTTAAACTGGCTCCGTATCAGATCAAAACTTTATAAGTAATCGCAATTCAATCATTCAAACAAGAACCAACCAATAAGAACTGAAAACTATGACCACACAAACCGCTCAGCAACCAAAAGTCGCGCTCATTACCGGCGTTACCGGCCAGGATGGCGCTTATCTGGCGGAGCTGCTGCTAAGCAAAGGGTACATTGTGCATGGCGTAAAACGCCGCGCATCCCTGTTTAATACTGACCGTATCGATCACCTGTACCAGGATCCGCATGTCGATAACAAAAATTTCATCCTGCATTATGGCGACCTTACAGACTCCACCAACCTGATCCGCATTATTCAGCAGACGCAGCCGGACGAAATTTACAACCTGGCTGCCATGAGCCATGTTGCGGTCAGCTTTGAAACCCCGGAATACACCGCCAATGCTGACGGCATAGGCACCCTGCGTATTCTCGAAGCCATTCGTATTTTAGGTTTTGAGAAAAAAACAAAATTTTACCAGGCCTCAACTTCAGAGCTGTATGGCCTGGTGCAGGAAACCCCGCAGAAAGAAACCACGCCGTTTTATCCGCGCAGCCCGTACGCGGTTGCTAAAATGTATGCGTACTGGATCACGGTTAACTACCGTGAAGCCTATGGCATTTACGCTTGTAACGGTATTCTCTTTAACCATGAAAGCCCGATCCGCGGCGAAACCTTTGTTACGCGCAAGATCACGCGCGCACTTGCCCGCATCAAGCTCGATCTGCAAGACTGCCTGTATCTGGGTAACCTTGACTCGCTGCGTGACTGGGGTCATGCCAAAGATTACGTCGAGATGCAATGGCTGATGTTGCAGCAAGAGCAGCCAGACGACTTTGTGATTGCCACCGGCGTGCAATACAGCGTGCGCGATTTTGTTAATGCCGCGGCCAAAGAGCTAGGCATCAGCGTACGCTGGGAGGGCACAGGCGTAGATGAAAAAGGCTACGATGCTGCCACCGGAAAATGCATTGTGCAGGTTGATCCGCGCTACTTCCGCCCCACAGAAGTGGAGACCTTGTTAGGCGACCCAAGTAAAGCCAAACAGAAACTGGGCTGGTCGCCCAAGATCACTTTTGATGAACTGGTAGCCGAGATGGTACGCGAAGACCTGAAGAGCGCCCAGCGTGACGAGCTGGTGAAGCTCCATGGCTATCAGGCTATGGATTACCACGAGTAAGCGTGCGCTTTATCAGCAGCCCTTTTACGCTGATGCCATTACAAAAAGCCATTCATTAAATTTCTTCATTTATTAAACTTCTGCATTCATTACATTTATGGATAAGCACACAAAAATCTACATTGCCGGTCACCGCGGCCTAGCGGGTGGCGCCATACTGCGCGCACTGCAACGTGAAGGCTACACCAATATTGTTACGCGCACCCATGCCGAGCTGAACCTGGAAGATGCCGCGGCGACACAAGCTTTTTTCGAGCAGGAGCAGCCGAGCATTGTGTTTCTTGCTGCGGCCAAGGTAGGCGGTATTCATGCGAATAATACCTACCCGGTAGATTTTCTGATGAATAACCTGCAAATTGAAAACAGCGTGTGCAAGGCCGCTTTTGCCACCAGGGTTGAACGTGTGATCTTTCTTGGCAGCTCCTGCATCTACCCGCGTGACTGCCCGCAGCCGATTAAGGAAGAATACCTGTTAACCGGCCCGCTGGAGCCCACCAACCGCGCCTATGCCCTGGCTAAAATCGCCGGTATTGAAATGTGCTGGTCTTATAACCGCCAGTACGGCACCAAGTGGCTGGCTGCCATGCCAACCAACCTGTATGGCCCGGGTGACAGTTACGACCTGAATAACTCGCATGTGCTGCCGGCATTGATCCGCAAAATGCACGAAGCCAAACAGGCCAATGCCAAAGAGGTGGTGCTTTGGGGCAGCGGCACGCCTAAGCGTGAGTTTCTGTATGTAGATGACCTGGCAAATGCCCTTGTGTTTTTGGCTACGCTTGATGCAGCCCGCTATGACCCGCTGGTAGCCCCGGCACAGTGCCCGCTCATTAATGTGGGCTCCGGTGAAGACCTCACAATACGCGCCCTGGCAGAAACCGTGGCCAACGTTGTGGGCTACCAGGGCGGCTTTGTGCAAGATACCAGCAAGCCAGATGGCACCATGCGCAAAATCATGGATGTATCCAGAATCAAAGCATTGGGCTGGCAACCGGAAACCGACCTGGAAACCGGTATTGCCCTGTCTTATCAAGATTACCTGAAAAGTTTGTCATCATGAAAATAGCAATTGCCGGCACCGGCTATGTCGGTTTATCAAATGGGGTTCTGCTGGCGCAGCATCATGAAGTTGTTGCGCTAGATGTGCTGCCGGAAAAAGTGGCCATGCTCAACCGCAGGCAATCACCGATTGAAGATGCAGAGATACAGGATTACCTGGCGAACAAACCGCTTAACTTTAAAGCCACGCTAAACCGCAATGAAGCGTATACCGGTGCAGATTTTGTTGTAATAGCAACGCCTACCGACTACAACCCCAACACCAACTACTTCAATACCCAAAGTATAGAATCCGTAATACGAGATGTGATCGATATCAACCCGCAAGCGGTCATGGTGATTAAATCTACCGTACCTGTCGGCTATACCGAAAAAATACGACAGCAGTTTAATTGCGACAATATTATTTTCTCGCCAGAGTTTTTGCGTGAAGGCAAAGCCCTTTATGACAATCTGCACCCGTCACGCATCATTATCGGCGAGCGCTCACCGCGTGCCGAAGTTTTTGCCAACTTGCTCAAGCAAGGCGCAGTTAAGCAAAATATAGACGTGCTGTTTACCGGCAGCACCGAGGCTGAAGCGATCAAACTGTTTGCCAACACCTACCTGGCAATGCGGGTAGCGTATTTTAATGAGCTTGATACCTATGCCTGTACTCATGGCCTGGATACAAAGCAGATCATTCAAGGTGTGAGCCTTGATCCACGCATAGGCAACCACTACAACAACCCTTCATTTGGCTATGGCGGATACTGCCTGCCAAAAGACACCAAGCAGCTATTGGCAAACTACAATGAAGTACCGCAAAACCTGATTCATGCAATTGTAGAAACCAACACCACCCGTAAAGACTTTATTGCGAATGAAATCCTCAAGCGCACCCCTAAAGTGGTTGGCATCTATCGGCTGGTGATGAAAACAGGCTCAGATAATTTCCGTGACTCCAGCATTCAGGGCATCATGAAGCGCATTAAGGCCAAAGGCATAGAGGTAGTGGTGTACGAGCCCGCTTTTGCCGAGCCTTTGTTCTTTAATTCAAAAGTCATCAAAGATTTGCAGCAGTTTAAGCAAATGGCGGATGTGATTGTGGCAAACCGCGTTACCGATGAGATTAATGATGTGGCTGATAAAACCTATAGCCGTGATTTGTTTGGTAAAGACTAGATCGTATGTCAATAGCGTCTCGTCTTGGATGGCTTCTTTTTCGCCGCAAAAACCTTAAAAGGAATGGGTCATCGGGGCATTGGCTTGCATATATTGATACTGATACAGAGTTAGGTGGAAATAATCGCTTAGGTAAAGGAACAAATATTAATGCTTCAAAAATTGGTAGACACACATATATCATAAATGCACGAATTACACGTGCTCAAATAGGTTCATTTTGTAGTATCGGACCTGAGGTTATCATCGGGGGGCTAGGTGCCCATCCCACAGGCTTTGTTTCAACACATCCCATTTTTTATTCAACACTTTGTCAATCTGGAGTTTCGTTTGCGAATGAAAATTTATTTGATGAATTAAAAAATGTCACTATAGGGAATGACGTGTGGATAGGCGCTAGAGCATTGGTATTAGATGGGATTACCATTGGTGATGGTGCAATTATTGCAGCAGGTGCAATAGTAACTAAAGATGTGCCTCCCTACGCAATTGTAGGTGGGGTGCCAGCTAAGCTTATACGATATCGTTTTTCTGAAGAAGTTATCTCAACATTATTGGAATGGGAGTGGTGGAAATTTTCAGATGCAATACTTAAATATTTTGCATTAGATTTTTGCAGTACAGACAATTGGTCTGTTGATACTATAAAAGATTTCATAAATAAATCTGAAAATTTAGTTCATATCCAAGAGTAATCTGAGTGCTTAATCTTAATCGACTTATTACTAATGCTTCGGTATCAGTTATCCAGACTGTAATATCTGGCTTAGTCATGTTTGTTCTTTACCGATATTTAATTGATAACCTTGGTTCAGAGCAATTAGGCTTATGGTCTGTAGTATTAGCCGGTACTTCTGTTGCACGCCTAAGTGACATGGGGTTAACGGGCAGTGTGGTTAAATTTGTAGCGCGCTATCACGCAGTTAAAGATGAGGTGCAGGCAGCAGAAATAGTACAGACAGCTGTCATTAGCATTGCATGTGTAATGGCAGTTTTATGTCTTGTAATTTATCCGCTTTTAGATGATTTTTTGGCGCTGGTCATTCCTGAGGCATCAATGCCGCAGGCGATGAGTATTTTACCGTGGGCAGTTTTTTCTCTATGGCTAGGTAGTATTGCTGGTGTGTTTCAGTCAGGGTTAGATGGCTGTCAGCGCATGGATATTCGCAATATTATTATGATTTTTAGCAACATATTTTTCCTTATTGCAGCAGTGTGGGCTGTTCCTGATTTCGGCTTGGTAGGCTTGGCGATTAGTCAGTCTTTGCAAGTAATACTACTCATTCTTGTAAGCTGGTTTGTACTTCGCAAACAACTTAAAACTTTGCCATGGTTGCCTATGCTTTGGCGCAAAGATAAGTTTAAAGAGATGTTTGGTTACGCTGTTAACTTTCAAATTAACTCTGTTGCTATATTACTTTTTGATCCGCTCACTAAGTTACTGATGAGTCGATATGGCGGCCTTTCTAGTGCAGCATTTTACGAAATGGCTAGCCAATTGGTAGTTAAGTTGCGCGCATTAATCATTTCAGCCAATCAGGCTCTAGTGCCCGCCGTGGCAGAGTTGCATGAACTTTCCCCACAAAAGGTAAGAGATGTTTATCTCAAGGCATATCGCCTATTATTTTTTGTGACAATACCATTTTATGTGGCTATTTTAATTGCACTTCCTATGATTTCAGTATTATTGATAGGCTATAAAGAGCCGCACTTTATATTATTTGTGACTATTTTGCTGGCAAGTTGGGGATTAAATACCTTAAGTGGATCTGCATATTTTATTAACCTTGGTACGGGTGATTTAAAGTGGAACTCGATTTCACATGTTCTAATGGCAATATTAAATGTGCTTTTCGGTTTTCTATTAGGGTCTATTTTTGGAGCTATCGGTGTAGTAATTGGTTCGATGGCAGCATTAGTCATAGCAAGTGGTTTTGTTATGTATTCAGTGCATAAGCGATACAGAATCCCATTCAATACAATTCTTCCCCCTGAACATTACAAGCTACTGATTACAGTAACTTTTTTCATTACAGCATCATTATGGGTTAATTCTCTATATTTCTCGAAGCAAACTATAGTGATGACTGGCGTTGTTAACATTAGTATCTACTTAGTAAGTATTGGCGTTGTAATGTGGTTGCATCCATATAGAACGTTGCTGCTTCAGCGTTTTTCTAGGCGTTCTTAATATGATTTTTGCCTTTCTAGTTTCATTCTTATCTTTTTTCCATATTGATGTAGGTGGTCAACTTTACATCACAGAAGTGTTGCTTGCTGCATATCTATTTTTTTCAATAAATAGGTTTCGACTTCTGTCAGAACCATTACCACGAAAAATTCTATTATTTGGTTTTTTATGGTTATTGTCACAGGTTGTAACTGACCTTATCCGTGAAACGCCGAGTGAAAATTACTTGCGTGGTTGGGCCGCTATATCTTTATTTATTATTAACTTTTGTGCTCTGTATATCATGGTTAGGCGTTCCCCACATCTTCTACGTATACTGCTTTTAGGTGGTGCATTAGGGACGATATTTGGCCTGATATTTGCTCCTACTGAGTATTCAGAAATAGAACCATGGAAATTTGGCTATGGCTTGCCCATCACTAGCTTGATGCTATTGTTTTTGTCTACCGGCAATAAATACAAAGCAAATTGGTCACCAATTTTATTGGTGTTTTTAGGCGGGCTTAGTATCTACTTAAACGCGAGGTCATTAGGTGGAATAATAATCTTGACCGCAGCAATTCTTTATCTTAGCAAAAATCCTATATTTATAAGATATGTAGAAAAGCGATTTAACCCTATTAAACTTTGTGGCTTGGTAGTGGTTTTGTTGCTGATAGTGTCTGGTATTGCTTCGATATACCAATTCGCGGCTGAGTCAGGTTATTTGCCAGAAAATGTAACCTCAAAATATGAATTAGGCAAAACTAGAGATGTAGGACTAGTAGGTAAACTTCTTGGTGGCCGTTCAGAAATATTAATTTCATCTCAAGCTGTCCTCGATTCGCCTTTTATTGGGCATGGCTCGTGGGCAGAGGATCCAATATATGCAAATATGAGATATGAATTGGTAGATAAGTTGGGTTTGGACGCATCACTTGAGTCAATAGATTATAGCGTTCAACAAAGCAGTTTAATTCCCACACATTCGGTGATCATGCAAGCATGGGTTTGGGCTGGTTTTATGGGCGCGTTTTTTTGGTTTTTTGTCTTGCGCTTTATTGTCCGTAATTCTTTAGTGTCGCTTACATCACCCCATCCATTGCAGCCAATAATAATTTTTACAAGTATTTATGCAATATGGAACTTGTTTTTTTCCCCATTTGGAGCAGGGGAGCGTTTTTATTGGGCACTAGTTTTAATCATCATTTTTATTGCTAGCATGAAAACTGATGTAACAAATACAAAACTTGCTAGAAAGTCACGAATAGGTATCAAATGAAAATTTCAGTAGTAACCATTTCTTTTAATCAGGCAGAGTTTCTTAGGCAATGTATTGATTCAGTATTAAATCAAGATTACCCAAACATTGAGTATATCGTTGTGGATCCAGGCAGCACTGATGGCAGCCGTGAAATCATTGACTCTTATGGAAGGCGCTTAGTTAATGTTTATGAGAAAGATGCTGGGCCAGCAGATGGGCTAAATAAAGGCTTTGCACTCGCTACAGGTGATATTTATTGCTATCTTAATAGTGATGACACTTTACTACCTTTTGCATTAAGAAAAGTGGCTGACTATTTTTGTTCGCATCCTAATGTTGATGTTATATGCGGACATGGTCATATTATTGATGGGGATTCAAATTTCAAGCGCAATGTTTTCTCAGATAAATTTAACCTTAAAGCTGCTGCATATGGATCTTCTGTTTCTATACAGCCGTCCACGTTCTTTAGGAAGAGTGTATTTAAAGCTGTTGGGGGATTTAATGTCAACAACCGATCAAATTGGGATGGTGAATTATTAATCGATATGACCCTTGCCGGAGCAAGGGTTGATACTGTCAATGAGCTGCTAAGTTGTTATCGAGTTCATGGCGAATCAATAACTGGAACTGGTCGATTGGTAGAGGCTCACAAGTATCACAGTAAGCAAATGTTTGAAAAGATTATGGGCCGTCCATTTGAGTTAAGCGACTACTGGCTGATGTTTTATTTCAGATTTAAGAAGCATTTTTCTAATCCAAAGGCACTCATGGAGCGTATTAGAAGAGGTCCAGTTTTTGGAACAGAAGAATCATGAAAATTACTCTTGCTATATTTTTTATGTTTCTTCCATTGCGATTAAAATTATTTCTTTACAGAAAAATTTTTGGATTTCAATTAGATAAAACTTCAAAAATTGGATTTTCTTTAGTTTTACCTAAAAATCTCCATATGCAGTTGAATTCAAGGATAGGGCATTTGAATTTAATAAAGGGGCTTTCAGAGGTGTCTTTAGGGGAGAGCGCGTCAATTGGGAATTTGAATTGGATTACTGGCTTTCCAGAAAATACTAAATCAGAACACTTTGCTGACCAGCCAAATAGATTACCAAAGTTAGTCTTAGGCGATCATTCGGCTATTACTAACCGTCATTTGCTTGACTGCACAGATGCTGTAACAATAGGGCGTTATTCAACTTTTGCTGGTTTCAGAAGTCAAATTTTGACACACAGTATCTCTATTACAGAATCTCGCCAACGTAGTGGCTCAGTAAGTATTGGTGATTACACATTTATTGGGACAGCATCAGTTATTTTGCCAAATACATGTTTGCCTAATTTTTGTGTATTGGGTGCTTGCTCCGTATTAAACAAAAAATACACTGATGAATATCAACTATATGCTGGAAATCCTGCAATACCTATAAAGCCTATCGATAAAGCTGCAGCTTACTTCAATCGTAAAATTGGCTTTGTGGTTTAGGAGGGTCTTCATTGAAAATCCTTCACGTAATTTCCTCTGTTGACCCTAAGGGTGGCGGCCCTATTGAGGGTGTCAAGCAGCTTAATTTCCCTGTGCGTGAGTTAGGCGTTCAAGTTGATATAGTTTGTGGCGATAACGATAACGCCGCATATATAGCTGAAATTCAAGCGCTAGCGGCCAGTAATACCACGGTAGGTATTACTGAAAGCAATGTTATTGCCTTGGGGCCTTCTTACATGGGTTACGGTTACACCCCCAAATTAATTCCTTGGCTGCGAGCCCATGCGCATGAGTATGATGCCGTTATTGTGAATGGTATATGGCAGTACCATAGCTTTGCCGTATGGCGAGCCTTAAAGGCCTCCGCAACGCCTTATTATGTGTTTACCCATGGCATGCTAGACCCTTGGTTTAAGCATAACTATCCGTTAAAGCATCTGAAAAAATGGCTCTATTGGCCTTGGGCAGAATATAAAGTGTTGCGTGATGCGCGCAGGGTGATTTTTACCTGTGAAGATGAACGATTGTTAGCCAGAGAATCATTCTGGTTATATAAAGCCAAAGAGGCTGTCACTGCTTATGGCGTAGCAAACCCGCCTGCCAATTCTGAAAATCTGGTTTCAAAATTTTTTGCGCAGTACCCTCAGCTGCAAGGTAAGCGTATTGCTTTATATCTCAGCCGCATTCATGAAAAAAAAGGCTGCGATCTTTTAATTGAGGCTTTTGCCAAGGTTGCACAGCGTGATCAAAACCTGCATTTGGTCATGGCCGGGCCCGATCAAACGGGCTGGGTTGCTAAATTAAAAGCGCAGGCAGAGGCATTAGGCATTGCGCACCGCATTACATGGCCGGGCATGCTGCAAGGTGATATGAAATGGGGTGCATTTTATGCAGCCG